>OKEG01000208.1_pt1 | contig 17797 bp, 17 predicted proteins | sample 1614111 | NCBI WGS metagenome assembly OKEG01 (sample SAMN04436907, study PRJEB24849) | human gut metagenome | biome: human gut; feature: NICU; material: stool | host: Homo sapiens | place: USA: Saint Louis, MO | collected 2012-04-09 | reverse complement strand
AAGCACCGGCAAAAGCGATTAAAGATCTGGCAACCTTCAGAACCGGCTGGATAGTGTTGAGCCTTCTTCTGGTTGGCTTTTTCGTCCTTGAGCCGTTGGGTATCCCGGTCAGCGCGATTGCTGCTGTAGGGGCTGTCATTCTGTTTACGGTGGCGAAGCGAGGCCATGCCATTAACACTGGCAAAGTGCTTCGCGGTGCGCCATGGCAGATCGTCATATTCTCTTTGGGAATGTATCTGGTGGTCTATGGTCTGCGTAATGCCGGACTAACAGAATACCTCTCCGGTGTACTGAACGTGCTGGCAGATAAAGGACTTTGGGCAGCGACGTTTGGTACCGGCTTCCTGACGGCTTTCCTGTCTTCCATAATGAACAATATGCCTACCGTGCTGGTTGGTGCTCTCTCTATTGATGGCAGCACTGCAACAGGCGTTATCAAAGAGGCGATGATTTATGCCAACGTGATTGGCTGCGATCTGGGACCGAAAATTACACCTATTGGTAGCCTGGCAACGCTGCTCTGGCTGCATGTCCTTTCACAGAAGAACATGACCATCACCTGGGGATACTATTTCCGCACCGGGATCGTCATGACTCTGCCTGTGCTGTTTGTAACGCTGGCCGCGCTGGCGCTACGTCTCTCTATCACTTTGTAATGAGATACTGATATGAGCAACATTACCATCTATCACAACCCAGCCTGCGGCACGTCGCGTAATACGCTAGAGATGATCCGCAACAGCGGTACTGAACCGACCGTTATTCTTTATCTTGAGACTCCACCTTCACGCGATGAGCTGGTCAAACTAATTGCAGATATGGGCATTTCCGTCCGGGCGTTGCTTCGTAAGAATGTCGAGCCGTATGAGGAACTGGGTCTTGCAGAAGATAAATTTACTGACGACCAGCTCATCGACTTTATGCTGCAACATCCGATTCTGATTAACCGTCCGATTGTAGTGACGCCACTGGGAACTAAACTTTGCCGTCCTTCGGAGGTGGTTCTGGATATCCTTCCTGATGCCCAGAAAGCGGCTTTCACCAAGGAAGACGGTGAAAAAGTCGTTGATGATGCAGGTAACAGACTGAAATAAATGCGGTCTGGTGATGAAGGGCGAGAAGAACTCGCCCATTTTTATATAAAAAATCAGTGCTAACGGATGATCAGAAGCGGTTGTGAGGTATTTTGCAGCATTCCAGCGGTATGGCTACCGATTAAGAATCGCCGCAATCTGGAATGGCCGTAGACCCCATGATTATCAAATCGACATCATTTTCCTCTGCGTAACGAATAAGCATATCCCTGACTGACGGCCCAGAAAGATGCATTGTGCTGTTTTTAGACTGGCCCCCTGAATCTCCAGACAACCAATATCACTTAAATAAGTGATAGTCTTAATACTAGTTTTTAGACTAGTCATTGGAGAACAGATGATTGATGTCTTAGGGCCGGAGAAACGCAGACGGCGTACTACACAGGGCTCGCTCATTATCCTGTAAAGCCGTTTGGCATTCACAGGTGGCTGTCCCTCTGTGCGACGTTGCTTGCGCAGGATGCCCCACACGCGTCGATAACCATAACTCGGCATATCGCTGATAATGTTGAGGATAGCCGACAGTATTTCTGCGTCTGCTTCTTCATTACGCCGGTTACAGCGCCTGTCCTGCCAGTCGGCAGAACGGTTAATCCGCAGTGACAGTTGCGCACGCGACACGCCCATGGTCCGGCTGACCATGGCTATTCCCCGTCCTTTGGCAACAAGGGCGCGTGCGCTATCCATTTTCGCGACTGACCGTACTCCACGGCTTCTTTCAGGATCTCAACTTCCATCGTCTTCTTGCCCAGCAGGCGCTGGAGCTCCCGGACCTGCTTCAGAGCAGCAGTAAGCTCAGAAGCAGGAAGGACGTCCTCTCCAGCCGCAACGGCGGTGAGGCTGCCTTCCTGATATTGCTTCTTCCACTTAAACAGCAGGCCGGGCTGGATACCATGCAGGCGGGCGACATGGGAGACATTCATACCCGGCTCCATCGTCTGCTGGATAATGGCGATCTTCTCCTGAGGAGTTTTACGTTTACGGACTTCTTGCCCTAACAGGATCCCGGTCATCTCAAAATTGGCGTTAGTGTTAGACATATATATTCAAGCCTACCTCTTATCTGGAGATACAGCTACTGTCCGGTGTTTCAGGGGGCTACATCAGGCAAATCCACTTCGCGGGAAGGAGTGTGGCTTTTTGGTATTAAGCTTATGGATGATATATCCGTCAATGGATATATTTCTGAAGGTATTATGGTGACCCTATCACCATTTGTCTTCAGACGATTCGAAACTGATATGTATTCAAAAAACTTTAGCGCTGTTGTCGGAAATAGTAAGCAAGACAGGCATTACTTCAATATAGGACCTGATGCTCCTCTTCTTGATCGGCATGATAGCGTTCCACTAAGGTTTAGAGTGTTTAGGGCATGTAGCCTACATTATGATCTCTGTGTTGCAGGAGGTGGGTATTTTACGGGGATATTTTCAGAGCACTGGAGCATACAAATGTTATTAGTAACAGTGTCACTACTTTCCGGTTTAATGATTTATATTCTCATTATGAACAGAGCAGAACTCAATAGTTCACTATCTGCAAGGTTTGTAAAGGCTTTGAAAAATGAAGCCCTGTCGCTGGTCTATCAACCTATTTACAGAATTGAAGACGGACAGATCTGCGGATTTGAGGCCTTGCTCAGATGGAAAGATGAAAGACTCGGGAATATTAACCCTGAAGTATTTATACCGCTTTCTGAAAGGGAAGGGTTGCAGGAGGATGTGACTTTATTCGTCATTGACCATGCTATCCGAGAATTTATCCATACTGCTATTCAGAATGAAATATTTTTGAGCGTAAACATTAATCCAAGCGATCTTGACTCAGAAAAATTCAGGGATAAACTACTAGGATTAATTTCTGAATATAATATCCCATATAAAACAATCCTTCTTGAAATTACGGAGCGTCAAGGAGGGGATTTTGAAGGTATGAAAATTCACATTGATAAATATAAAAATCATGGTGTCAGGTTTGCCATTGATGACTTTGGGACAGGATATTCTAATCTTAATCTGGTAGCTGCGCTTGATGTAGATGAAATAAAAATAGACAAATCGCTAACTAGTGCTATTGGTACTGAATCTTTACGATATGATCTTCTTCCCGGACTGCATGAGATGTTCCGCTCCATTGCAGATAAGATTGTGTTTGAGGGTGTAGAGACTCAGGAGCAGGTGAACTATCTGAAGACGTTCTGGCCACAGAGTTATGCTCAGGGCTGGTATTACTCCAGAGCGCTTCCGCTGGAAGAAGCGAGAAAACTTACCATCCGGGAATTGAACTGACCGGCACTTTCAGCGCAAACACTCAGCAATTGCTTGCCGATCAGCTGGTAGAAATTGAAGGGCAGTGTAATCACCTTGATGTAGCCCCCTCAGTTTGAAGCGGCCTACCGCGACCTGCTTTCCATCCGTACAGAAGATGATCTGACCCGGATTTTGCTGCGTAATGCACAGTACCTCCGCATGCGAACCAGCCAGGTTCTGCCACGGGGACAGCAGTTCTACGGCGGGACTGCGCTGTATTTTGCCCTGTTCTGCGATGTCGCCGGTCGTGATGAACAGACGATTGAAGCCTTCTGGGCCAGTATCGCGCGTTTCTGGGGAGCCTGGTATCGTCGGCAGGATTATTATCAGCAGATCAACCAGCTGCGCGGAGTCATGGGCAAGGCGCCGGCGAATGGTCTCAGCGAGGCGCATGCGGTGGGCGTTTACAGCCGGGTCGCAGTGTTTCAGGATGAAAGCGGCCAGAAAGGACACAGTCAGGTGCTGCTGACCCTTCGCACAGAGAATACGCAGGCGCTGCCGGCAGGCGAGTTCGATCAGTTTGAGTTGCCGTTCTGTAATGGTCACATTCTGGTGCCTGATCCGGGCTATGGCGCCCCCGTTGTTTTTCTCAACAATGTAATCGGCCTGGGGTTCCGCTTCCGGGAAGGAACCTGCTCCATGCACTGCTACACTGTGGAGGACGCCCGGCTCGGGGCTACCCAGACACTGACGGAAGTGGCGGAAGCGCTCGTCAGTAATGTTGATGCTCCCCTGCGGGCCTACGCTGCAACCATCCCGGTAAATCAGAGGTAGTTTCTGTAAAGGCCACGACCGTGTGGTCTTTCACTGCATGTGCAGCAACTGGATACCGGGGCTGGCTGTGAATTTTCTTGACGGCTGAGGCGTTTGAGACACTGGTCCGGGAATTCACCACGAAATGTGAAGAGGGTTCTTTGGACGGGGCCCTGACCGGACTTCGCTGTCTGTACGGAGAGCGCTGAATGATTTGTTAAGTGAATTTGTGCAGTATACATTCTGTACATGTACGCGAATCTGATTAAGCCATCATCAGCTACCCTTGACTTCCGGACTATTACCTGCGTAGCCGCGACGGCTGAGCTGATGGTAATGTACCGTGACCAGAACCCCGCCCAGCAACAGTAAAATGGCGGCAGTTTCCTGCAGATCCGGAATGCGCTGTGAATAGATAAAACCATATAGCAGCGCGAAAAGGGTTTCAAAAACCACCATCTGCCCTGTCAGTGATACCGGAAGACGCCGGGAACAGAGATTCCACGCCAGATATCCCAGCCATGAGGAGACCACGGCTAACATCATGTTCGTTATCCAAAAGAGCGTTTGAGTGTGTTCCGGTAACGACAAGTCAACTGCAGAAAACCTGAATATACTGGCGATGAGCCACAGCAGTACCGAAATACATCCCGTACACAGGCCTATCAGGAGCGACCACTGGTTGCTGTTGTAAGGGAGGTTTTTCAGACAGCGGGAGTTCTCGACAGCGTAACGGCTCCAGCACAGTAATGCAGCGAAGGCACAAAGCATCCCCAGCATCTGCCGTTTTCCTTCTGTAACTTGGTGCGAGGATGTTTGTAGCGCATGCAGATTAATCAGCACCACTCCGGCAATGATAGCCGCCATCGGCAGCAATAATTGCCTGAAGGGCGGCGCATGCTGGTCCCTGCGACCAAGCACCGGAACCATCACCGGAATTAAACCTATCACTAACGATGTCGCGGCAATACCGACCTGCTTTACGGCCACCGCGACGAGCAGAAAATAGAGGACATTGCTCATCAGCGAAAGACGGATCAGCGTCAGCAGATCGCGATGATGCCAGACGCGGGCAATGTTGCGCCATTGAGGTATAAGTAATATTGCCGCCAGTATTCCATAGGTAGCAAAGCGACCGCAGGTTAACAGCAGTGGTGAGATCTCGGGTAGCAGTACCGGTGGCAGGAAGATGAATCCCCAGCATGCGCCAGCCAGGGCGCCAAATATAATCCCCTGCTTCATGCTGACTCCTGAAATGCCGTTTCAGGTAATCTCGTCCCCGACTGACGCTCACTCCACGACGACAAAAAATACTGCAGCCGCGGGCTTTTCGGCCGATGGAACAGTTGCGCCGGCGGTCCCTGCTCTTCAATGCAGCCATCGGCAAGAAACAGCACACGATCGGAGACTTTTGCGGCAAACCCCATCTCATGGGTCACAATCATCATGGTCATACCATCATCGGCAAGATTGCGGATGACCTTTAGTACCTCCCCGACCAGCTCCGGATCAAGCGCTGAAGTCGGTTCATCGAACAGCATAATGGCGGGTTTCATGGTCAATGCCCGGGCGATGGCAACGCGCTGCTGCTGACCACCGGATAACATCGCGGGCCAGCTATCGGCTTTGTCTGCCAGACCAACCCGTGCCAGTTGCGTTTTCGCTTCGGCGTAGGCTGCTTCACGGGAGACCTTTTTAACCCGCCGCAACGGCGTGGCTACGTTATCGAGTACCGTCATATGCGGCCACAGATTAAACTGCTGAAAGACCATACAGACGTCGCGTAAAGCCTGACGGTTTTCCTTGTCGCTTAAACGCCGGCGTTTTTCCCCGCCGAGAGGTTCATAGCCGACGTTCTCGCCATTCACCACAATGCTGCCGGAGCTATAATCTTCCAAAAAGTTAATACAGCGTAACAGCGTGGATTTACCCGACCCTGAGCCACCAATCACGCAGATGACTTCTCCGGGAGAAATGCTGACATCGATGCCACGTAGAACATGGTTTTCGCCATAATGTTTATTGAGGTTGTTAATCTCAATAGCATAATCACGCATAGTATTAACCTCGGCTTAATTGAGAATAAGAATAATGGCGCTCTATTTTATTACCCAGACGGGAGATACCGATCGCGATCCCCCAATAAACAATGGCCATTAAGGCGTAGATTTCAACCATCGCATAGGTCTGGTTAGCAATGGTCAGGGCGGTATTGGTGAGTTCACCGACCGTAATAATGGATAGCACCGACGACTCTTTTACCAAAATGACGCTCTGGCCAATCAATGGCTGGATAATACGCGCGAGCATTTGCGGCCAGACAATGAAAGTAAATATTTGCCATGGACTTAACCCCAGGTCTGCCGCCGCTTCAACTTGCCCACCTGAGACAGCATTGCGACCCGCACGAAATATTTCCGAAAAATAAGCGGAACCATAACATCCCAGGCACAGTACCCCGACCTGTTGCGCCTCGAGATTAATACCAATATAGGGACCACCATAAAAGACTAAAAAGAGCTGCACCAGTAACGGCGTGCCGCGAAACACATTAATCCATGCATGATATATCACATTAAATAAAGCCGGTTTTTGTCTTTCGAGAAGAAAAAAAAACAGCCCGATCGCCAGCCCCAGCAGGATACCGCCGAGACTCATTTTTAGGGTCATTAAAATACCGGCAGCAATGGCATCTTTATAGGTAAAAAGTATTTCAACATTCATTGTGCTAATACCCTTTGAGCCGAAGATGAACGGTGTTTCTCTAACCTGGCGCCAACAATACTCAGCCCCCACGAGGTCAGAAAATAAAGGAGACCGCATGCCGTATAAAACTCCAGCGGCCGATAGGTGGTTGAGGCCAGCGTTTGAGTCACTCTCATCAACTCATGGACCGCCACCACCGAGACCAATGCCGAATTTTTGATAATATCGATGGTTTCATTAATCAAAGCCGGCATCATGGCGCGCAATACCTGCGGCATCTGAATATAAAACAGCGTTTGCGCTGCTGAAAAACCAAAATCTCGTGCCGCCTCCAGTTGCCCTTTTGGCAACATTTTAAAGCCAGCCCGAAGAATTTCTCCTTGAAAGGCAGCGGTATTTAATGAGAGAGCCATAACCGCCGCCAGCAATGGTGAAAGCGTGATCCCTACGGCTGGCAAAGCATAAAATATTAATATCAACTGGACCAGTAACGGCGTTCCACGATAAAAACTGACATAGGTTTTGCAAAAACAACGCACGAGACGCCGCGGAGAGTTTAACCCCAGGCAAATTAACCAACCAAGGATCAATCCTATGACAATCGCGCTCAGCGATACAGCCAGAGTACTGAGCACGCCAATTAATAGCTGAGGGAAATAGGGAAACACCACTGAAATATCAAACATATTGCCCTCCAGTATCCATCAAATTAGTTTGCCGGGGTCGGAACTTGCTCAGGGACGGCCATAGAAAAACCCAGCCACTTCGTTTGTAGCTGCGCCAGTTTTCCCGATTTATTCAACTGCACAATGCCGTCGCTGATAAATTTGACCAGTGAGGCGCTATCCGCATCCTTTCTTCCGGCCCATGCGTACCAGGTGGCCGGACCAAACGGTGGGCGTACAATTTCAAACGTATCACCACGGGTCTTCACCAACGGCGCGAGGTTCGGCAGCGATTGCACAACCGCATCAACACGGTGCGCCGCTAATGCCGCATAGGCTTCGTTATAATCAATAAAGGCTTTTATTTCTTTAACGCCGTGACCGGTGGTGGGTTTAAGTACCGATGCTTCATATTCTTTTAGCACCGCAATTTGCGGCGCCCCGGCCTGGCTGGCGACAATCATGCCCTGGAGATCTTTGGCGCTATTAATGCGGCTATCCCCTTTGCGTTTCAGAATGGCCACGCTGGCGTCAGAAAAGGGAGCGGTAAAAGCAAATTTTGCTTCACGATCGCGAGTGATGGTTAAAGAGGTTGCCACAAAGTCAAATCGTTTGCTTTCCAGGCCGGGTAAAATCCCTTGAAATGGAATATCCAGCTGAACCACTTTCACCCCGGGTAATCCTTTCATCACTTCCGTGAGAATATCTTTTCCCAGACCGACTATTTTGCCATCTTCAAGCATTTCAAAAGGGGCATAGCGCGCTTCGGTGGCAATCACTATTTCTTTTTTTTGCTTAATATCATCCAGTAAATCAGCCTGGGCCGTAGATATCAATAATGGTGAAAGTTGTAAGGCAGACATTGAAAGTAATAGCCACAGTTTATTTTTCATCAGTGTTTCTCCGCGAGTTTGAATGACGCTGATAATATTTATTCATTCGCTGAGCGGCGACAAACGGTGGTTTCTAACTGATAACTATTAGCACGGCTAATGGTGATTTTGGCATGAATAGTGCTTATTACAGGTTATTTAGCAACAGAGAAACCGATGATGCAACGAAAACCAGGTTTGCCGTCTCTCGACGGTTTACGCTACTTTGATGCCGCAGCGCGCAATCTCAGTTTTACCCGTGCCGCGCAGGATCTTTTTCTTACTCAGAGTGCAGTAAGCCAAAAAATTCAATCGCTTGAGCAGCAGCTTGGCTATCTGGTCTTTCACCGCACTCCCGCGGGACTACGCTTAACCCCGCAGGGTGAACAACTGTTTATCGGAGTGCGCCAGGCCTTTACCATCCTCGAAACTACGTTGCACCAAACCGGTGAAGAAACCCTTGAGGGCACCATAAAGATTCGGGTTATGCCGTCCTTTGCCACCAAATGGCTGCTTCCCCGATTGCATCAGTTTTATGAGCAGTACCCTATCAGCCTGGAAATTGATGCCGATATGACGCCCGCCAATTTTAAATCTGACGCGGTCGATATCGCCATCACTCCTTTTTGGGTTGATGATAAAAATCTAATTCAACGGCATCTGTTCAACGATGTGATCTATCCCGTGATCAGCCCGGATTTGTTGAAAACACGGCATCTGCGCAGTTACAGCGAACTCTGTGGTTTGCGCTTACTGCATGATTCCATGCCGCAAAATGCCTATAGCACCCATTGGCGCTCCTATTTTGCCCGCCTCGGGCTCTATGACCTGAATGTCGAGGCGGGAACCGGATTTTCCCGCGCCGACCTCGTACTCCAGGCCGCCTGCGCCGGCCAAGGAATCGCCTTAAGCCGTCACTCTTTGTGTGCGACGGAAGTGAGCAATGGCGCACTGATTCGCCCTTTTACCGATATCGTCGAAGACGGACAGGTGTGGTTAACCTGCCCGCGTAATAATGAGAAACGGCCACGCGTTCAGGCGTTGATTAACTGGCTGACAGAAGAAACCGCACGTCATATTGCAGAGCGAACGCAAATTCTCAGTGAATATACGCTGCATAAGGCCGGCTAATGACGGCAAATTAATAATCTCCGTTTGTAGCAAGATATCATTTTCCAGATGATGGCATCACGCCATTATCAACGACGGAGTTTATTATGAGCATGCCAGATATTATTGAATTAGCTAATGGGCAAAAAGTTAAAGGAACGTTCAGCTCCCATGAAATGCAGCGCCGACTGTCGGGATTACGCGCCACCATGGAAGCAGACAGCATTGATGCAGTTATTTTAACCTCAATTCATAATATTAATTACTACGGCGATTTTTTATATTGTAGTTTTGGTCGCCAGTATGCCCTGGTGGTGACACCGAGCCAGTCATTTTTAATTACCACCAATATCGATGGAGGTCAGGGATGGCGCCGCAGCTACGGTGCAAATATCGTTTACACGGACTGGCAGCGCGATAATTATTACCGTGCAGTACGTAAAGTGGTTCCTGATAATAGCCGGCGGATTGCACTGGAGGGCGATCATGTAACGATCGAACAGCGCGCTAAATTTTGCTATTACCTTTCTCAGACACAGTTTATTGATATTGCACCGGCGACGATGCGTATGCGCATGATTAAGTCTGCCGAAGAGATTGCGCTGATTAAAATTGGTGCTCAGGTCGCCGACCTCGGCGGCGCGGCATGCGTCGCAGCGATTGCCGAAGATGTTCCGGAGTATGACGTTGCCCTGGCAGCCACCTCGGCGATGACCCGGGAAATTGCGAAACGCTTGCCGCATGTTGAATTGCGCGATACCTGGACGTGGTTTCAGTCTGGCCTGAATACCGACGGTGCTCACCATCCGGTGACGACCCGTCGCCTCAAGCAAGGGGATATTTTATCACTGAACTGTTTTCCCATGATTGCCGGCTACTATACCGCGCTGGAGCGTACGCTGTTCCTCGGTCAGCCTAGCGATGAGCAATTGCGTCATTGGGAGATCAACTGTGAGGTGCACCGCCGTGGGCAGGCGCTCATCCGCCCTGGCGCCCGTTGTTGCGATATCGCCGCCTCGCTTAATGAAATTTATCGCGAGCATGACCTGCTGCAGTATCGGACTTTTGGCTATGGTCACTCCTTCGGCGTACTGAGCCACTATTATGGCCGCGAAGCCGGTTTAGAATTACGCGAGGATATTGAAACCGTTTTAGCGCCGGGAATGGTAGTCTCAATGGAACCGATGATAATGCTGCCAGAGAACATGCCGGGACACGGCGGTTATCGCGAACACGATATCCTGGTTGTCACCGAAAATGCAGCAGAGAACATTACCCATTTCCCTTATGGTCCTGAGCATAACATTATAGAAAAATAGCAGATAAGCATGCCTAATGTAGAATGCATCAATATATCAGCACCTTCTGGTGCTGATTATTTTGGCCGGCTTTGTAATATGTGTGTCATGATCTAAATTCAACAGGAAATAATGTGATGCTCTATCTTCCTCAGATCAGTTCAGTGGAAATGACTCTAAATCATTGATAGTGGTTTATTGTCATGTAGTACTCAATGTGACCTACGCAGCGTTTATTAACATACACCAATATTAGTAATGTATTCATAAGCCACATGAGGTCATCCCCATGAAGAAGCGATTTTCCGATGAACAGATCATCAGTATTCTCCGTTAGGCAGAAGCCGGGGTTTCGGCCCGCGAACTCTGCCGCAAGCATGCCATTTCAGACGTCACTTTTACTCCTGTCGCAAGAGGTTCGGCGGCATGGAAGTAGCCGAAGTGAAGCGGCTCAAGTCGCTTGAAGAGGAGAACGCTCGGCTCAAGAAGCTGCTTGCCGAAGCAAGGCTGGATAAGGAGGCGCTTCAGGTGGCTCTGGGCCGAAAGTTCTGAGGTCAGACCAGAAGTGGAAAGCCGTGGAGGTCATGTGTGAGTCAATGGGTCTGTCGCAACGCCGTGCCTGAAGTCTGGCCGGTCTGTCACTTTCAACCTGCCGTTATTCGGCCCAGCGTCCGGCTGCTGACCCGCAACTGTCTCTACGGATCACAGAGGTGGCAATTGAACGCCGGCGATTTGGTTACCGGCGCATTTTGCAGTTATTGCGCCGGGAGTGCCTTCATGACAACCACAAGCGGGTTTACCGCATCTATCTGTTATCAACGGTGCAAAACTGATCCACCGCAGCGATTAAAAATTGATCCAGGGGTTAATCTGCTCCTCTGAATACAGGGGAGCGGTAATGCTGTCAACCTGTTGATGACTATTTTAATCTGTAGTCATTCAATCCTTGTAACATCAGGATGATCCTGGTGTCAGTGAAAATACGAAATCAACACGTTGGTATCATTACCCACCTGTGAACTGACGTCGGCATTTTGAATCTCACTTCGGCGTGCCCCCTCCGAATGGCGCAAAACATTTCGTAGTATGGCATGATAGCACCCGAAGAGAGTCAATTCAGGGTGGTAAATGTGAAACCAGTAACGCTATACGATGTCGCAGAGTATGCCGGTGTCTCTTATCAGACCGTTTCCCGCGTGGTGAACCAGGCCAGCCACGTCTCTGCGAAAACGCGGGAAAAGGTGGAAGCGGCGATGGCGCAGCTGAACTACATTCCCAACCGCGTGGCACAACAACTGGCGGGCAAACAGTCGTTGCTGATTGGCGTTGCTACCTCCAGTCTGGCCCTGCACGCGCCGTCGCAAATTGTCGCGGCGATTAAATCTCGCGCCGATCAACTGGGTGCCAGCGTGGTGGTGTCGATGGTAGAACGAAGCAGCGTCGAAGCCTGTAAAGCGGCGGTACATAACCTTCTCGCGCAACGCGTCAGTGGTCTGATCATTAACTATCCGCTGGATGACGAGGATGCCATTGCTGTGGAAGCTGCCTGCGCTAATGTTCCGGCCCTATTTCTTGATGTCTCTGACCAGACTCCCATCAACAGTATTATTTTTTCCCATGAAGACGGTACGCGACTGGGCGTGGAGCATCTGATCGCATTGGGTCACCAGCAAATCGCGTTGTTAGCCGGTCCATTAAGTTCTGTCTCGGCGCGTCTGCGTCTGGCGGACTGGCATAAATATCTCACACGCAATCAAATTCATCCGATAGCGGAACGGGAAGGCGACTGGAGTGCCATGTCCGGTTTTCAACAAACTATGCAAATGCTGAATGAGGGCATCGTTCCCACTGCGATGCTGGTTGCCAACGATCAGATGGCGCTGGGCGCAATGCGCGCTATTACCGAGTCCGGGCTGCGCGTTGGTGCGGATATCTCGGTAGTGGGATACGACGATACCGAAGACAGCTCGTGTTATATCCCGCCGTTAACCACCATCAAACAGGATTTTCGCCTGCTGGGGAAAACTAGCGTGGACCGCTTGCTGAAACTCTCTCAGGGCCAGGCGGTGAAGAGCAATCAGCTGTTGCCCGTCTCACTGGTGAAAAGAAAAACCACCCTACCGCCCAATACGCAAACCACCTCTCCCCGCACGTTGGCAGATTCCTTAATGCAGCTGGCACGACAAGTTTCCCGACTTGAAAGCGGGCAGTGAGCGCAACGCAATTAATGTGAGTCAGCTCACTCATTAGGCACCCCAGGCTTTACACTCTATGTGTCCGGCTCGTATGTTATGCGAAAATGTGAGCGGATAACAATTCACACAGGATACAACTATGACAATGATTACGGATTCACTGGCCGTCGTATTACAACGTCGTGACTGGGAAAACCCTGGCGTTACCCAACTTAATCGCCTTGCGGCACATCCCCCTTTCGCCAGCTGGCGTAATAGCGAAGAGGCTCGCACCGATCGCCCTTCCCAAGAGTCGCGCAGCCTGAATGGTGAATGGCGCTTTGCCTGGTTTCCGGCACCAGAAGCGGTACCAGAAAGCTGGCTGGAGCGCGATCTTCCTGACGCCGATACTGTCATCGTCCCCTCAAACTGGCAGATGCACGGTTACGATGCGCCTATCTACACCAACGTGACCTATCCCATTGCGGTCAATCCGCCGTATGTTCCCACGGAGAATCCGACGGGTTGTTACTCGCTCACATTTAATATTGATGAAAGCTGGCTACAGGAAGGCCAGACGCGAATTATTTTTGATGGTGTTAACTCGGCGTTTCATTTGTGGTGCAACGGGCGCTGGGTCGGTTACGGACAGGACAGTCGTTTGCCGTCTGAATTTGACCTGAGCGCATTTTTACACGCCGGAGAAAACCGCCTCGCGGTGATGGTGCTGCGCTGGAGTGACGGCAGTTATCTGGAAGATCAGGATATGTGGCGGATGAGCGGCATTTTCCGTGACGTCTCGTTGCTGCATAAACCGAGCACGCAAATCAGCGATTTCCATGTAGCCACTCACTTTAATGATGATTTCAGCCGCGCTGTACTGGAGGCAGACGTTCAGATGTACGGCGAGCTGCGCGATGAGCTGCGGGTGACGGTTTCTTTGTGGCAGGGTGAAACACAGGTCGCCAGCGGCACCGCGCCTTTCGGCGGTGAAATTATCGATGAGCGTGGCGGTTATGCCAATCGCGTCACGCTACGTCTGAACGTCGAAAACCCGGCGCTGTGGAGCGCCGAAATCCCGAATCTCTACCGTGCGGTGATTGAACTGCACACCGCCGGCGGCATGCTGATTGAAGCAGAAGCCTGCGATGTCGGTTTCCGCGAGGTGCGGATTGAAAATGGTCTGCTGCTGCTGAACGGCAAGCCGTTGCTGATTCGCGGCGTTAACCGTCACGAGCATCATCCTCTGCATGGTCAGGTCATGGATGAGCAGACGATGGTGCAGGATATCCTGCTGATGAAGCAGAACAACTTTAACGCCGTGCGCTGTTCGCATTATCCGAACCATCCGCTGTGGTACACGCTGTGCGACCACTACGGCCTGTATGTGGTGGATGAAGCCAACATTGAAACCCACGGCATGGTGCCAATGAATCGTCTGACCGATGATCCGCGCTGGCTACCCGCGATGAGCGAACGCGTAACGCGAATGGTGCAGCGCGATCGTAATCACCCGAGTGTGATCATCTGGTCGCTGGGGAATGAATCAGGCCACGGCGCTAATCACGACGCACTCTATCGCTGGATCAAATCTGTCGATCCTTCCCGCCCGGTACAGTATGAAGGCGGCGGAGCCGACACCTTCGCAACCGATATTATTTGCCCGATGTACGCGCGCGTGGATGAAGACCAGCCCTTCCCGGCTGTGCCGAAATGGTCCATCAAAAAATGGCTTTCGTTGCCTGGAGAGACGCGCCCGCTGATCCTTTGCGAATACGCCCACGCGATGGGTAACAGTCTTGGCGGCTTCGCTAAATACTGGCAGGCGTTTCGTCAGTACCCCCGTTTACAGGGCGGCTTCGTCTGGGACTGGGTGGATCAGTCGCTGATTAAATATGATGAAAATGGCAATCCGTGGTCGGCTTACGGCGGTGATTTTGGCGATACGCCGAATGATCGCCAGTTCTGCATGAACGGTCTGGTCTTTGCCGACCGCACGCCGCATCCGGCGCTGACGGAAGCAAAACACCAGCAGCAGTTTTTCCAGTTCAGTTTATCCGGGCGAACCATCGAAGTGACCAGCGAATACCTGTTCCGTCATAGCGATAACGAGCTCCTGCACTGGATGGTGGCGCTGGATGGCAAGCCGCTGGCAAGCGGTGAAGTGCCTCTGGATGTCGCTCCACAAGGTAAACAGTTGATTGAACTGCCTGGACTACCGCAGCCGAAGAGCGCCGGACAACTCTGGCTAACGGTTCACGTAGTGCAACCGAACGCGACCACATGGTCAGCAGCCGGACACATCAGCGCCTGGCAGCAGTGGCGTCTGGCGGAAAACCTCAGCGTGACACTCCCCTCCGCGCCCCACGCCATCCCGCAACTGACCACCAGCGAAACGGATTTTTGCATCGAGCTGGATAATAAGCGTTGGCAATTTAACCGCCAGTCAGGCTTTCTTTCACAGATGTGGATTGGCGATAAAAAACAACTGCTGACGCCGCTGCGCGATCAGTTCACCCGCGCACCGCTGGATAACGACGGCGTAAGTGAAGCGACCCGCATTGACCCTAACGCCTGGGTCGAACGCTGGAAGGCGACGGGCCATTACCAGGCCGAAGCAGCGTTGTTGCAGTGCACGGCAGATACGCTTGCCGACGCGGTGCTGATTACCACGGTCCACGCGTGGCAGCATCAGGGGAAAACCTTATTTATCAGCCGGAAAACCTACCGGATTGATGGAAGTGGTCAAATGGCGATTACCGTTGATGTTGAAGTGGCGAGCAATACGCCACATCCGGCGCGGATTGGCCTGACCTGCCAGCTGGCGCAGGTAGCAGAGCGGGTAAACTGGCTCGGATTAGGGCCGCAAGAAAACTATCCCGACCGCCTTACTGCGGCCTGTTTTGACCGCTGGGATCTGCCATTGTCAGACATGTATACCCCGTACGTCTTCCCGAGCGAAAACGGTCTGCGCTGCGGGACGCGCGAATTGAATTATGGCCCACACCAGTGGCGCGGCGACTTCCAGTTCAACATCAGCCGCTACAGTCAACAGCAACTGATGGAAACCAGCCATCGCCATCTGCTGCACGCGGAAGAAGGCACATGGCTGAATATCGACGGTTTCCATATGGGGATTGGTGGCGACGACTCCTGGAGCCCGTCAGTGTCGGCGGAATTCCAGCTTAGCGCCGGTCGCTACCATTACCAGTTGGTCTGGTGTCAAAAATAATAATAACCGGGCAGGCCATGTCTGCCCGTATTTCGCGTAAGGAAATCCATTATGTACTATTTAAAAAACACAAACTTTTGGATGTTCGGTTTATTCTTTTTCTTTTACTTTTTTATCATGGGAGCCTACTTCCCGTTTTTCCCGATTTGGCTACATGACATCAACCATATCAGCAAAAGTGATACGGGTATTATTTTTGCCTCTATTTCTCTGTTCTCGATATTATTCCAACCGCTGTTTGGTCTGCTTTCTGACAAACTCGGGCTGCGCAAATACCTGCTGTGGATTATTACCGGCATGTTAGTGATGTTTGCGCCGTTCTTTATTTTTATCTTCGGGCCACTGTTACAATACAACATTTTAGTAGGATCGATTGTTGGTGGTATTTATCTAGGCTTTTGTTTTAACGCCGGTGCGCCAGCAGTAGAGGCATTTATCGAGAAAGTCAGCCGTCGCAGTAATTTCGAATTTGGTCGCGCGCGGATGTTTGGCTGTGTTGGCTGGGCGCTGTGTGCCTCGATTGTCGGCATCATGTTCACCATCAATAATCAGTTTGTTTTCTGGCTGGGTTCTGGCTGTGCACTCATCCTCGCCGTTTTACTCTTTTTCGCCAAAACGGATGCGCCCTCTTCTGCCACGGTTGCCAATGCGGTAGGTGCCAACCATTCGGCATTTAGCCTTAAGCTGGCGCTGGAACTGTTCAGACAGCCAAAACTGTGGTTTTTGTCACTGTATGTTATTGGCGTTTCCTGCACCTACGATGTTTTTGACCAACAGTTTGCTAATTTCTTTACTTCGTTCTTTGCTACCGGTGAACAGGGTACGCGGGTATTTGGCTACGTAACGACAATGGGCGAATTACTTAACGCCTCGATTATGTTTTTTGCGCCACTGATCATTAATCGCATCGGTGGGAAAAACGCCCTGCTGCTGGCTGGCACTATTATGTCAGTACGTATTATTGGCTCATCGTTCGCTACCTCAGCACTGGAAGTGGTTATTCTGAAAACGCTGCATATGTTTGAAGTACCGTTCCTGCTGGTGGGCAGCTTTAAATATATTACCAGCCAGTTTGAAGTGCGTTTTTCAGCGACGATTTATCTGGTCTGTTTCTGCTTCTTTAAGCAACTGGCGATGATTTTTATGTCTATTCTGGCGGGCAATATGTATGAAAGCATCGGTTTCCAGGGCGCTTACCTGGTGCTGGGTCTGGTGGCGCTGGGCTTCACCTTAATTTCCGTGTTCACGCTTAGCGGCCCCGGCCCACTTTCCCTGCTGCGTCGCCAGGTGAATGAAGACGCTTAAGAAATTAATGTCGGATACGGCGCGAGCGCCTTATCCGACCAACTTATCAGGACGGAATGTTAAAAATGAACATGTCGATGACAGAAAAAATAAAAGCAGGCAAGCTATTTACCGATATGTGCGAAGGCTTACCTGAAAAAAGACTTCGTGGGAAAACATTAATGTATGAGTTCAATCACTCGCATCCATCAGAAGTTGAAAAAAGGGTAATGACTCCAACTTATTGATAGTGTTTTATGTTCAGATAATGCCCGATGACTTTGTCATGCAGCTCCACCG
>OKEG01000206.1_pt1 | contig 18125 bp, 21 predicted proteins | sample 1614111 | NCBI WGS metagenome assembly OKEG01 (sample SAMN04436907, study PRJEB24849) | human gut metagenome | biome: human gut; feature: NICU; material: stool | host: Homo sapiens | place: USA: Saint Louis, MO | collected 2012-04-09 | reverse complement strand
AAAGAATTTGATGAACTTATACAAAAGTTTCAAGAAATAGAAAAAATATCTTCTGATATAAGTTTGGCGACCGAATTAAATGACGCACAAAAATGGATGAAATTAAATTAAAATGCGATATACATGTTTCAGTGGTGTTGTTGTGTATGGTGATATTAAAGTCTGTGAAAATAATCATGGCGAATTAATCAAAAAGTACTGCAATTATAAAAATATCATATATATGTGATTGTATTTTATTACGATGAAGTAAATGATTTAAAGCAGATACATGTTCCATTTTTAAATGTTGAACTTCTTTGCGTAATTTTATTAACTCTTTTTCATCACTTTTTAAATTATCTTGATGATTGAAGGATTCAGTATTTTGGTGTTGTTTTATCGAATTTGAGAAAATTGAGGGTTTTAAATCATACTCGCGTATAATTTCATTCTTAAGCTTACCATTTTCATATAATCTAACCACTTGTAACTTAAACTCTGAACTAAATGTTCTTCTTTCTTTTGTCATAATAAAATTGACTACTTTCTTAATTTAACAATATCTATTCTCATAGAATTTGTTCAATTAAGTGTAGACGATTCACTGACACATCATGAGTACGTAAGGAATTTTGATCGTTCATTGTTATTGCTTTATGTTTTAAGAAATGTGCTATTGAAGGGTTTAAAGATGTTTGGAATTTCTTGGTTTCTTGACTTATATAGTTATGAAAGAGGGCGTTGTCCTTTATTAAATTTCTGAGATCAGAAATGCTATAAATAAAATGATTAAGATTTTTTGTTTTCATGTAATTTAAGAAATGGATTTGTTTTTTGTGGGTTATTTTTAATTCTGTTCTTAAATGGTTTGAATTTTGCGGTTGCAAATATGATAGCTGCTTCTTTTGACAAAGTAATAGAACCTTTTTCTTCTGGTACCACGATATTCACTCCTTGTACAATTCAATTTAAGTCTTATAAAATAATTTTACTATACAAAATAGGTTGTGTAAATAGTTTCTTATTGTTACCAAATAATTCTCTTAAAAGCGTTATGCAATGCCAAACAACACTAATGGGGTGTAACTACTTCCCTGTGAATATTTTATTAGCATTATTTACATACACGTTCTTTAATGTGAATTTTTAAAATTACAGTTTACATGTAACGTTGTGCAATGTATTCTGTATATAGAAGTGTAAAAACACAATTGGGTTGGTAGTCCCAATGCAGTTTTAAAACTGTCAGTAACCTTCCTCCTCGGGTCGTCCGTCATTTCTAATAAAACTAGAGGAGGGATAGCATGGAGCTATCTATTTTTTACAATGGGCAATTTTTTGTAGCATTAGTAGAATATAAAATGGTAAATAATTCTAAATTTATCCAATACACATTTGGGAATGAACCTGATGATTTAGAGGTATTAGATTTTATTCATCATCAATTAATGAAAAGTATTGATGATGTGCAAACTATTGTTTGTACTAAAAATATTTCAAGGAAAGTAAATCCGAAAAGGCTACAAAGACAAATTGCTAAAGAGCAAAAGAAACCTAAATACTCTACCCAAGCACAAATAGCTATTAAGAAAGAATTAGAACTAAAGAAAAAACAAAAACGGAAGCGCTATAAAGAAAAACGTGATGCATTTCAAAAAAGAAAAAGAGAAATTAAAAAGGTCAAAGCCAAAGAGAAGCATAAGGGGCATTAGCAATACGACAAATAAATTAAAACAAAATGATTTATAGGTGGTTGGGATGATTTTAATTAGTTCGTGTTTGATAGGCGATAATGTAAGATACGATGGTGGTAATCAATTGAATGTTAGATTGAAAAAATTAATAGACAGCGGAAAAGCTATTCACGCATGTCCAGAATTACTTGGTGGATTATTAATTCCTAGAGAACCTGCAGAAATTATTGGTGGCGATGGTTTTGATGTGTGGAATGACGCTGCAAAGGTTGTTACTATTTCGAACAAAGACGTAACTGACGATTATAAACATGGAGCAATAGTTACATTAAAAATTTTGAAAAAATATCAATGTGATACAGTTATTTTAAAAGCAAATAGCCCATCATGTGGATCACAAGAGATATATGATGGGAATTTTACAGGAAATAAGAAAAAGGGTGTAGGTGTGGCAACTGCTTTACTCATTAATGAAGGTATAAAAGTTTATGATGAAAATACGTTTTTTGACCAAAACATGATTGAAACGATAGTACATGAAAAGTAAGGATTGAGAATATAAGCAATGGACTAATTTATTGAGTTGCGTTATTTCTTATAAAAATAATTTTTAAAATTGTTTTAATAATAGTTTGATTGTGATAATATATCAGTATAGATAATTTAGTTAACAGACCCATGAAAGTAGAAACCCCACCATATGGGAATTTCGAAATCATGGGTTTTTTGTTTTAAAGGATTGATGCAATAGATAAAGTAGCCATTCTAATATATGGAGAATTTATCAGTTCAAAATTAAAACAGATATGGGTTTTCTTCATTAAATAAACTTTCTATAAGGAAACAGAGGCAACGCTACTGTCACCTCTGCTTGACATACCAGGATGAAATACTCTGAGTTTATGAACGTCCACATCCAAACCCTCCAAACCCTCCAAACCCCAGTCTGCACCTACTCCTCCCCCAAACACCAATTCTTACCAAAGCATTGATATGAGTGCCAATACTGGCAATGTGCCTTGTTTGAAAAAGATACTAATATTGCTTGAAAGGCCACCATAAATAGCAACGCCAATGATATACACTAAAATAGCTGCGCATATTTCTTTTGGATTACTGCTGATAAACAAACCGTATATTAGCAAAACTCCGATTAAACCGTTATATACGCCTTGGTTCTTCAAAAGTACGTTAATATTTTTGTCTTTCAATTTACCAATGCTAATATTAAATGTTTCACTTGTTTTCCTTGAAGTTGTTGCGAATGTTTCGAGATACATAATATAGAAAAACTCTAATGCTACAAATATGATTAAAATTGTCGAGATGATATTCATTGTAACGCTCCTTTAGTATTAAATATTTTCTTGTAAAAATGATTGCAGTGTCTGTGGTTGATCATTGACTAATTGTTGGAAATCATTGGATTCTTGGTCTAATAGTCCTCTTGCTCCTGCGTCGTACATTGATGCCAATAATGCACCAAAGCCTTTAGGTTCATCGTACATTTCTGCAAATGTCTCTAATGAAACGGGTTCATATTTAATTTCTGTGCCTGATGCCTCAGATAAAATAGCGGCAAGTTCCTTCATATCATAACTGTAGCCTGATAATAAATAACGTTTGCCCCAAGTATCTGGATTTTTAATAATAGCAATGACACCTCTAGCAATATCATTTCTAGTAATATAATTAATACGACCATCACCAGCTGGATAAATCAGTTTATGCATATTCATCAATTCTGGTAAATATGGTTTAAGTGGATCCATGTACATTGCCATTCTTACATACGTATAATCAATGCCACTTGTTGCCAATAAACGTGATGCATATCCGAAATAAGGGCTCATATGGAATGGATTATTATGCTGATCTGCGTAATAACCTATGAAAATGATATGAGCAACGCCACTTTGCTTTGCGGCATATACTAAATTTTCCACTTCAGGAATACGTTTAAATGATGGATGGATAATACTTGGAATAAACACAACGGTATCCATTCCTTTAAATGCTTCTACCATGCTTTCTTGATTAAAATAATCTAATTGTCGAACAGGAACTTTTCCGCGCCAATCTTCTGGAACTTTCTCAACATTTCTAACACCAATGTGAAAATGATCTATGTGATTTGCAATGGCTTGATTTGTAATATGTGTGCCTAAATGACCTGTAGCACCTGTTAACATAATATTCATTCACTTCATCTCCTAATCTTTATATACATAACATAATACTTATTCGATGATTTTCAAAACATTTGATTTAATAAAAAATTGTAATCTGTATTTATTGTCGCTGTGTATAGTAAATTCGTATATGTTATTAATGTTGGAAATACCGTAATGACGCGTTTTAGTTGATGTGTGTCACCATAATCTTTGATAATTTTTACATGGTACTGCGACGATATGGTGTCATTTTTGTGTCTGAAAGTTTTACAGTTTTTAAAATTAAAATGGTATAAAGTGTGAATTGTATAAAAATGAGTCTCGTAGGATAAGAATTGATTAATAACAGTTAGCATTTTATTAATTACCTTAACAATGATTCAAGTTTAGTTAAATGAGGTTTAATTTGAAAGGGAATAGCGCCTCAATATAATGTAGGTAGATTGTTCATATTACGTAATTGAAAAATCAAATTTAAATAGATTGGGGCTAAAAATTATGAAATTTAAAGCGATAGCAAAAGCAAGTTTAGCATTGGGAATGTTAGCAACAGGTGTAATTACGTCGAATACACAATCAGTACAAGCGAAAACAGAAGTAAAACAACAAAGTGAGGCTGATTTAAAACTTTATTATAGTGGACCAAGTTTTGAATATAAAAAAGTAACTGGATATGGATTTATTGAAGGTAAAGATAGATTCATTGATTTTATATACAATGGACAATATAATAAAATATCTTTAGTTGGTTCTGATAAAGATAAATATAATGAAGAAGTTAACCCAGATATAGATGTGTTTGTTGTTAGAGAAGGAAACGGTAGACAAGCTGATAATCATTCGATTGGTGGCGTAACAAAAACTAATAGAGGAGTGTATTACGACTATATACACACACCAATTCTTGAAATCAAGAAAGGTAAAGAAGAACCACAAAATAGTCTGTATCAAATTTATAAAGAAGACATTTCGCTAAAAGAACTTGATTATAGATTAAGAGAACGTGCAATTAAGCAACACGGCTTGTATTCAAATGGTCTTAAACAAGGTCAAATTACAATTACAATGAAAGATGGCAAATCACATACAATCGATTTAAGTCAAAAACTTGAAAAAGAACGTATGGGTGATTCTATCGACGGCAGACAAATACAAAAAATTCTAGTAGAAATGAAATAATACTTTCTAACAGCAAAGCGCTATGTTGAATCGTGCTTGTTATGGAAATATATGGAAGTTAAGCGACGTACTGTTGCTTAGCTTCTTTTTTTGAGGGTCAAAGTTAGAAAACTCACACAAACAGTCGCACCACGCATTATCTTTTACTTAACTAGTTTAATCATATTTTATGAATAGTTAAAAAAGGGTTAATGTGAATATCAGCATACAGCTCCTATAATATGGTTGTATGATTCAATTTACGTAATAAAACAATCTAATCTAATATATTGGAGCATACAATTATGAAAATGAAATCAATTGCAAAAGTAAGTTTAGTCTTGGGTATTTTAGCTACAGGTGTAAATACTGTAACGGAACAACCGGTGCATGCCGAAAATAAACATGTTCAAGTAAGTCAAAATAGTAAAAATTTAAAAGCGTACTATACTCAACCGAGTGTTGAATATAAAAATGTGACAGGTTATATCAGTAGTATTCAACCTAAACCAGGCACTAAATTTATGAATATGATAGAAGGTAATACAGTTAATAATCTAGCTTTAGTTGGCAAAGATAAGGAACACTATCATACGGGTGTACATCGCAACCTTGATATATTTTATGTTAATGAGGATAAGAGATTTGAAGGTGCAAAGTACTCGATTGGTGGTATCACAAAAGCAAGCGATAAAGTTGTCGACCAAGTAGCAGAAGCAAGAGTCATTAAAGAAGATCACACTGGTGAATATGCATATGACTTTTTCCCATTTAAAATAGATAAAGAAGCAATGACATTGAAAGAGGTTGATTTTAAAATAAGAAAACATCTTATTGATCATTATGGTCTTTATGGGGAAATGAGTTCAGGAACAGTTACTGTCCAAATGAAATACTATGGCAAGTATACAATTGAATTGGATAAAAAGTTACAAGAAGACCGAATGGGCGATATCGTCAAAGTTATAGATATTGATAGAATTGAAGTCAAAGTTAAAAAAGCATAATACTTAGATTGGTCGTCGTAATGAATTGAAATTGCAATAGTGAGGTTAAGTGATGATAAAACATTACTTAACTTCTTTTTTATGTCTTAAAATCATTTCAATGATACGTAGTAACACCACATAAACCTTGAAAGTACTCATTATTTTTTGCTTAAATGACTTAATAATACTTCAACAATTGTTAAACGAGGGTTAATGTGAATAGACCAATACGTCTTCTATAATGAAGTTGTATGATTCTAATTACGTAAAGAACAATCGAATAATTACGATTGGAGCATACAACTATGAAAATAAGAACAATTGTGAAAGCGAGTTTAGCGTTAGGGCTTGTAACAACAGGTGCAAGTATAGTAACAACGCAATCGGCCAAAGCAGAAGTAGCATCAGCACTTAAATCAGAACAGTTAGCAATGATAAGCGTATCACCAAGCGCAATCACAACTACAACGCAAGCAGTGAACGCAGAACAAAATCATACGGCTAATCCTGAACAGGCGGCAAAGTCTAACACAGAAAATGTATCAACATCGCCTTCAACTAAAACAGAACAGACACCAAAATCTAACATACAAAAAGCAACCCAACAAACACCAAGCGTAACTACAACACCTCCACCAAATGCACAACCGCAATCAACACAACCAACACCAAAACCAACAACACCGCCTTCATCTAGTGTAGAAACGCCTCAACCGCAATCGCCTACCACAAAACAAGCACAAAAGAAAATAAACCCTAAATTTAAAGGTTTAAGATCATATTATACGAAACCAAGTTTAGAATTTAAAAATGAGTTGGGTATTATTATCAAAAAATGGACAACAATAAGATTTATGAATATTGTTCCAGATTATTTCATATATAAAATAGCTTTAGTTGGAAAAGATGATAAGAAATATGGTGAAGGCGTGCACCGACATGTCGATGTATTTATCGTTTTAGAACAAAATAAATATGGCGTAGACAAATACTCGGTCGGTGGTATCACAAAAGCAAATAGAAAGAAAGTTGATTACAAAGCAGGAATCAGTATTACTAAAGAAGATAAAAACGGTACAATCTCACATGATGTTTCAGAATACAAGATTACTAAAGAAGAGATTTCCTTGAAAGAACTTGATTTTAAATTGAGAAAACAACTTATTGAACAACATAATCTGTACGGTAATATTGGTTCAGGAACAATCGTTATTAAAATGAAAAATGGTGGGAAGTACACGTTTGAATTACACAAAAAATTACAAGAACATCGCATGGCAGATGTTATTGATGGTACAAATATTGATAGAATTGAAGTGAATCTAAAATCATCGTGATGGATGCTACATAGAACCTATGAACGATGAAACGAGAAGTTAAGCAACAATGACCTACATCATTGCTTAGCTTCTTTTGTTTTGCGTAATGATGTTAAGGGAAAATATTCACTTGTTTGTAAAAGTGACATCTCAAAGTCTTGAAAATGATGCAATGCCCAATTTGCATGCATTGAATCGCTTCGAAACCATCTGTATTTAACGAAAATTATGGATTACTTAACGATGATTCAAATATAGTTAAACATGGTTTAATGTGAATAGACCGATACGTCTTCTATAATGTAGTTGTATGATTCTAATTACGTAAAGAACAATCGAATAATTACGATTGGAGCATACAACTATGAAAATGACACAAATTGCGAAAACCAGTTTAGCACTATCACTTTTAACAACAGGCGTAAGTATAGTAACAACGCAATCAGCCAAAGCAGAAGTAGCATCAGCACTTAAAACAGAACAGACGCCAAAATCTAACATACAAAAAGCAACAACATCGCCTTCATCAAAAGCAGAAGCAACACAACAAACACCAAGCGTAACTACAACACCCCCACCAAATGTACAACCGCAATCGCCAACCACAAAACAAGCACAAAAGGAAATAAACCCTAAATATAAGGATTTAAGATCATATTATACGAAACCGAGTTTAGAATTCGAAAAGCAATTTGACTTTATGTTGAAACCATGGACGACAGTTAGGTTTATGAATGTTATACCGGATTGGTTCATTTATAAAATAGCTTTAGTTGGAAAAGATGATATGAAATATAAAGATGGACCTTACGATAATATTGATGTATTTATCGTTTTAGAGGACAATAAATATCAATTAAAAAAATATTCTGTCGGGGGTATCACGAAGACAAATAGTAAAAAAGTTGATCATAAAGCAGAATTAAGCATTACTAAAAAAGATGAGGAAGGCAAAATCTCACGCGATGTTTCAGAATACAAGATTACAAAAGAAGAGATTTCCTTGAAAGAGCTTGATTTTAAATTGAGAAAGCAACTCATTGAACAACATAATCTGTACGGTAATATTGGTTCAGGAACAATTGTTATTAAAATGAAAAATGGTGGGAAGTACACGTTTGAATTACACAAAAAATTACAAGAACATCGCATGGCAGATGTTATTGATGGTACAAATATTGATAGAATTGAAGTGAATCTAAAATCATCGTGATGGATACTGCATAGAACCGTTGAACGATGAAATGAGAAGTTGAGTGACAACGATTTACATGTTGCTCAGCTTCTTTCGTGTTACGCAGTGGTATAAGAAGGCGAATATTTGATGTTGACCAAACACAACATGCTTATGTCCTATATGTGTCTAAAAATACCAATCTATCAAGCGTTGAAGTACAACAAAAGTCATTTTTATTTAACGAACATTATGGATTCTTTAATTTAATTAACGATGATTCAAATATAGTTAAACAAGGTTTAATGTGAATAGAGACATACGCCAACTATAATAAAGCTGTATGATTCAATAAACGTAATCGAACAAATCTAATAATTACGATTGGAGCATACAACTATGAAGATGACAGCAATTGCGAAAGCCAGTTTAGCTCTAAGTATTTTAGCAACTGGGGTTATAACATCTACGGCTCAAACTGTAGATGCGAGCGAACATGAATCAAAATATGAAAATGTGACAAAAGATATCTTTGACTTAAGAGATTACTATAGTGGCGCAAGTAAGGAACTTAAAAATGTTACTGGCTATCGTTATAGCAAAGGTGGCAAGCACTACCTTATCTTTGATAAAAATAGAAAGTTCACAAGAATACAAATTTTTGGTAAAGATATAGAAAGGATTAAAGCACGTAAAAATCCAGGTCTCGATATATTTGTAGTTAAAGAAGCGGAAAATCGCAACGGCACAGTGTATTCATATGGTGGTGTTACTAAGAAAAATAAAGGTGCTTATTATGATTACTTAAGCGCACCTAGATTCGTTATTAAAAAAGAAGTAGGTGCAGGTGTTTCTGTACATGTTAAAAGATACTACATTTATAAGGAAGAGATTTCGCTGAAAGAACTTGATTTTAAATTACGACAGTATTTAATTCAAGATTTTGATTTGTATAAAAAGTTTCCTAAAGCTAGCAAGATAAAAGTGACAATGAAAGATGGCGGCTATTATACGTTTGAACTCAATAAAAAGTTACAAACAAACCGAATGAGTGACGTCATAGATGGCAGAAATATTGATAAAATAGAAGCCAATATTAGATAATTCAACAAAACATGGATAATAGTAAAATATGGATAGTATAGATGAGCTAGGCAGCATAGGTTGCTTAGCTTCTTTTTTGAGTCATGATAATCGGAAGTGAAGTGGGTCGATGAAAGATGATAACGACAATAAAACTTGTGAAAATGGTTGATACCTATAGTTGCACGGTGTCGCATTGGTGACATGAAACAATGTGGAAAACATAATTAAATTGAAGGAAAGTGTGAATGGTGAAAAAAATAGCATAGTGTTATAAAAAATGATTAATACTGTTAGGATTCCATTAATTAGCTTAACGTTGGTTCAGGAATAGTTAAAATGGGGTTAATTCATAGCGCAGTATCCTGCATATATAATGATAGTAGATTGTTCGTATTACGTAATTGAATTAATCACATAAACATATATTAAGACAAAATTTATAAATAGATTGGGAGAATAATACTATGAAATTAAAAACGTTAGCTAAAGCAACATTAGCATTAGGTTTATTAACTACTGGTGTGATGACAGCAGAAAGTCAAACTGTTCACGCGAAAGTAAAGTTGGATGAAACACAACGCCAATATTATATAAATATGCTAAAAGATTACTATTCTCAAGAAAGCTATGAATCAACAAACATTAGTGTTAAAAGTGAAGATTATTATGGGTCTAACGTTTTAAACTTTAACCAACGAAATAAAAATTTCAAAGTATTTCTAATTGGCGACGATAGAAATAAATATAAAGAACTGATGCATGGCCGTGATGTCTTTGCAGTACCTGAATTAATAGATACTAAAGGCGGCATATATACCGTTGGCGGTATAACAAAGAAAAATGTGAGATCCGTGTTTGGCTATGTAAGTCATCCAGGACTGCAAGTTAAAAAAGTTGATCCTAAAGATGGCTTTTCGATAAAAGAGTTGTTCTTTATTCAAAAGGAAGAAGTATCGTTGAAGGAACTTGATTTTAAAATAAGAAAAATGTTAGTCGAAAAATATAGATTGTATAAAGGCGCGTCAGATAAAGGTAGAATCGTTATTAATATGAAAGACGAAAAGAAGCATGAAATTGATTTAAGTGAAAAATTAAGTTTTGATCGTATGTTTGATGTAATAGATAGTAAGCAAATTAAAAATATTGAAGTGAATTTGAATTAATTAAGCATAATAGATTAAGAAGCGGCTTAACGACAAAATGTGCATTGACACCCGTGTCCTTATATAAGGACCCGTGTTAAATACATTACTGTTGTTAAGTTGTTTTTTGCATTTCAAAGTGCAGAACAGAGTATCAACATTTGTTGTAGTAAACAATGACTCAGCTAAACAACGACATGTAAAGCGTGAAAGGCATTGAATCTGAACATTAAAATATATTTGTTTTTCATTAATAATAATTCACGCATATTTAAATCGAGGTTAATTATCGCGTTAAATGATAGACGTTATAATAAGCCTATATGATTCAAATTACGTAATGAAAACAATCCAATATATTAAGATTGGAGTAAATAAATATGAAATTGACAGTATTAGCAAAAGCTACATTAGCATTAGGGATTTTAACAACAGGAACTTTAACAACAGAGGCCCATTCAGGTCATGCAAAACAAATTCATAAGTCAGTAAACAAACATGACAAAGAAGCATTACACCGATACTACAGTGGAAACTTTAAGGAAATGAAAAACATTAATGCTTTGAAACATGGTAAAAACAACTTACGTTTTAAATATAGAGGTATGAAGACTCAAGTATTATTGCCTGGAGATGAGTACCGTAAATATCAACAGCGAAGACATACGGGCTTAGATGTGTTTTTTGTTCAAGAAAGAAGAGACAAGCACGACATATCATATACTGTTGGTGGTGTAACAAAGACCAATAAAACATCCGGCTTTGTCAGCACACCAAGATTAAATGTTATAAAAGAAAATGGTGAAGATGCTTTTGTGAGAGGATACCCTTATGATATTAAAAAAGAAGAAATATCACTAAAAGAATTAGATTTTAAGTTGAGAAAGCATTTAATTGAGAAATATGGCTTGTATAAAACGATTTCAAAACATGGTAGTGTTAAAATCAACATGAAAGATGGCAGCTTTTATAACCTTAATCTAAGGTGTAAATTAGCGTTCAAATATATGGGGGAAGTCATAGAAAGCAAACAAATTAAAGATATTGAAGTTAACTTAAAGTAATTAATTACGAACAATAAAAAGTAATTGAAGCGGCTTAACGATGAAAAGTAAATTGGTGCGCATACCTTACAAATAAGGATGCGTCAATCGATATCGTCGTTAAGCCGTTTTGTTTGCGTTTTATGAATTCTATCCCAATCTCCATGAATATAAAAATTTCCACCACCGACATCAAAATTCTCAACATCGCAACAAAACCAAATGTTATAATAAATCTATTACACAAAGAGATAAATTACTTATTCAAAGGCGGAGGAATCACATGTCTATTACTGAAAAACAACGTCAGCAACAAGCTGAATTACATAAAAAATTATGGTCGATTGCGAATGATTTAAGAGGAAACATGGATGCGAGTGAATTCCGTAATTACATTCTAGGCTTGATTTTCTATCGCTTCCTATCTGAAAAAGCGGAACAAGAATACGCAGATGCCTTGGCAGGTGAAGATATCACGTATCAAGAGGCATGGGCAGACGAAGAATACCGTGAAGACTTAAAAGCAGAATTAATTGATCAAGTCGGTTACTTCATTGAACCACAAGATTTATTCAGTGCGATGATTCGTGAAATTGAAACACAAGATTTCGATATCGAACATCTGGCGACGGCAATTCGTAAAGTTGAAACATCAACACTAGGTGAAGAAAGTGAAAATGACTTTATCGGACTGTTCAGCGATATGGACTTAAGTTCAACGCGACTAGGTAACAATGTCAAAGAACGTACTGCACTAATTTCCAAAGTCATGGTTAATCTTGACGACTTACCATTCGTTCACAGTGACATGGAAATTGATATGTTAGGTGATGCATACGAATTCCTTATCGGGCGATTTGCGGCGACAGCGGGTAAAAAAGCAGGCGAGTTCTATACACCACAACAAGTATCTAAGATACTGGCGAAGATTGTCACAGACGGTAAAGATAAATTACGTCACGTGTATGACCCAACATGTGGTTCCGGTTCATTACTGTTACGTGTAGGTAAAGAGACACAAGTGTATCGTTATTTCGGACAAGAACGTAACAATACCACTTACAACTTAGCGCGCATGAACATGTTATTACATGATGTACGTTATGAAAATTTCGATATCCGTAATGATGACACGTTGGAAAATCCAGCCTTTTTAGGTCATACATTTGATGCGGTTATTGCGAACCCACCATACAGTGCGAAATGGACAGCAGATTCAAAATTTGAAAATGACGAACGATTCAGTGGTTACGGCAAACTTGCGCCAAAGTCTAAAGCAGACTTTGCCTTTATTCAACACATGGTACATTACCTAGACGATGAAGGTACCATGGCAGTCGTACTCCCACATGGTGTATTATTCCGTGGGGCTGCAGAAGGTGTCATTCGTCGTTATTTAATTGAAGAAAAGAACTACTTAGAAGCCGTGATTGGCTTACCAGCGAATATTTTCTATGGGACAAGTATTCCAACATGTATTTTAGTATTTAAAAAATGTCGCCAACAAGACGACAACGTACTATTTATCGATGCATCCAATGATTTTGAAAAAGGAAAAAATCAAAACCATTTAACCGATGCCCAAGTCGAACGAATTATTAACACATATAAGTGTAAAGAAACGATTGATAAATATAGCTACAGCGCGACATTACAAGAGATTGCCGAGAACGATTATAACCTAAACATACCGAGATACGTTGATACATTCGAAGAAGAAGAACCGATTGACTTAGAGCAGGTCCAGCAAGATTTGAAAAATATCGATAAAGAAATCGCACAAGTTGAACAAGAAATCAATGCATACCTAAAAGAACTTGGGGTGTTGAAAGATGAGTAATACACAAAAGAAAAATGTGCCAGAGTTGAGATTCCCAGGGTTTGAAGGCGAATGGGAAGAGAAGAAGGTTGGCGAGTTATTAGAATTTAAAAATGGTTTAAATAAAGGAAAGGAATATTTTGGCTCAGGATCGTCGATTGTTAACTTCAAAGATGTATTTAATAACCGGAGCATAAATACAAATAATCTGACTGGAAAAGTTAATGTGAATAGCAAAGAACTGAAGAATTATTCCGTTGAAAAGGGTGATGTTTTTTTTACAAGGACTAGTGAGGTGATTGGTGAAATAGGTTATCCGTCTGTAATTTTAAATGACCCTGAAAATACTGTGTTTAGTGGATTTGTATTAAGAGGGCGGCCTAAATCAGGAATTGATTTAATAAATAATAATTTTAAAAGATATGTCTTTTTTACTAATTCATTTAGAAAAGAAATGATTACAAAAAGTTCTATGACAACTAGAGCTTTAACATCAGGTACCGCAATTAATAGAATGAAAGTCATATACCCTGTTTCTGCTAAAGAACAGAAAAAAATAGGTGACTTCTTCAGCAAACTCGATCGACAAATTGAACTAGAAGAACAAAAACTTGAATTACTTCAACAACAGAAAAAAGGATATATGCAGAAAATCTTCTCACAAGAATTGCGATTCAAAGATGAGAATGGAAATGATTATCCGAATTGGAGAACAATTGAATTAAAAAATATTTTAGAAAACATTGTGGATAATAGAGGGAAAACACCAGATAATGCTCCTAGTGAAAAATATCCTTTATTAGAAGTGAATGCATTAGGATATTATCGTCCAGCATATATAAAAGTAAGTAAATTTGTTAGTGAAAACACTTATAATAACTGGTTTAGAGAACATTTAAAAGAAAATGATATTCTTTTTTCTACTGTAGGAAATACTGGAATAGTTAGTCTTATGGATAATTACAAAGCTGTAATAGCTCAAAATATCGTAGGATTAAGGGTAAATAATAATAACCTCCCTTCATTTATTTACTATATGCTATCGTATAAGGGAAATCAGAAAAAAATAAAAAGAATTCAAATGGGGGCTGTACAACCAAGTGTGAAAGTTTCTCAATTTAAGTTTATAAAATATTTAGTACCAATAAAAGATGAACAAGAGAAGGTAGCTAAACTGTTGATTGAAATAGATAAATTAGTGAATAAACAATTAATAAAAATAGAATTACTTCAACAACGAAAAAAAGCCTTACTTAAATCGATGTTTATTTAAATCTGCTGAAGTTTATTTTATAGGAAATGATGATGTTTCATCACTCGATTAATAAGTGGAGTTTATTTATGAAGCTTCAAAATCAAAAACGAACATTAAATTTAGGCACTGTGATAGCACGGTGTCTTTTTGTGTCGAAATTGTGTACAGAATAAGTAGTTAAATAAAGATTAAGTTGAGATAAAGTGTTATTCGTAAATAAAAGAGAGTAGATCGATAGGAATTGAATGATATTAGTTAACTATTTATTAAATTACTTAATAATGATTAATTTTTAGTTAAAGTAAGTTTAATGTGAAGCACGACCGTTGCTCATTATAATGAATGAGGATTGTTCGTATTGCGTAATAGAATAAATCAAATAGACTAAAAATTGGGAGCATAGAATTATGAAATTAAAAAATATTGCTAAAGCAAGTTTAGCACTAGGGATTTTAACAACAGGGATGATTACAACTACTGCTCAGCCAGTAAAAGCAGAAAGTATGGATAGCTCATTAACTGCTATTTCTAATGATACTCAAAAATTGAAAGATTATTATACAGGAACAAGTTTTGATTATAAAAATTTAAAAGGGTATAGAGAAGGTAATATCGCAACATTTATTTTTAATTCACAGCAAATAGATGTAAATTTAACCGAAAATGAAAAAAATAAGTTTGAAGATGGAAATGGAATACAAAATGTGGATGTGTTTGTTGTGAGAGAAGGATCTGGTAGGCAAGCAACAGATTATTCAATTGGAGGAATTTCAAAAACCAATGGGGAAAATTACAAAGATTATGTAAATAGACCTCATATAGAAGTTAAAAGAGAAAGAGGAATGTTTACAACGGTTAAAAGTGATACTGATTTTTACATAAATAAAGAGGAAATCTCATTAAAAGAACTTGATTTTAAATTAAGAAAGCACTTAATTGATAAACATGATCTTTATAAGACAGAGCCTAAAGACAGTAAAATTAGAGTTACTATGAAAAATGGTGATTTTTATACTTTTGAATTGAATAAAAAGTTACAAACTCATCGTATGGGTGATGTGATTGATGGTAGAAAAATAGAGAAAATTGAAGTGAATTTATAATATTATTCGAGGGAGTATATCATGAGGGAAAATTTTAAGTTACGTAAAATGAAAGTCGGTTTAGTATCTGTAGCAATTACAATGTTATATATTATGACAAACGGACAAGCGGACGCATCAGAAAAAGAAAATAACAATCAGCAAGAAAGTAATGAAAAAGCTCATACAGAAAAAAATAATGCACAGGTTAAAAACACTGATGTTAAAACTGCAACTGACAAGCCAGCTAATTTTGTAAATTTGGAAGATGTTAAGCCAGGTGATACATCAATTAAAGGTAAAACATTACCAAATCATATAATTTTATTGAATATAGACAGACAAAGTGCCGATTCATTTGAAGGCTCTGATGGAGAGCTTGTTATGTCAGATGATAAAGGTAACTTCAATTATGATTTAAAAGACCGTAAAATAGTCCATAATCAAGAAGTTGAAGTTTCATCATCATCTTTAGATGATTTAGGTGATGAAGAGGAAGAGGTTGAAGAAAAAGAAGAAGTTCAAGAAGAGGAAACAGGTGCTAAATCTACTGTCACAACACCAAGGTATGAAAAAGCATATAAAGTTCCAAATCAGCAATTAAAACAAGAAAATGGACATCATCAAGTATTAGTTGAACCAATTACCGCAGGATCTGGTATTATTAAAGGTCATACTTCGGTGAAAGGAAAAGTTGCTCTTTCAATTAATAATAAATTTATTAATCTTGGTGATAGTACTGATGTTGAAAATCGTTTAACTGAAGACCAAGGAAAAACTAGGTATCAAGGTATTTGGAAACATATAGATGATAAAGGTTATTTTGAATTTGATTTCAAACGTAAACCATATGATAACTTAAAATTGAATCCAGATGATAATGTGTCATTAACATTCTTGCCAAACGATGAAGAAGAAGCTTTAAAGCCAATTATATTTAAAACAAAAGTAACAAGTTTTGATAATATTGAATCTGCTATAACTAGCTATAATCCTAAAAATGTCAATAAAGTAACAACTCTTACTAATGTAAAAGAAGACTTAGTAGTTGAAGATATTTATGGCTTTGAATATAAAAGTGAACAAGGAAGAGGAATTCCTCAAAATAATAGCCATAGTACTAAAGAAATTAAAGGTAAAACAAAATTTGCGAATGCAGTTGTAAAAGTTGATTCTGAATTAGGTGAAGGTCAAGAATTCCCAGATTTACAAGTTAATGAAAATGGGGAATTCACTTTTAATTCGTTTGACGCTGGTTATAGATTATACAATGGCGAAAAGTTGAACTTTACTGTTGTAGATCCAATTACTGGAGACTTGCTTAGTCAAGGATTTGTTAGCAAAAATATAGATGTTTATGAATCGCCTGAGCAAAAGAAAGAGCGAGAATTTGATGAAAAACTTGAAAGTATTCCGGCTTATTATCAATTACACGGAGACAAAATAATTGGATTTGATACTGAGGGTGGTGTATCAACTTGGTTTGATGCACTTGATAAGAAAGAACTGGAAAAAGTTCTTCGCCAATACTAATTAAATAAAACAGCTTAATGATGTAATGAAACTAGTGAGTTAATCACTGACTTCTACGTCATTGAGCTGTTTTTTATTTGCTTCGTTACAAAGCATTATTGAATTTATTTTACGTGTTCATATTTTGAAACATCAAAGCCGTCTTGCTTAGCTTTGTTGATAATGTCTTTGATTGAATGTAGTCCTTTATCGGCGAAGTATGATCTTAAGTTGTCTTTTGTAGCTTGGTCAGCATTCTTATCTAATAACACATCGATATAGCTTAATTCATGTTCTAAGAAGTTTGCATCATCATGTAGTACGAGTCCATTTTGAGAATAAACTTTTGCATCTGCTTGATTACCATATCCAACAACCCCAGTTGCTAATACACCTACCATTGCCGTAGCTACTAAAACTTTTTTAAATTTCATATCTATCACTCCTCTAAAAATTGTAACTCTATCATAACACTGAATATTAAGAAAATTACGTTTATTAAGTCGAATTAATAATTTTTAATAAATAGTTAAAGTGGCAAATATTGCTAAAAAGCAATTAATCTTTAGTGCGATGCTTATGGATTTTCCTACTAAAACCTTGATTTCAAAGAGGGTTTAAATCAAATGAAACAATAATAAAAAAATGACGCAACATAATAATAAGTACAATTTTAATTAAGAAATAAAATTGATT
>OKEG01000202.1_pt1 | contig 19401 bp, 16 predicted proteins | sample 1614111 | NCBI WGS metagenome assembly OKEG01 (sample SAMN04436907, study PRJEB24849) | human gut metagenome | biome: human gut; feature: NICU; material: stool | host: Homo sapiens | place: USA: Saint Louis, MO | collected 2012-04-09 | reverse complement strand
GAATCAAGAAACCGCGCGCCGAGCGCACCGAGCATCCCCACCCCGCCATCATTCGTTGCGGAGCCGCCAAGGCCGATGATGAGCCGGCCGCCCTCGCCAAGCCGATCGAGCGCGGAGGAGATGAGTTCGCCGACGCCGCGCGTGCTCGCCCTCATCGGGTCGCGCTCCCCCGGTTGAAGGTGCATGAGTCCCGCGGCGCTCGCCATCTCGAGGACCGCTGTGGACGGCTGCGCGTTTGGGGCGAGGCCGTACTCTGCGCTCACGGGGCGGCCGAGGGCATCCGCAACGGTGACGGAATGGAGGGTGGCCCCGAGCGCTGTCCCGAGGGAGGCAGTGAAACCCTCGCCACCGTCGGACACCGGAGCAAGCGTGCACGCCGCCCCCGGAATAACCGCGCGCACTCCTCGCGCGATCGTCTCAGCCGCCTCGCGCGCACTCATCGATTCTTTAAAGGAATCGGGCGCGATCAGAACCCTCACCGCGGGCCTCCCTACTCCTGCCCTTTTAATCTGGGCGTTCTTCGACAGCTCTCTCACAGAGAAAGTACCGCTCCTCCCGACGAAACCGTCAAGGGGGTAACGTGGAATTATGTCGCAAACTGAGAACCCCGAGTCGACCCTGCCTTCGAGTCCCCGCGAAATTCTCGAAGCTCTCGTGCGTATCGACAGCACCTCCCACACGGGGAACCTCGACACGATCATGCTTCTGCAGCGGATCTTCGCGAGCAAGGGCGTCACTACCCACGTGTTCCGCGAAGAGGACGGTCTCGATGCGAACCTCGTGGCCGTATTCCCCGCGGCGGGAGAAACCGCTGGTGATAGCACAGACCGTGCGGCAAAGGACGTACTCGGTCGCGACTACGGCACCGGGCGCGGCGGCGTGAACCGGCTCGATGGTGAGAGCACACCCGTGCACGTGCAGGTCGCAGAGCGCCGCGGCATCCTCATCGCTGGCCACACCGATTGCGTGCCCGTCACGGGGCAGAACTGGAGCAGCGATCCCTTCGAGCCCACCGAGCGGGACGGAAAACTCTATGGTCGCGGCACCGCCGACATGAAGGGGTACCTCGCGACCTTCACGGCCCTCGCCGACCGCTTCCTCGCGGCCGAGCTGACCGAACCCGTCTACCTCGCGGCGACGTGGGACGAAGAAACGAGCTGCAACGGTGCGCGCGAACTCGTCAAGCAACTCGAAACCCTCGATATTGCGCCGCGCATCGCCTACGTCGGTGAGCCCACGATGATGGACGTCATCACCGGCCACAAGTCGATGAACGCGTTCGAAGCGGACTTCCGCGGGATTGCGGCGCACTCGAGCCTCCTGCCCCGAGGTCTCAACGCGAACCGCTACGCAGCGGAGTTCACGACCTGGTTCCACGAAGAAATCATCGACCGCGGCGTAGCCGAAGGCCCGAACGATCCCGCCTTCCTCGTCCCCCACATCACGGGCGGTGTGAACCGCTTCGATGGCGGCAACGCGATCAACACGGTCGGGGCGCACGCCCACCTGCTCTTCGAATACCGCGCCCTGCCAAGCGACGACGCGATCGCGATCGCCCGCCGCATCCAGGCGAAGATCGCCGAACTCGACGACGAGATGAAGCAGGCAATTCCCGCCGATCCGGCCGATCCCGAGCAAGCGAAAAACGTCGGCGCGAGCCTCACGATCCGCTCGCTTCTCTACCCGCTCGATTGCGGGACCGACGGTGACGCCGCACAGCTCGCGCGCGAACTCGGCATGACCATCAGCCCCACGAAGGTCACGTACGGCACTGAGTCAGGCATCTACGAGGCCGCGGGCATGAGTGCCGTCGTGATCGGCCCCGGCGACATCGCCCAGGCCCACGGCGCCAACGAATACGTTGACCTCGAACAAATCGACAAATGCGAGGCGTTCTTCCTCGCCCTCCTCGAGAACCTGAGCGCCTCGTAGCTCAAGCGTCGCGAGAACCCCACTTCACCACACTCGACCAATCAGAAAGGCACGCAGTGAACAGCAAGCCGGCGTCGAAACACGACCTGCCCGCGCCCAAACCGGGCACCCCACGAAAAATCCTTGAGCAGGGAACCTTCCGCGAATACAGCCGCGTCGAAGAAATCCTCACGAAGGAATCGGCGGGCGGCATTGCTCTCGTCATCGCGACGATCCTCGCGCTCATCTGCGCGAACTCCCCGCTCGCGGACCTCTACTTCACCATCCGCGACGCCCACTTCGGCTTCGACCTCGGATGGCTGAACCTCAACCTCTCGGTTGCACACTGGGCAGCCGACGGTCTCCTCGCCGTGTTCTTCTTCCTCGTAGGCCTCGAGCTCAAGCACGAGTTCGTGCGTGGCGACCTGCGCGACCCGAAGCTTGCCCTCGTGCCGATGCTCGCCGCGGCCGGTGGCGTCGCGGTACCCGCAATCATCTACACGCTCGTGAACCTCGGTGGTCCCGAAGCTTCCCACAACGGATGGGCGATTCCCGCCGCGACCGACATTGCGTTCGCCGTTGCGGTGCTCACCCTGATCGGCTCGAAGCTTCCCGCCGCCTTGCGCACCTTCCTCCTCACCCTCGCCGTTGTCGACGACCTCATCGCCATCCTCATCATCGCGATCTTCTACGCGGAGGAAACGAAGTTCGTGTACCTCCTCGCGGCAATCCCCGTCATCGCGATCTACGCGCTCGTCGCCTACAAGGCCGAATGGCTGTTCAAGAAGCACTACTCTGCGGCCTGGATGATCCTCTTCCCGCTCGCGGTCATCACGTGGATCCTGTTCTACAACTCGGGCGTGCACGCCACCATCGCGGGCGTCGTACTCGCGTTCTGCGTGCCCGTCCATGCCCGCAGCGCCTACGGCAGCCAGCATTCGCTCGCCGAAACCCTCGAGCACAGGCTTCGCCCGTTCTCGACTGGCGTTGCCGTTCCCGTGTTCGCATTCTTCAGCGCTGGCGTCGCCGTGGGCGGCTTGAGCGGTCTTCTCGACGCCTGGACCACGACCGTCGCCCTCGGCGTCATCGTGGGCCTCGTGTGCGGCAAGATGCTCGGCATCACGGGTACGACCTTCCTCGTCACGAAGCTGACGAAGGCGAACCTGGACGACGAGATCAAGTGGATCGACCTCATCGGCATGTCCGCCATCGCCGGTATCGGCTTCACCGTGTCGCTTCTCGTTGCTGAGCTGAGCTTCGATCCCTCGAGCCCGCTCGTGGAAGACGCAAAGGTCGGGGTGCTGACCGCTTCGCTCCTCGCCGCGATCGTCGGCTCGATTCTTCTTATCCCCCGCAACAACCACTACAAGAAGATCGCCGAACTCGAATCGCGAGACGAGAACCAGGACGGCATTCCCGACGTGTTCTCCGACGACACCTCGCGCACGTCGCAGCCATAGGGCTTCGCACACCGCCCGCATGAATGGGGCTCGGGTCACACGACCCGGGCCCCATTCGCACCTCAGCCTGTAGTGTGGGTGGCTGGTGTGCCGGGAAGTCTGGTCGGCACGGGCGAGGCTCCGGATGCTTCGCTCGTTGACAATGCCCGCCGAGCCCCAAGGACTCCCATGACGAGCAAGCACAAGAGCCGTACCGACGCGATCCTCGCCCGCGGCACCTACCGCGAACTCACGCGCATCGAAAAAATCCTCACGACCGAGACCACCGGTGGCCTCATCCTCGTTGGAGCGACCATCCTCGCACTCCTCCTCGCAAACTCCCCTGCCGCCGACGCCTACTTCTCCCTGCGCGACATGCACGTCGGTTTTTCGACAAGCTGGCTGGACCTCGACCTCTCCCTCGCACATTGGGCGGCCGACGGACTCCTCGCGATTTTCTTCTTCCTCGTAGGCCTCGAACTCAAGATGGAGCTCACGAAAGGAGACCTGCGTGATCCCCGCCGCGCGTTCGTGCCCGTCGCGGCCGCTGCGGGTGGCGTCGCGCTGCCGGCCCTGCTCTACTCGGCCATCAATGCGGCAAACCCCGAGACGCTCGGTGGCTGGGCGATTCCCGCCGCAACCGACATTGCCTTCGCCGTCGCGGTCCTCGCAATCGTCGGTTCGAAGCTCCCCGCGGCGCTGCGCACCTTCCTCCTGACCCTCGCGATCGTCGATGACCTCATCGCCATCACGATCATCGCCGTGTTCTACTCGAGCGACCTCAAGCTCCACTACCTTGCCTTCGCGCTCATCCCCCTCGCGCTCTACTGGCTGGTCGCCAACAAGGCCGAGGCACTCTTTAAAAAGCACTACAGCGCCGCGTGGTTCGTTCTTCTCCCGCTCGGCCTCATCGTGTGGGCGCTCTTCTACAACTCCGGCATCCACGCGACGATCGCCGGCGTGGCCCTCGCCTTCATGATCCCGGTGAATCCGCTTTCGAAGTACGGCGAGCGCTACTCGCTTGCCGAAACGTTCGAGCACCGCTTCCGCCCGCTCTCCTCGGGCATCGCCGTGCCGATCTTTGCATTCTTTAGCGCGGGCGTCGCCGTCGGCGGCCTCAGCGGGCTCGCCGAGGCGTGGACCTCAAGCGTTGCGCTCGGGATCATCGTCGGTCTCGTCGCAGGAAAGATGCTCGGCATCGTGGGAACAACGTTCATCGTGACACGAATCCGAGGCGCAAACCTCGACCCCGACATCAAGTGGATCGACCTCACGGGTGTCGCAGCCCTCGCCGGCATCGGCTTCACCGTGTCACTCCTCGTGGCCGAGCTCAGCTTCGACGTCGCCAACCCCGCACACGATTGGGCAAAGGTCGGCGTGCTCACCGCCTCGGTGCTCGCCGCGATCGTGGGCGCCGCTATCCTCACGCCGCGAAACGCCCGCTACGCGAAAATCGCCGAGCGCGAGAAGGTCGATGCGAACCGCGACGGCATCCCCGACGTGTTTGCTGACGATTCCTCGCGCACGAAGTAGCCGCGTGCACGGGGCCGCCGCCTCTACTCGGCGGCGCCCTCCTCGCGCTTCGCGTAGTACGCGATGCGGTCGGTATGCACCCAGATGCGTGCCGCGTCCGAGGTGAGCGTGAGAAGCGCGAGGGTGCTCAGCCCAACGCCGAGCAGCTCGGTGGCACTCGCCGCTCCCGCGGGCTCGAGCGCGGCGACGCTAATGCGCGCAAGCGAGTCGAAGGCGAGAAGCGCCATGAGGCCGAGCCTCGCCCACCTGTTGCGGCCAAGCATGAACAGGAACAGCAGGATCTGCCCCGCAACGAGCGCGGTGAAAGGCAGAAGCGGGGCTTCGCCGAGCTGATCGAAGCCGAGGGCGCGCACGATGCCGTCGGCCTGTGCGGCCCCTGCTCCCCGTGCCCACACGAGCCCCCACAGGGCCACCACCGCTGCCACTTCAAACGCGATCATGAGCCCAACGAAACCGATCGATGGGGGCGGCAGGTGGTGATCGCCGACGTTGCGGATGGCCTGCAGGAAATCCGCGCGGGCGCCGTGCCATTCGCGCTCGAGCGACTGCATGAGTTCGCGCGGGCGCAGCGAGCGCCCACGCAGGTAGAAGATGCCCGTGGCACGGTTGCGTGGCTGGATCACCGCGGTGGACCCGGTCGAGCGAGCCTCGGCGCCCGTCACGTCAACGACGGGCAAATGGCCGTCCGTGCGAAGCGGATCCCCGCCGCCGTTCCTGTGGTGGTAGGAGGTCGAATAATCCTTGATAACGCCCACGGGGATCGCGTGGTCGGCGTGCAACAGAGTGTCGACGACGTAGTTGCGTTCGACGTCCGTGTTTTCGTCGATCTTGTGCGTGATCTGGAACGTGAACCGCGAGAGGCCCACGCCCCGGTCGTACGTCGCAGCGGCAAGCCACGTGACGCGATGCCCGCCCGGCATGACCCACTTGTGCGGCACTCGCCAGAACCGGATGTGGTGACGCCTGAGCGTCGTGCCGCCCACCTCCTGCTGGTAGGCGAACTCGTGCCGTCGGCCAAAGAGGAACAGCGAACTCACCGGGGCTTGCGGGTAGGAGCGTCGAAGAAGAAACGAGATCACCGTGCGCCTCGCGCTGTGCAGCGTGTTCTCCTCCGCGAGAACCCATCCGGCCTTGCGCATCGCGACGTGGATATCCTCCGCCGATCCCTCGAACGCGAGGTTCACGGGGTCGCCGAGCAGCCCGTCGGCCGTGCGCGTGCGCCCCATGAAGTAGTCGGGAACGTACACGGCCGTGAGCGCCTGGTGAATGCGCGGGAGAGCAACGTAGGTGAACACGAGCCAAAACACGAGAAGGTTGACGAGGTGCCTCGGGTTGGTCGTGAGGCCCTGCCGCAGAAATACGTAGGCAAGCACGAGCGAGAGAACGGTCGCGAGCACCACGAATAGGGCGTCAAGCCGAGGGTAGATCTCGAGGCGCGGGCGGTCGTGGCTATGGCCGGCCGCGTGATCATATTCGGGATACGTGAGCGGAACGGGCCGCTTCCACTTCGCGAACCGGGTGCGTTTCGTGTGCGGCGGGCGGGGCACGACGCGCGGTTTCTCCGGGAGAACGAGCGGTTGCGACGGTCGCCTCGCCTCAGCGCGTGCGCGCCCCCCGTAAGCCTCCATGCCGCTCATTGTACGGGCGACCCCTCCCGATCCCGATGATTCAGGGACCGCCCGATGGAGATTTATAGGCTTGTGTGAGGCTTTAGGAAGAAGGATTCGATGACCTCTACGAGCGAGTTCGCCTCGACAAGCCCGCTGCTCACCCTCAATGACGGCAAGAAGATCCCCCAACTCGGCTTCGGGGTGTACAAGACTCCAAACGATGAGGTGGAGGCCGCGATCGAGTGTGCGTTTGAGGCCGGCTACCGGCACATCGATACCGCGAAGCTCTACGGCAACGAAGAGGGCGTGGGGCGTGCCGTGCGAAACTCGGGCCTCGAGCGCTCGAGCGTGTTCGTCACGACAAAGGTGTGGAACGACGATCACGGGCGCGAAAAGACGCGCCGCGCTTTCGAGGAGAGCCTCGAGCGGCTCGGCCTCGACTACGTCGACCTCTACCTCATCCACTGGCCCATGCCCATGAACGGCCTCGCGGTCGACACTTGGGAGGAACTCATCAGGCTCCGTGAGGAGGGCCTCGCGACCTCGATCGGCGTCGCGAACTTCCCGGCACAGCGCATCGACGAGCTGACGGAGGCGACGGGGGTTGTGCCCGTGCTGAACCAGATCGAGCTCAACCCCTATTTCGCGCAAAACGACCTGCGCGAAGCCAATCGCGAGCGCGGCATCTTGAGCCAGGCCTGGGCGCCCCTTCATCGCGGCAAGGGCCTCTTCGACGAACCGATCATCCGCGAGATCGCCGAGCGCCTCGAGGCAACCCCCGCGCAGGTCGTGCTCACGTGGCACCTCGCGCTCGGCACGATCGCGATCCCGAAGTCGGTGACGCCGAGCCGAATCCGCGAGAACTTCGACGCGCTCAATGTGCGCCTCACGCCCGAGGACCTCGCGGCAATCGCGGCCCTCGACCGCGGCGAGGCCGGGCGCACCGGCTTCGACCCGGAAACCATGGAGCGAGGAGCTGGCTACCAAGGCTAGACACCACGCACCACAGCCCCCGACAGTCCGTGCCCGCCAACCGTAAGGAGACAACAATGGCCTACGAAAGCCCACTCACAACCCTGAACGACGGGAAGACAATCCCGCAGCTCGGCTTCGGCGTGTTCAAGGTTCCGAACGATGAAACCGCCGCCGCCGTCAAGGCCGCGATCGAGACCGGCTACCGCCACATCGACACCGCCGCCGTCTACGGCAACGAGAAGGGCGTTCGCGAGGGCATCGATGCCGCGGGCGTTGACCCGAAGGACCTTTTCATCACGACGAAGCTGTGGAACGCGAACCAGGGCTACGACGAGACAATGCGCGCCTTCGACGAGTCGATGGGCAAGCTCGGCCTCGACGTGCTCGACCTTTACCTCATCCACTGGGCGTGCCCGAGCTTCGGCCTCTACAACGACACGTGGAAGGCCTTCATCGAACTTCAGAAGCAAGGCCGCATCACCTCGATCGCTGTCTCGAACTTCCCCGCGGAAAACCTCGAGGATCTCATTGAGACGAGCGGCGTGACGCCCGTCCTCAACCAAATCGAGCTTCACCCCTACTTCAACCAAGCCGAGCTGCGTGTCACCAACACCAAGTACGGCGTAGCAACCGAGGCGTGGGGGCCGCTTGGCCAGGGCGGTGACGTCCTGAGCGATCCCGCGCTCGAGGCCATCGCGAAGGCTCATGACGCGAGCATCGCCCAGGTCATCCTCGCGTGGCACCGCCAGCTCGGCACCATTGCGATCCCGAAGTCGGTCACGCCTTCGCGCATCGCCGAGAACTGGGAGTCGCTCGGCCTCACGCTCAGCGGTGAGGAGATCGAGAAGATCAACGCCCTCTCGCGCGCCGACGGCCGCGGCGGCCCGGATCCGGCCACGGCGGATTTTAAGTAAACCGTCGGCGGCGAAGTTTCGTTCCGCCAAGCGGAAGGTAACAAGTTCACGAACACTGTGCGGAACCTGCCCGCGCCCTCTTCCCCGGGGGCGCGGGCCTTCCTATTTTGGAGGCATGAGTGACGCACGCACCCTTTCACGCACCGACTTCACGTTCCGCGCACGCGGTCATTTCGCGCTTTCGCAAGACGAGGCGTGGGACCGCATGACCCAGCAGTGGCTGCCCGCGTGGCTCGGCCTTCCGTCGATCCCCCTCATGGTGGGCGGCCCCCTCGTCAAGAACCCCGGTAAGAACCGCCAGATCATCGGCAAGGTGCTCGGCTCGGCACTCGGGCACCGCATCCGCGTCGAGTACGACAGCCCGCTCGTGAGCGCTCGCATCATCGTGCAAGCGACCCTCATGGAGGACGAGGGCGCGACGGTCCTCGAGCTCGATGTGGAGAACGCTCCGTCGCACGACGCACTCGAAACTCTCCGCGAAGTATGGGGCGAGCGCGTCGCGGCCGCCGAGGCCGAAGTTGCCCGTGAGCACGAGGCGTATCGAGCACTCTAAACACTCGCAAACCGCATACGCGAAAGCCCCGCCCGACTGGGCGGGGCATCCGTGCTGTTCACGCGTGAATGACATCCATGTAGTTCTCCCCAACCGTGGACAACGTTGTGGATAACTCTGTTGAGGCGGGGCTATACGAGAGTGAAACCCCGCCCGACCGAAGCGGCATTAGACAAGGTAGCCCGCCTGTGCCGCGAGCCACCACTTCACCGCGCACGCGGCGATCAGCAACACGACGAGTCCCGCGATCACGCCGCCGTGAATGAGCGCCGATTTTTTCGCGACAGCAACGCGATCCGCGCCAGGTTCGGCGGTCGGTCGGGTTGCGAAGAAAAGACCGACGGCTGCTGCCCCCACAACGAGGCCTCCAAGGTGGCCCTGCCACGAGATACCCGGGTAGAGGAAACCGATCACGAAGTTGAGCACGATAAGGATAAGAACCTGCGTGCTCTCCGCACCGAGGCGGCGTTGGAGGATCAGGAGCGCACCAAATAGGCCGAAAAGACCGCCCGAAGCGCCTACCGTGCCCGTGAACCACGCATCCGTGCCCATGCTTGACAGAAGCAGCACGGCGGTGTGCCCGCCGAACACGCTCACGAGGAACACCGCGAGATATCGCCAGTGGCCGAGCGCACGCTCAAGGAATTGACCCACGGCCCACAGGGCATACAGGTTGAGACCCACGTGCGCGATTCCCCCGTGGAGGAAGCCGCTCGTGAGGAAAGTCCACGGCATCGCGAGCGAGCGGAACGGCGCGAACATGAACCACTGCGAGAGCGTGCGGTCAAGCCCGATGAACTGGAGCGCGAAGATCACGGCGCACAGCCCCATGATCGCGTATGTCACGACGGGGAGGGTGCGCACGGGCTCGGCTCCCACAACGGTTCGCGGGGCACTCTGACGCTGACTGTGTTCGGCCTCGCTCACACAGTCGACGCAATGGACGCCGACGGCGGCCCGGCGCTGGCATTCGACACACGCGGGTCGATCGCAGCGCTGGCAGCGGATAAGAGAGGGCCGATCCGGGTGGCGCGGGCACACGGAGTCCGTACTACTCGTGTAGTGCGGCTCTTCCGCGCCCGGCTGCGGATCGGCTCCTTTTCCGTAGCTCTGGGACATCGACGAAGTGAACCTTCGGGTCAGTCCTCGATGGTCACCGAGTTGATGACGACGTCTTCGAGCGGGCGATCACGCATGTCGGTATCGACCTTGGCGATCTCGTCGACGACCTTCTTCGAGGCATCGTCGGCAACCTCACCAAACACGGTGTGCTTGCCGTGCAGGTACTGGGTCGGGGCAACGGTGATGAAGAACTGCGAGCCGTTGGTGCCCGAGGGGCGGCCCGTGATGGCGTTCATGCGCTTACCGGCATTGGCCATCGCGAGAACGTAGGGCTCGTTGAAGTTCTTTTCCGAGATTTCATCGTCGAAGTTGTAGCCGGGGCCGCCGGTGCCGGTGCCGGTCGGGTCGCCGCCCTGGATCATGAAGCCATCGATGATGCGGTGGAAGATCACGCCGTCGTAGTAGGGGCGCTTTTCCTTGTCGCCCGTGACCGGGTTCGTGAATTCGCGCTCGCCCTTCGCGAGCTCAACGAAGTTCGCGACGGTCTTGGGGGCGTGGTGAGCGAACAGTTCGAGGCGAATATCGCCGTGATTCGTATGAAGCGTTGCAAACATGACTCGATCCTCCCACACCCTCGCTGAATATCGCCGGGTGGCACTCGGTCATTCTGCATAGAAACTGTGATCTACCGCGGCGCCGCTAGTAGGCTTAAGGCATCGCGGCGTGGCTACCACCCGCACTTCCAGACCGCCGCCGGGGTAGTCCGGCGCACGAACGAAAGGGTCAGCGATGGCTTTCACCAATTCCAAGCGCGAGGCCAAGAAGGCCGCGAAGAAGCACGCAAAGCACGCGAGGAAGCAGGCCGAAAAGCAGGCAAAGCGCGCGCAGAGCACGTGGTACAAGGCGCTCAACAACGCCGGGCCGCTCTTCAACGAGGCATCGAAGGAGGCGCGTAAGCGCGCCGAAAAGTTCTACGGCGACTACGCCCCCGAGGTTGAAAAGCGCGTACGCAAGGGCCTCGATGCAGGCCAGGCACGCGTGAGCGGGCTTTCGAGCCGCCTTTCTGATGAGTTCGATCGCAACGTCGGCCCGCGCGCTCGCAAGTTCCGCAGCGATTTCGAGGCTGACTACCTCCCCCGCGCTCGCCGCACGGCGGATGCCGCGAACACGACCCTCAGCGCGGCCGTTGCCGCCGCTGTGGATGCCGCTCGCGCCGAATGGGAGAAGGGCGCGCCCGAGATCCGCACCGCCGCCACCACGAGCCCCGTTGCCGACAAGAAGAAGTCGAAGGTCGGCACCGTCCTCGTCGTCCTCGGTATTGCCGCGGTTGCCGGCACCGCCGGCTACCTCGCCTGGCAGAAGACCCGCCCCGTCGAAGATCCGTGGGCCCCGCCCGCGGACTTCGCTCGCTCGCACTACCCCGCAGCTGGCGTGAGCGAAGAAGATTCGACCGAAGTTTCCGATTCGGTAGCTGCAGCCGAGGCCGGCGACGTCTCCGAGTCCCTCGCCGATGGCGAGAAGGAAAACACCCACAAGGGTGAGTGACACTCCGCCGCACAGCAGCACGAGCCCCGTTCCCCACGCCCGCCGTGGGAGCGGGGCTCTCTCGCACACCCTCGCGCCTCTCACGCCGGCGGATCTTCCGCACCTGTGGCTCCTCCACTCGGATCCGCGCACGTTCACGCTCGACACGATCGGGCCGCTCGAAACCGTCGACCAGATGCAGCGCGTCCTGGGCATGTGGCTCGACTCGCATGAGCGCGACGGCTTCGGTTACTGCGCCATCCGCGAGGCAGGATCGGGCGAGTTCCTCGGTGTCGCGGGGCTTTCCGCGATGCCGCTCGGGAAGCGCTGGGTCGCCAACACCTACGTGCGTTTAGCGCCGAGGGCCTGGGGAACCGGGGTCGCCACGGCCGCGCTCACGACGTGTCTTCGCGAGGTCGCCGCGCTCGACACCGCGCCGCGCGAGGCCGCGTTTATTACCGCGGAGCACAACCTTCCCGCGCGCCGCCTTGCCGAGCGCCTCGGCTTCATCCTCTCTTCCGAAAGCGACCCGACCGAATCTGGCGCCCACGTCGTCTACCTCCTCGATCTCCATGACCACACCTGATCCCCGCTCGCCCTTCGGTTTCGCGGGCCGCTACGCACCCTCGCCGAGCGGCGATCTGCACCTCGGCAACCTTCGTACGGCCATCCTCGCGTGGGTTTTTGCGCGCCGCACCGGCCGTCATTTCCTCATGCGCATGGAGGATCTCAACCGCGTGAAGGAAGGAAGCGCCGCGAGGCAGCTCGAGGACATGGAGGCGCTTGGCCTCGACTGGGACGGCCCTGTCGCCTGGCAGTCGACGCGACTTGACCTGTATCGACGGGTCGTGGCGGCCCTCGATGAACGCGGGCTCGTCTACGAGTGCTATTGCACCCGCCGCGAGATTCACGAGGCGCCGTCGGCCCCTCACGCCCCGCCTGGGGCGTACCCCGGAACATGCCGGGACCTCACCGAAGTCGAGCGGGAGGCCGGTCGCACGAAGATGCGCGCGCTGAATCGCGAGCCGTCGCTGCGACTGCGCGCGGATACGCACTCCTACGAGGTCACCGACCTGTACGCCGGGCACACCCTGGGCGACGTCGACGACTTCGTGCTCGTGCGCGGCGATGGGATGTTCGCCTACAACCTCGTGGCGGTGGTCGACGATATTGAGACGGGCGTCGATCAGGTCGTGCGCGGGGATGATCTCCTCAGCTCGAGTCCGCGCCAGGCCTACCTCACCGACCTACTCGCGCACGCCGCGCCCTGGCTTTTCCCGCACCCTGATCGCCTCGGCGCGGGCCCGACGGTCGCCGGGACAGCCTCGCCACCGCCTCCGTCAGCGCGCCTCTCCTACATTCACGTCCCGCTCGCCCTCAATACAGATGGGGCGAGGCTCGCCAAGCGAGACGGGGCCGTGACGCTCAGGGATCGCCTCGCCAAAGGCGAAAGCCCCGAGGCCGTCGCCGAAACCATCGGAGACTCCCTGGGGCTTCCGGGGTGCCGAAGCGCCTGCGACATCCTCGAGGCCTTCGACCCTGGCGCCTTGCCGCGAGCGCCATGGATCTACACGCCCGGCGAGTGACCCGGCGCCTAAATCACGCTCACGCCGAGCAGCGTACCGATGCCGTAGGAGACGGCCATCGCTGCCGTGCCGCCGAGAATCGTGCGGATCGTCGCCCGGCCCGCTTTCGCCTGGCCGAGGCGCGCCGAAATAGAGCCGGTGAGGGCGAGCGCGATGACAACCGCGAGAACGACAGCGGGGACTTTGAAGGCAACGGGCGTGACGAGCACGGCGATCAACGGGAGGAGGCCGCCGAGCGTGAATGCGATGAGTGAGGCAAAGGCGGCGCCGAGCGGCGATGCGATCGACTCTTCTTCAATGCCGTAGCGCACGCGGGCATGAGCGTCGAGCGCGTCGTGCGCGCTCATGCGTTCGGCGGCTTCGCGCGCAAGGTCTTCGGGGATCCCGGTCTCCTCGAGAGAGGCCGCGAGGGCTGCGAGTTCACGTTCCGGATCCGCGGCGAGACGCTGCCGCTCACGCTCGAGGAGCGAACGTTCGGTGTCTCGCTGCGTCGAAACGGACACGTACTCGCCCATCGCCATCGAGAGCGCGCCGGCACTGAGCGCGGCGGCACCCGCGATCGCGAGAGCGCCGAAGGTCGGGGTTGCGGCGGCGACGCCAACGACCATGCCGGCGACGGACACGATGCCATCGTTTGCGCCGAGCACACCGGCACGCAGGCGGTTGAGGTTCGCCGATGACGCGGCGCGGTCGTGGGTGTCCTCGGAGGAGGTTTCTGAGGCGGTGCTAGAGCTACTCATAGCTCTCACGCTACGTCGCTAAAAACCTTGCCCGCTAGACCGGGAAGCCTACCCTTAGCGTCCTTCGCCACCCTCGACAGCGGCCGCCGGTTTATCGTCGTTCGTCTTCGGCGCCCACAGAAGCGAGGCGATAATCGCGATGATCATCGAACCGGCAATGACGGCGAGCGACAGCCAGATCGGGATCTCGGGGATCGAGTGCACGAAGTGTCCGAATCCGGAATTCTCGGGCCACAGCGGCGCCTCGTGGGCTGCGTGAATGACGAGCTTGAGGCCGATGAAGGCGAGGATCGCCGCGAGACCGTAGTGGAGGTACACGAGGCGATCCACGAGCCCGCCGAGCAGGAAGTACAGCTGGCGAAGGCCCATGAGCGCGAACAGGTTCGTCGTGAACACGATGAACGGGTTCTGCGAAATGCCGAGGATCGCGGGGATCGAGTCGAACGCGAACATCACGTCGGTCAGGCCGATCGTGAGGAACACGAGCAGCATCGGCGTGAAGACCTTCTTGCCGTTCACCACCGTGCGGAGCTTGTTTCCGTCGTACTCATCGTGAACGCGGATGGCCTTCTTGAGCTTCTTCATGACGAAGCCGTCCTCGGCCTCCTCCTCTTCCTCGCCCTGGACCTGCTTATAGGCCGTGTAGAACAGGAAGATCGCAAAGATGTAAAACACCCACGCGAAGGAATTGATCACGGCGATGCCGAGCAAAATCAAGATCGCACGCGCAATGAGCGCGATGATGATGCCCACCATGAGCACCTCTTGCTGGTATTTCCTCGGCACAGCAAACTTCGACATGATCACAATGAACACGAAGAGGTTGTCGATACTGAGCGAGTATTCGGTGAGCCAGCCCACGATGAATTGTCCCGCGACCTGGTGGTCGGCGAGGAAGTAGAGCGTGACGGCGAAGATGAGCGCGAGCGCCACGTAGAACACGACCCAGCCGATGCACTCCTTGAAGGACGGCACGTGGGGGCGCTTGAGAACGAGGAGAAGGTCGATAACGAGGATCGCAACGAGGACGATCAGCGAAATGACCTCGAACTGCAGGGAAATCTCACCCATCGGGGTCCCTTCGGGCTGGGGGCGGTGGAAATGACGAGGGCGCCTCACATCATGGGGCGCCCGTCTTCGGATTGTGTCTAGTCTACGTGTTCACCTTGGACGAGAGTCGAGCGAAGAGGTCAGGAATCACCTGCGCAATGTCGCTTGCGAGAATCGGCGCGTGGCCCTCACCCGCTGCGAGGGCCGCGGCGTGAGCGTGCAGGGTCACAGCGGCTTCGCACACCGCAAGGAGCGTCCGACGGTCGCCGCGCTCAAGCCCTTGCGCGATCTGTGCGTGGTTGAGCGCCAGCAACGCCCCGGTGATGCCCGCGAGCGCATCGCCCGTTCCCGCGGTCGCGAGGCGCGTCGTGGGCGATGTGACCGCGAGAGTGTCGGTCCCCGGCGCGGCAATCCACGTCGTGTGTCCCTTGAGGATCACCGTCGCACCGGTGCGCTCGGCTAGGGTTTCGGCCGCCTCGCGTGGTGAGGCTTCGATGCGGCCACGGTCCCAGCCGTCGAGCAGAGCCGCGGCCTCCCCCGCGTGAGGGGTGAGGACGAGGCGGGCGGAGAAACCGTCGGAATTCGCACGCGCCAGGGCGGGTCCAAGCGCGCCCGCATCCGCGACCAGATGGGCACCCGGCGAGGTTTCCGTCATGCACGCGCGCACGGCCTCAAGACGGCCCGGCCCTTCCCATCCGGAGCCAGCCACGAATACCTGTGCACGGCCGACGGCGGGGACGACCTCGGGTGTACGCGCTATCACCATGCGCGCGACGGCTTCGGGTCCGAGGTAGCGCACCATGCCCACGCCGCAGCGGGCCGCCGCTTCACAGCCGATGAGCGCCGCACCCGGGTAGTGCTCGCTGCCCGTCGCCATGCACACAACGCCGCGCGTGTACTTGTGGTCGCGTTCGGTAGGCGCGGGCCAGTAGCGGGCGAGGTTGTCGAGACCGGTCACGAGAAGAGCTCCTTGACGTCGTCGGCGGTGATCTGCGCGCTGAACGCCTCGCCACCGTCGGTAAGCGAATCGAAAAGCGCGCGTTTCTTCTCCTGGAGCGCGAGGACCTTGTCCTCGATCGTGTCTGCCGCAACGAGACGGTAGACCATGACGCGTTCCGTTTGGCCGATGCGGTGCGTGCGGTCAATCGCCTGGTTTTCGGCGGCGGGGTTCCACCACGGATCGAGGAGAAACACGTAGTCGGCTTCGGTGAGCGTCAGGCCGAAACCGCCGGCCTTGAGGGAGATGAGGAAGACCGGGTCATCGCCCTCGCGGAAGTCTCGGATGACGTCGGCTCGATCGCGGGTCGAACCGTCGAGGTACTGGTAGGCGATCTGGCGTTCCCGAAGCTGCTCCGCGACGCGCGCGAGGAAGCTCGTGAACTGCGAGAATACGAGAACCCTGTGGCCCTCGGCGACGACCTCGTCGAGGCGCTCGAAAAGAACCGCGAGCTTCGTCGACGGCGCGTTCTTATCGCCGCCATCGTCCACGAGCGCGGGATCGAGCGCGAGCATCCGCAAGAGCGTGAGTGAGCGAAACACGATGAAGCGGTTCTTGTCCATGTCGTCGATGAGGCCGAGGACCTTCTTGCGTTCGCGTTGAAGCACCGAATCGTAGATCCTGCGGTGCGCCCCCTCGAGCTCGACCTTGACGACCTGCTCCTGCTTCTGAGGAAGGTCCTTCGCCACGAGTTCCTTCGTGCGCCGCAGCATGAACGGTCGCAGCCGGCGGCGAAGCACGGGCATCTTCTCCGGATGCTCGCCCGATTCGATCGGCTGCGTGAAGTGGGTGCGGAACTGCACGTGCGGGCCAAGAACGCCCGGCGCGACGATCGACATGATCGCCCACAGGTCTCCGAGGGAGTTCTCCATGGGCGTGCCGGTGATCGCGAGGCGGAACGGCGCCTTGATCCTCTTGACCGCTTGATGGATGCGCGAGGCGCGGTTCTTCACGAATTGGGCCTCGTCGAGGATGAGGCCCGCAAACTGTTCGCGTGCGAAATCCTCCGAATCGATGCGGGCGATCGTGTAACTCGTGACGACGATGTCGGCGCCCTCGATTTCGCGCCGCAGCTCCGTTTTGCGGGCGCGGCGCGTGCGATCCACGAGCGCGACGTTCAGGTTGGGCGTGAAGCGCTCGGCTTCTGCCTGCCACACCCCGATGACGCTGCTCGGCGCCAGGACGAGGAAGGGTCGATGTGGGCCGGCAGGCGTCGGACCTGAACTTGCCTGGGCGGAGGTCTCCCCCGCGTGCACCATCACCGAGCCGTTCCCCTCCCCCGCACTCGCCGTCTCTCGGGCGTGCTGGATAAGCGTGAGCGCCTGGAGGGTTTTGCCGAGGCCCATGTCATCGGCGAGAATCCCGCCGAGCCCGAGCGAATACAAAAGCGCAAGGAACTCGAAGCCCTCACGTTGGTAGGAGCGCAGCTTCGCGCGCAGCCCGGCTGGAAGGGGCGTGTGCGGGATGGCCTCGAGGTTCTTCAGTTTTCCGACGGTTTCTTCCCAACCGTCGGCAGCCTCGGTCGCATCCGCCGCGTCGGCGAGATCCTCCCAGAACCCCACCTGATACTTCGAGATCTGCTGGCGTTCGGGGTTCCATTCCGCGAGGGCCTCCCCCTCGGCGATGAGGGCGCGCAGGGCATCGAATGCGGGATGCTCAAGCGAAAAATAGGTGCGGTCCTCGAGCAGAAGCGTCGACTGCCCCTTCGCGAGCGCCACAAAAAGGGAGGGGAACGGGATCGTTCTGCCCTCGAGCGTGACCTCGAAACCAAGGTCGAACCAATCATTCTTCGAAGGATTCTCGGTCTGCCTCACGCGCACGGAAGGATCGCCATCGAGTTCACGATAGGTGTGGCGCGTGCCTGAAACGGTGACGTCGATGCCGTCCATCGCCTCGAGCTCAGGCAGAACACGCGTCGTGAAGTGGGCGGTGTCCACGTCGCTCAGCTTCTCGGTGCCTTCGGGGGCGCGGTCATCGGGGCGCGCGCCGCCAACCGTTGGCCACAGGTCACGCACCTCGGCAAGAAGCTCATCCTCGTAGTCGTGCTCGCGGCCAGCACCACCCTGCTGGTACACGCCGAAACGACTCCGAGTTGAGGGGTAGAACCACGACCACGCGAGTGCAACCGTGTTCGCACCGCTGTAGGCGACCTCGAGCTGCAGCCGCGGCTTTTTCGGCGCGGGCATCGTGACGCTTCCGTCGCCGCTTGCGACGCACGTGACACGGCTCAGGCGAGGAAGCGCGCTATCAAAGAACGCCTCGCGTTCACTCTTCGGCACGTCGATGCGAGTGCGTGCCTCGAGGAGTTTCTGCACGGGCATCGGCACGGGGGCGCCGGTCGCCGCGAATTCAATATTGAACGTGCCGCTTTTGCCTGGGTGAATGTCGATGACGCCGTTCGAGCCGAGCATGCGCGCCTCGGGCCTCGGTTCGCCGTCGATATGCGCGAGGGCCCGCACCGTGAGATCGTCGGCGCCGGTCAGGTCGAGGCCGACGTCGGCCCCCTCACCAAACCGGACCTCGCCAACGTTCTCCAATCCCACAAACGCCACCCCCGCCTCGCGAGCGCGCGCGAGAGCCTCCCACAGGATCGGCGAGCGAAACTGGTTGATCCACAGCTGCTCGACCGCGGCCGTATGGCTGCGATCCGCCTCCGACAGCGCAAAGATCCTGGTCAGGGCGTCAGCATGCGCGGGGTCAAAGCCACGACCGTTCATGCGGTACTCGAACGTCCGCCACGACAGCCCCGACTTGATCCAGTTGTTGCGCTTACCGCGGCGCAGCGGGCGAATCGACAGATACACGCTCTTACCCGCCTCGAGGTGCTCTTTCGTGAACGGCTCATACCCCCACGAAAACCTCGTCTTCGTGAGCTGCTCGGCTTTGAGCTCGAAGCCGAGCGCGAGAGGGGTCGTGTCCTCCGTCTCCTCCTCGCTCGCCCGCAAGAGCGGCGCAAGAGTCTCAAGCCACGACGCTGCCTGCTCCTCGGGTTCCGCCTCGCGGGCCTCCGCCCACGCCTCTGCCTGCTGCCCTGACCACATGGCAAGCGCCGCGCCGTGCTTGCAGTTCATGGCCACGGGACACGAACACGTCGACTGCACGGGAATCCACAGGGGAAGCGCCCCCTCGGTCTCGCTTTCGTCATCGTCGACATGGTGGAGCGACACCCGCACCCGGTAGGACTCCGCGCCGCGCCCGTGCACGACGCCGATGAGCTCGCCCTTCGACCCGGTCGAGGTCGTCACCCAGTTGGGAAGGCGAATATGGTCGTCATTCGCGTACTCGGCCGCGCGCTCCACGACGACGCGCCCAAACACCGGTTCGATGAGGGCCTTCGGCACGAGGGGAAAGGGCGGCTGAGGGGTGCGCGCGGAAGAAGCCATAACTTCCAGGGTACAGGCCGGGAAAAGGCGCCGTCGGACCATCAAGAGCCCTCCGCTCCCTAGCCAAGGGGCGGGCCTGGCCCGGCCTGCTGCCCCTCCTCGGCCCGATGCCCGAGGGGCGAGC
>OKEG01000201.1_pt1 | contig 19425 bp, 21 predicted proteins | sample 1614111 | NCBI WGS metagenome assembly OKEG01 (sample SAMN04436907, study PRJEB24849) | human gut metagenome | biome: human gut; feature: NICU; material: stool | host: Homo sapiens | place: USA: Saint Louis, MO | collected 2012-04-09 | reverse complement strand
TGCTGACGCTTATCCGTGACTCCTATTCACTGAGCGGAGGCGTATACGGTTACCGCCGGGTTCATGGCGACCTGAACGAAATCGGGGAAATCTGCGGTAAAAACCGGGTGGGCCGTATTATGCAATTGAACCGGATTAAAGCCGTGCGCGGCTATAAAGCTCCGCGTCGTATCGCTGGCCGACCTTTAGTGGTTGCGCCTAATCGTGTGCAGCGGCAGTTTACCGTTGTCCGGGCCAATCACCGATATTACTTATATCCGCACCTGGCAGGGCTGGCTGTGTCTGGCGGTGGTTATCGATCTCTTCGCCCGTAATGTGGTCGGCTGGTCGATGAACCCCACTCTCTCACGCGAACTGGCGCTCGACGCGCTGATGATGGCGGTCTGGCGCCGAAACCCAGACGGCGAGGTCATCGTACATCGCGATCAAGGTAGTCAGTACGGCAGTAACGACTGGCAGAGCTGCTGCCGGGCCAATAACCTTGCACCGAGCATGAGCCGGCGTGGCAACTGCCATGATAATGCGGTGGCCGAATCGTTCTTCAGTTCACTGAAAAAAGAACGCATCAGGAAGAGAATATACAAAACTCGGGATCTGGCCCGGCCGGATATCTTCAATTACATTGAAGTGTTCTACAACCGGGCCCGTCGCCACAGTCACCTCGGCGGCGCCAGTCCGGAGGCCTTCGAACAGGCCTCATCGTGAGGACAGAATTTGTCTACGGGCGTGGGGGCAGTCCAAAATACGCTGATCCCGCCACCCAAGTTCTTCCATGAAGCAGATGACCTTCGCCGACGCCGAGTATGCCGGCAAGGGCAAGCAGATCCGCAAGGAACTGTTCCTGATCGAGATGGATCAGGTGGTGCCGTGAAAAGGGCTGATTGCCCTGATCGAACCGCATTATCCGAAAGGCGAAGGTGGTCGCCCGGCGTATCCCTTGATGGCGATGCTGCGTATCCATCTGATGCAGAACTGGTTCGGCTACAGCGATCCGGCCATGGAAGAAGCGCTGTACGAGACGACCATCCTACGTCAGTTCGCCGGGCTGAGCCTGGAGCGTATTCCTGACGAAACTACCATCCTCAACTTCCGTCGTCTGCTGGAGAAACATGAGCTGGCAGCCGGCATCCTCTGTGTGATCAATGGCTACCTGGGGGATCGCGGTCTGTCGCTGCGCCAGGGCACTATCCCCGATGCCACGCTGATCCACGCGCCCAGTTCAACCAAGAACCAGGACGGCAAGCGCGACCCGGAAATGCACCAGACCAAGAAGGGGAACCAGTATTACTTTGGCATGAAGGCGCACATCGGCGTTGATGATGAATCGGGGCTGGTACACAGCGTGGTGGGCACGGCAGCCACCGTGGCGGATGTCACCCAGGTCGACAAACTGCTGCACGGCGACGAGAACGTCGTCTGCGCCGATGACGGCTACACAGGCGTCGAAAAGCGCTCCGAGCATGCCGACCGAGAAGTGATCTGGCAGGTCGCAGCACGCCGCAGCACCTACAAGATGCTCGATAAACGCAGCGCCCTGTACAAAGCCAAGCGCAAGATCGAGAAGGCCAAGGCGCAAGTGCGAGCGAAGGTAGAGCCCCCGTTTCGCGTGATCAAGCGGCAGTTCGGCTACACCAAGGTACGTTTCCGAGGGCTGGTGAGGAACACTGCACAACTGGTGACGCTGTTTGCCCTGTCGAACCTATGGATGGCCCGCCGACATTTGCTGGCAAGCGCAGGAGAGGTGCGCCTGTAATGCGGAAAATGGCCGTCGCAAGGTGCTCGCGACGGCTGAAAGCACCGAAATGAGCGGGTGATCCGATCGTTTTTGATCGGTTCACCGCTTTCAAAATCAGCAGTGGCTGAAGTCAGCCGGAAATACAGGGCTACTTCAGACCATCCCTAGCTAGGGCTCGTAGTTCGGCGCAAGGCTGAAGTCGCTTGGCTGCTTCGCTGTGCAGATCCATGACCCACTTTCCATCAAACTCCCGGTTGTAGTTCCACAAGCATCTCGCGAGTCTTGCCGGCCCGCTCCACTAACAAGACCACAACATCTCCAACGTTCTTGTCGTCTAGCCGGGCCTGTAATGTGGTGACGTCGTCGACGGCGATACCGTCGATGCTGATAACGCGATCGCCGGGCACGATGCCGCCTGCGGTGACCTCGACGCCGACTAGCCCGGCCCTGTGCGCCGCCGAGCCCGGCGTCACGCGCAATACGAATACGCCCTTACTGCCGGTCAGCGCCTGCAGACGCGCGTTGAGCTGCTCATCCACCTCGATGCCCAGCGCCGGACGGATGTACTTGCCGGTCTTTATGAGTTGCGGCACCACGCGCATGACGGTATCGACCGGCACCGCAAAGCCTATGCCGGCCGAGGCGCCAGACGGACTGTAGATGGCGGTATTGATTCCGATCAGCCGCCCAGCCGAATCGAGCAGCGGGCCACCGGAATTGCCGGGGTTGATGGCGGCGTCGGTCTGGATCAGGTGATCGATGGCCGGGCCGCCCGCTTCTCCCGGCAACGAGCGGTCGAGCGCGGAGACGATACCAGTGGTGAGCGTCCAGTCCAGGCCGAAGGGGTTGCCGATAGCGAACACCTTCTGACCCACCTTGAGGTCGGCACTGGTGCCGACCGGCACGGCCGGCGGGCGCTTGAAACCGACGCCGATCTTGAGCACGGCGATGTCGTGCGCGGGGCTCGTCCCCACCAGCGCGGCCTGGTAGTCGCGGCCGTCGGCCAGTTTGACGGTGGCTTCGGACGCGCCCTGGATGACGTGGAAGTTGGTGACGACGTGGCCGGCGTCGTCCCAGATGAAGCCCGAGCCAGTGCCGCGCGGCACGGAGAACACGTTGCGCGTCCAGACATCGCGTACTAATTGCGCGGTGGTGATGTAGACCACCGAGGCGCGCGATTTTTCGAACAGTTCGATGGTGGTTTTCTCGTCCGCCGCCAGATCGCCACGCGCCATCACGGTGCGTTCTGCTGCCTCGCGCGGACTGAACCATGCCTCGATGGCGGGCAGAAATTGCCACAGCAGCATGAGCGCGGCAATGCAGGCGGTGATGAAGAGCCCGCGCCGGACGAAGCGGTCCGGCGCGGGGCGTTGGTACGGGTCGAGATAGGCCATGAGACGTCTCCTGTTGATGGGCAATCAGCGCCACAGCCCGCTCGGGCGCCAGCGCGGTGGGCGCGTCGCCAAAGCGGATTCCGGCAAAAAATGGGGCGCGCGGAGTGGCAACGCTGATGCTGGCCCAGGCGCCAACGTCAGCAGGCGTGCGATGCGCTCTTGCGTTGCCGGACGCGTGCGCAAGCAGGAGGGCTCGGGATTGCCCCATCCCGGCCATAGCCAGGCACGCCAGGAGCGGCTGACCCGCTCGATTTTCGCCAGCGCGGACGCCAGCCCCTGCGGGTCGCCAGTCAGTTCCGCCGCAAGGCGGTCAGCGTCGAACTCACGCACGCGAGACAAGCCGAGCTGTGCGAGCAGGGCCAGCTGGGGCGATGCGGCCAATAACAATAGACCAGGCCAATAGACCTCCGCCGCGCCAACCAGCTGCGCGGGCAGGCTGAGCAGGATCGCGATCTGTCCCATCAGGGCCAGTAGGCTCGTGAGGCGACTGTCGGAATCCGCCAGCCCCATGACACGCAGATCCTCATTAGCGATGTGCGCGACCTCGTGCACGAGCACACCCGCCAGCTCGCGTGGGCTCAGGCTGCGCAGCAGGCAGGCCATCGGTGAGGGCGATCGATGCCTCCTGCTTCGATCCGGTGGCGAAGGCGTTGACGACGGCACTGGGCACATAGTGCGGCACCGGCGTGGCGGGCAAACCGGCACGGGCGGGCAGCTCGCGCAACAGGGCCCACATCTTGTGGGCTTCTTGCGGGTGCAAGGCCCGTACGCGGTACAGGCGCAAGCTCAGCGCCGACGCGGCTACCGGTTCCAGCAGCAACGCACCTGCAACGGCAAACAGCGCTAGCCACAGGCAGCCTTCCCCAAACGGCAGTCTCCCTGCTGCGGCTGCGATCCCGACCATGGTCAGGACCAACAGCCCGGTCTGCAGGCGGTTGAGCCAGCGGTGTTGCAAGAGCGCCGTGCGCGGATCACTGGGATGATGACGGGTCATGCTCAGAGGTCTCGGCGGCGCGGTCGCCGCGCTTGCGCAGCAGCCAGTAGGTCGCACCCAGAGCCAGCGTGGCGCTTGCCAGCGCGGCTATCTTTGCGGGGCTCGCGTCGGAGTCGAGGATCACGAACTTGCGGGAGAGTGCGATCAGCGCGATCAGGACCACCGTCTTGACCTGGATGATGCTGTCCCGACGCAGCGCCACGCGCACGATGGAATGCTTGAACTCCATCGCGATCAAGAGCGTCATGATCATGCCGAACACGCTCTGGAATACCTCGTGGTCCAGGGGATTGAAGGCATCTAGAACCAGCAGCGTGAAGACGATGGAGATGAGCTGGAACAGCGACACCACGATGATGACGGCGATCACCGCCGACAGCACGAGCGCGACGACCTGCTCGAAGCGCTCGTAAAAACTCATGATGGCCAATTGGTCACGTAAGACCTGAAATGGGTTAAGGCGTGTTGATTTCATGACGATGAACTCCCTGGAAAACGGCTGCTGTCGAGACGGCGGCGCATTGCGCTGATGTGTCCTTCAATCAGCTCGGTCGACATGCCAAGCGTCGACATCACCTGTTCCGCCAGCCCAATAGCTGCGGCAAAGGATTGCTGATACACGCGCACGTTGGGCATGGCGCGAAATGCATCGGCCGCGGTCGTACTTCTGCATGACACCCACAAGGTCAGCGCCGGACGGCGCTCGGCAATCGCCTGGGCGATGCGCAACGCTTGCTGGGCATGGGCGAACGTCAGCACCACCAAGTGCGCATGCGTCAAGCCGGCAGCCAGCAAGGTATCGGGCCGACTGGCATCGCCATGGAACACCGGCGCGCCGGCGGCACGCGCGGCCTCGACCTTCTGCGCATCCGCCTCCAGCAGCAGATGCGCCACGCCGGCGTGGCGAAGAATCTCGCTGACTGTCAGGCCAAGCTCGCCCGCGCCGCAAACGATGACATGGTCTCGATATCGCGTCGTCTGCGCGGCGATCTCGACTTCTTCAGCCTGGGGTGGCTGAATGACGCCGCCGGTGCGGCTCAAGAACCGGGCAAGTACATCGTGATGGCGGATCAGTAGCGGTGCCAGGGCCATGCTGAGCACCAGCGCGACCAGCATGGGTTGGACGACGGTCGCGGGGATCAGATGCTGCTGCAAGACCGTGCCCAACAACAGCAGGGCGAACTCGCCGCCGTGCCCCAACGCTATGCCCGTGCGCCAGGCATCGAGGGCGGACAGGCGCGTCGCCCGCAAGGCCAGCGTATTGAGCAGGATCTTGACCGGTACCAGCACCACCAGCCACGCCAGCACCGCCAGCGGTGCCGAAAGAATCTGTGCTGCGTCCAGTTGCAGGCCGATGGTCACGAAGAACACGCCCGACAACACATCGCGAAACGGCCTGAGGTGGCTTTCCATGTGGTGCCGGAAGTCGCTCTCGCCCAGCACCATCCCGGCGAGGAAGGCCCCCAGGGCGGCGGATACGCCGACCGCGTGCGCAGCGGCGGCGGCAGCCACCACCACGCACAAGGAGACGAGCACGAACGATTCCTCGTGGCCCCGCCGCGCCACCCAGCCCAGCAGGCCATGCAACAGACGGCGCGAGGCGAGGGCCGCTGCCGCGAACAGCAGCAGCACACCGAATACTTCGAGCAGCACATGCTCGATCTTCGGCGACTCGCCGCGCGCCCAGATCGCCAGCAAGGCCAGCAGGGGCACGCTGGCCAGGTCCTGAAAGACCAGCACGGCGATGGCACTGCGTCCGTGGCGGGTGGTGAGCTCGCCTTGGTCGGCCAGTTGTCGGCTGACCAGCGCCGTGGACGACATGGCCGCCGCAGTGCCGAGCAGCGCGGCGCTCTGGCCGGGCTGCCCCAGCCACATCAATAGCAGGATCAGCGGCGGGGCCACGGCGATCATCTGCAGAGCGCCCGCCATCAGCACCGTCCTGCGGGCGAGCCAGAAGTCTCCGAGGGAGAATTCCAGTCCGACCATGAACAACAGCAGCGCCACGCCCAGCTCGGACAGAAAGCTCAGCGTCTCCCCCGGCGCGATCACGCCGATGACTGAGGGGCCCAGTACAACGCCGACAGAGAGATACCCCAGCAAGGCGGGCACTCTGAACGCCGCCGTCGCCATCGCCGCCAGGCTGCAAGCTGCCAGCAGGATTAGTGTAGTGCCGAGCAAGCCCTGCATCGGTCAGCGTCCCACTTGCGTCGACGTCCAGCGCACGATGTCCTGCGCGCCCATCACGCCGGCCTGACGGGCGATCTCCCGCCCACCCTGGAACAGGGCAAGCGTCGGGATGCTGCGGATACCGAACTGCGTGGCCAGGTGGGGCTCAGCCTCGGTATTCACCTTCGCCAGCCGGATCCTCGGTTCGAGCTGGTGCGCCGCTTGCTGGAACTGTGGCGCCATCATCTTGCACGGCCCGCACCATGGCGCCCAGAAATCGACCAGCAGCGGCAGATCGCTGCGCTCCACGTGGCGCGAGAACGTCGCCGTGGTCAACTCGATGGGCTCGCCCGTGAACAAGGGCTGCTGGCAGCGGCCACAGTTGGGATGTTCCGATAGCTTCGCAGTCGGTACGCGGTTGATGGACTGGCAATGCGGGCAGACAAGGTGAAGATCATTCTTCATGGTTCGCCTCCTTGGACCACAGTGAGGCTGCCTCGTTTCGGGTCACAGACAATGCCGACCAATCAACGCCTTGGAGCCAATCGTTCCCGTTTTTGCTTACTCCGGCCTCTTCCAGATGAGCAGCGATGAATGCTTCGGCCTGCATGAGCCACCTTCGGACAGCATCTTCCTTACTAGGAATCAGCAGGATTTCAGAGACGCTGCTGGCATTCAGCCCGTCCACACGGATAAGCAGAAAAATGCGCCGCCACAAACGCGGCATGTCCTTCAGCAGGTCAAATGCAAAAGCGAACTCGCTCGACCGATCAATCAGCTCCTCCTGTTCCGCGATCGTTGCGACATCGGGATGCTGACTGCCAGCGAAAATATCGGCCAGCTTGAGTGTGTCATCGTGCTGATAAAATTCGAAGATTTCCTCTTCCACCATGGCCTCGGCCACGTCTTGGGCATCCGGTTCGACCGGCGCGTCCAGAGAAACGGATTCGCCAAATTGCCGGCTGCTTGCCACTTCGTTATCCAGGACGGCGAACAGATGCTTCAAAAGACCGGTGTAAGCCTCTTTTTCCCCCGGCACGGATTGCCATTCCACCTTAGCTCGGACAATCGCTTCATCCACCACGTCGCGCAGCGTCGGATAATCGCGCGGTAAATCGCCGACGGCCCGCAGATAAGCCAGCTCACGCCTTGCGACAGCCTCAAGTTTCGACAGTAGAGGCATTCGGGTCACCTCGGCCTCATGGGCGGCTGATGCGGGTTTTGCGGCAATCCGCACCTTGAGCTCGCGCAAGCGCTCGCGTCGTGCTTTGCGCTTGATTTGATCCTGAGCATGCAGTCGGTCAAAATGCTTCTTGGCCTGACGGAACAACGACTGTGCGAGCATCTGCGCGAGGGGCGTCAGCTCGTTATGTGATGCAGTAACGCTGACAATCTTTTTGCCGGGCAGGTGCATATAGCCACTGGCCAGAAATTGCCGCTTGATCTTGTCGCGATCAAGGACGATTTGAAGTCGCGCTGAATCTTTAGTGTGTTTGTCGAGCAATGGCTTGAGGGCGTGCTCGATCACATTTCCCAAAGCTCTCTGCCAAGGTTCATGAAACTCTTTGTCGATAGCTCGATAGCTATATTGTATCTGCATGTATGACTCCTTCGATGTCATTTCTATGGAGGCATGAATCGAGGATGCTCATATCCATAGATTTTGGTTTGGCACGCTCTTACCCCAGGCGCGTTTTGCGAAGACTCCAACTCAAGAACAAAAGCGTGACGCCATAGACTGCCGCATGGAAACCCAACAGCCAGCCTGCGGCCACGAATGACTCGACCGGACGGGTAAAAAATATCCACAAGACGATAGCACCAAGGATAATCGAGAGCAGTCCACTGAGGGCAAGCCAGATTTCACCCTTGATTTCCCGACGCAGCCGAACGGCGGCGGATATCTCCAGCACACCGGTGAAAATCGCCCAGAAGCCCACGCTAGCCCATAAAAAAGAAGCCAAGACTATCGTGGCGACCCAAGGAGCAACCAGGACGACGACGCCCGTAAGTATGCCGACAATGCCGCTGAACAGCAGCCAGCCCCAGCGCTCTTTTTTCTGGATATGGCGCACCGCTGCAAACAAGTTGAACGCGCCATTGACCAAGGAAAATGCGCCGAACATGATGGTCATGGCCAACAGAGCCGATTGTGGCATCCAGAACGCGAGGGCTGCAAAAATCAATGCCAAGACACCGCGCAGCACAAAAAGCCACCAATTTTGGCTCAGCGAACACAGTGCTTTGGTGGGGTCATCCGCATTGGAATTGGCGATGGTGTCTGTGTTCATGCAATATCTCCTAAAGATCTATACAAAATAAAAAATCAAACACTCATGGGACAAGAGAGGGGGCGCTATGCGCCCCCTCTCCAGCGGTTTCAGAACAACTTGGACAGTTTTGCCTTGACTTCATCGAGCCAGCCTTTTCCGCAGCCTCCCCCTCCCGTCTTTTCCTTGATTTTCTTGAGTTCAGCGTACAGGGGCTCAAAGTCCTTCCTTTTTCCATAGCCCAGCAGTTCTGCCATTTCCAACTGCTGCCGGGCTTCGTTCAACAATGTCTCCAGGCGCTCATTGGATGCTTCGCTGCGCTGACCATCTTCTACCAGGGGCTCGGCGCGCTTCAGGAGCAGCTTCGCACGCAGGACGGGCAGCGGAAGCACGCTGCGCTCCTCGACCAGCGTGCTGAGCGCTGACTGCAGCGCGGCTTTGGCTTCTTCGATCTTGCCCTGATCGATCAGCGGCACGACTGCCTTCACGGCTGCGGGATAGGACGCCAAAGGGATGTTGGTGACCGTGATCACGATTTCACTGGCCAGCAAAGCCAGCACGTGGCGAGCCTGTTGCACCTCGCCATGTTTGAGGGCATCCAGCGCCTCGTCGGTCATCGCCTCAATGGTTTCCGTGTTGGCGAACAAGTCGTGCACGATGGTGCGCACATCAACGCCGGCCAGGGCGAGCGTGGGTTCGCGCGCGACGATCAGCTCCAGCTTTCCCGTCACTTCGGCCAGCGTTGCCAATGCGCGTGCAGTGTCCTTGCCGTCAAGTGCGGCCAGCGCTGATTTGGTCAGCGACAAGGCCGAGACTGCCTCATCGAGGACTTGTTTACGTTTGTCTGCCGCCTGCGAGTCCGTTTCTTTCTGAACCTCAGGCTGTACCTCCGTGACGACTTCAGGCTTGGACTCTGGACTGACAGGAAGGCTGCTTACCGCGGCCTGTTCGTTTATTCCTTCGTTCGTCGCATTGGGATTCGGTGTTTGCTCATTCATGGTGATATTCCTCGTATGAGATAGTGAAAATAGGCGAATCTATTGGGGCTGAATGCGAACATCGCGAGACTGACCGACAGAGCAGTCAGCCCCTTCATCACCTCAAAACAGCTTTTGGATGCGCGTCTTCAACTCGTCGAACCATCCCTTGCCGCTTTTGCCACCAGCCGACTTTTGCTCAATGGACTTCACCTGATCGAAGATGGGTTTGAAGTCCGCCTTCTTGCCATAACCCAGGATCTGCGCCATCTCGATCTCCGTGCGCACGGACGACAGCAAGGTGCTGAGCTCCTCGTTCTGCTTGGCATCGCGCCTGTCGGTCTCGGCCAGCTTTTCAGCTTTTGCCATCGCGGCTTCGGCCCGTAGCACGGGCAGAGGAAAGGCGACCGAGGTCACCACCAGCGTGTTCAGTGCTCGGGCGAGTTCCGCTTTGGCGTTGTCGATCTCGCCGCTGTCGATGAGCCGTACGGCCGACTTGATCGCTGCCGGGTACGTTGCCATCGGAAGGTTGTCGGTTTGGATTACGATTTCGCTGGCCAGATTGGCAACGATGGGCCGGGCCTTTTGCACCTCGCCATCACCCAACAACTCCCGAGACAACTTGACCGCTTTCTTTACCGATTCCACGTTGGCGTGGATATCGTGGGTGATGACGCGTACATCGACCGGCGCTAAAGCAAGTTTGGCGTCGCGTGCCAATACCAGTTCCAGCTTTCCGCTGGCCAGTTCCAGCGCAGCAAGCGCCTCCTTGGTCTTCTTTGCATCAAGGAGGGTCAAAGCCTCCTGGGTCTTGGTGAGCGCCGTGATGGCGTCTTGAGTGCGCTCGGCACGCTTTTTATCGGCTTCCCGGGCGGCCTTGTCATCTACCTGTGGCTGTGCCGCCTTGGATGCGGCAGAGGGTGCTGCAGCACCTGGGCTAGAACCTGCCGCCGATTGGGCCAGAGCCGGTCCGCTCAGTCCGACGACGACCGCCAGGGCAAGTGCGGAGAAGGTGTATTGTGGCTGTTTGATATTCATGATCTTGGGCTCTTGGTTGAAGTTAGTTGACTGAGATTTCAATCTGTTTCGGTTTGGCTTGCTCGGCCTTGACAAGCCGCACTTCCAGCACGCCGTCTTTCATGGAAGCCGTCACCTTGGTCGGATCAACGTTGTCAGGCAAGACAAAGCTGCGCACAAAGCGGCCATACGCACGTTCGATGCGGTGGAACTTCTTGCCCTGCTCCTCTTTTTCCAGTTTGCGCTCGCCGCTGATGGTGAGCACACCGTTTTCCGCGCTGACGCGCACGGCATCCTTGGGGACCTCCGGCAGATCCAGCTTGAGGAGGAATGCGTTCTCATCCTCGCTGATGTCCGCCATTGGTGCCCAGTCCGCCGTGGTCATGGCTTCGTTGCCGGTACGGGCGCCCTGTCGCTGGGGTATTCGTCCGAACATCGTCGCCAGGCGGTTTTGCAATTCATCCAGTTCCCGGAAGGGGTCCCACGGAGTCAATGCAGACATATCGGTTCTCCTTGAACAATGCCGACGAATTGGATGACGCACTGAACAGAGCCGTCGGTTTACTCTGAATGGCACCTACTACTGTTTTCAGTTCCGAACAAGTCCTTGAGTCAATTGACGGATATCGCTTTCGTCGAGCGTTTCCCGCGCCAGCAGCTCGCGCGCACAGCGCTCCAGCACCGCGCGGTTGATGTCGAGAATCCGGTAGGCGTGCTCGAACACGCCCATCACGATGTCGCGGATAGCCTGATCGATGCGCGCCTGGGTCGATTCGGCCACCCGGCAACCGCCGTGGGCCAGTTCCGGTGTATCGACAAAGCGGGGCCGCTGCGCCTCGAAGGCGATGTAGCCCAGGCCCTCGTCCATGCCAAAGCGGGTGATCATGTCGCGGGCGATGTCGGTGGCTCGCGCCAGATCGTCCGCCGCCCCGGTAGACAACTCGCCGAACACCAGCTTTTCGGCGGCACGCCCGCCCAGCAGTACGACGATCTTGTGCTCGAGATCGGTACGCGTCATCAGGAAGCGGTCTTCGGTGGGGCACTGCAAGGTGTAGCCCAGCGCGCCGATGCCGCGCGGGATGATCGAGATCTTGTGTACGGGGTCGGTTTCGGGCAGCGCCAGCGCCACCAGCGCATGGCCCATCTCGTGATGGGCCACGGTTTCCCGCTCCTTGGGATTGAGCACGCGGCTCTTCTTTTCCAGGCCCGCCACGATGCGCTCGATGGTCGCGGTGAAGTCCTGCAATTCCACGGCGGACGCACGGCGTCTCCTCGCCGCCAGCGCGGCCTCGTTGACCAGGTTCGCGAGGTCTGCACCCGAGAAGCCCGTGGTCAGCGCAGCCACCTGTTCGAGATCGATATCCTGGGCCAGCGTCACCTTCTTGACATGAACCTTCAGGATGTCCAGCCGTCCCTTCTTGTCGGGCCGGTCCACCAGCATCTGACGGTCGAAGCGACCGGCGCGCAGCAGCGCCTGGTCGAGGATTTCGGGGCGGTTGGTGGCGGCGAGGATGATCAGCCCGACCGAGCTGTCGAAGCCGTCCATCTCCGTGAGCAGCTGGTTGAGGGTCTGCTCGCGCTCGTCGTGGCCGCCGATGGGGCCGCCGACGAACATCTCGACGAACTCCGAGCCTGAGATGGAAAAGAACGGTACCCCGGCCTCGCCCGCCACGGCCTTGGCCAGCAGGGTCTTGCCCGTGCCGGGCGGGCCAACCAGCAACACACCTTTCGGGATGCGCGCCCCGAGCCGTCCATACTCCTGCGGATTCTTGAGGAAATCGACGATCTCAACCAACTCCGCCTTGGCTTCATCGACGCCAGCGACATCGGCAAAGGTCACGCCAGTGTTCTTCTCCATGAATACCTTGGCACGGCTCTTGCCGATGCTCAGGAAGCCGCCCATGCCCTGCTTCTCGGCGAAGCGGCGGAACAGGAAGAACCAGACGCCGAAGAAGGCCACCGCCGGCAGAATCCAGGAGAGCACATCACGTAGCCAGGTGCTTTCCACCACCCGCGCGTAAGGCACGTCGTACTTGGACAGCCGCTCGGCCAGGTCGGGTTCGACGCGAGTGGCCACGATGGTGGTCTTGCCCCGGCTGTCCGGCGATTTCAGGCGCCCGGTGACCGTGCGGTCCGACACCAGCACTTCGGCGACGCGCCCCTCGGCCAGCGCCTTCTCGAATTCGCTGTAGGGCACGGGCTCGACGGTCTTGGCCGCCTGCCAGTAGTTCTGCAGCGTCAGCAGCAACAGGCCGGCGACGATCCAGTAGCCAATGTTCCATTGATCTTTCTTTTCCATGGGCAATGTTCCTCGCAAGTCGTGCCGCTAGAGAATGGGGGTGAACAGACGGGCCACCCCGTCGCGCAAGCGGATGGCCAGCGGGCGGGCGCGCAACGCCATGGCCGATATCTCGCCCGACGCATCACGAGCGGCATCAAAAAGGGATTCCAGCCGCGTAGACAGCGCGGTGTCGTACACCTCCACATTGAACTCGAAGTTGAGGCGCAGGCTGCGCGCATCCCAATTGGCCGAACCCAGGCAGCACCACTGGCCGTCTATCAGCATCAGCTTGCTGTGGTCGAACGGGCCAGGCCGTTCGAAGATGCGTACACCGTGCTCCAGCACCTGCCAGTAGTGGGCGCGCGCGGCCCATTGCACCGTGGGATGGTCGCCGTTTGCGGGCGTCAGCACCTCGACGCGCACGCCGCGCAACGCGGCCGTGCTCAGCGCCGCGATCATCGGCTGATCGGGCACGAAGTAAGGTGTCCAGATGCGCACCGAATGCTTCGCCGCGCTCAAAGCGCCCATGAAGGTCCAGCGCATCCTGTCCAGGGCCTCATCGGGACCGGCCTCGATGCCGCGCGCCCAAGAGGTTCCTTGCTCATCAGCCGTTGCGGGCGGTTCGCCCCAGAAACCCTTGCTGAGCCGCTCGCCCGTGGTATCGCACCAATCATCGGTGAAGCACCGCATCAGATGCGCAACCACCGGCCCGTGCAGACGAAAGTGCAAATCGTGACAGGCCTGCTCCGGCGCATCGGGCCGCCAATACGGGCTGAAGATGTTCATGCCGCCGGTGAAACCCGTCTCGCCATCGATCACCAGCAGCTTGCGGTGATTGCGCAGATGCGCGGCATGCAGGCGCGCGGGAATCAACGTCGGGTTGAACGTCGCCGCCGGAACGCCGGCGCGCTGCAAGGCGCGGTAGGCGCTGCGGGGCGTCCAGCGGGCATACACGTCGTCGATCAGCACCCGCACTTGCACGCCGCGCTCATGAGCCCGGCGCAGCGCATCGACGAACTGCGCCCCGATGCCTTGGCTGTCGAAGATGTACGAGGCCAAGGCGACGCTGTACCGCGCCGATTCGATGGCGGCGAGCATGGCCGGGTAGGCCTGCTCGCCATCGACAAGCGGCTCGATGCGGTTGCCGCTGGTCAGCGACTGGCCGGTGGCACGTCCCACCAGGTGCGCCAGGCCGGCAAACGGCGCCGATACGGCCTGGGGCATCGTAGGCGCGAGGTCCTGCCGAACAGCAGGATCTGCCCCCGGAAACAGCCGCCGCGCCCGCCGCTGGTAACGGTTGATGCCGAACAGCCCATACAGCAGCGAACCGCCCAGCGGCAACAGCGCGATCAGCAGCACCCACAGCGTGGCCGATCGAGGGTCACGCTTGTAGATGACCGCGTGCCCCGCTGTGGGGATAGCGACCGCCAGCGACACGAGGGTGGCTGCCCATGCCAGCCCGTTGGGGTCGGACACGACAGCCTCCCCATGACTCAAGATTCGCCGCCCGCTGACTTCTTCTTGCGCGCAGGCTTGCTCGCGTCGCTCGGCGGCGTCTCGGCCACGTTCGCGGCATCGGGCTTCTCAGGCTCGGCCGGCTTCGCGGGTGGCTCCTGGCGCTCGAAGACCACCCGTTCGGCCTTGTCGTCCCAGCGGGCGCTGGCGTGATCGGCCTTGCCGATACCGCCACCCAGCATCTCGCGCGCCAGTGCCGTCTCCAGCTCGCTGCGGATCAGCCGCTTGAGCTCACGCGCGCCGAACTCGGGCTTGTAGCCTTCCTCCGCGAAGTGATCGATCAAGGTCTGATCGAAGGTCAGCGTCACGCCCTGGCTGGCGGCGTTGCGGGCCACACGATCGAGCTGCAGGCCGACGATATGGCGGATCTCCTCCTTGCCCAGCGCATGGAAGACGATGATTTCGTCTATGCGGTTGAGGAACTCGGGGCGGAAGTGTCCGCGCAGCACGTCCATCACCTCGCCCTTGGTCTTCTCGTATTCCTCGCCGGCGGCGCCGCGGGCCTTCAGCCGACGCTGGATGATGTCCGAGCCCAAGTTCGAGGTGGCGATGATGATGGTATTGGTGAAATCCACCACCCGGCCCTTGCCGTCGGTGAGCCGCCCGTCGTCGAATACCTGCAACAGGATGTTGTAGACGTCGGGGTGCGCTTTTTCGATCTCATCGAGCAACAACACGCTGTAGGGTTTGCGCCGCACTTTCTCGGTGAGCTGCCCCCCCTCGTCATAGCCCACATAGCCCGGAGGCGCGCCCACCAGGCGTGCCACGGTATGGCGTTCACCGTACTCGGACATGTCGATGCGCAGCAGCGCACCTTCATCGCCATAGATGGACTCGGCCAGCGCCTTGGCGAGTTCGGTCTTGCCCACACCCGTCGGCCCGAGGAACAGGAAGGTGGCCACTGGCTTGCCGCCTTCGCGCAGGCCCGCGCGCGCCAGACGCACGGCATCGGCCACCGCGCGCACTGCTTCGTCCTGGCCCACCAGGCGCTCGTGCAGCCGCTGCTCCAGATGCAGCAGCTTCTCGCGTTCTTCCACCGTCAGCTCGTTGACCGGAATGCCGGTCAGGCGCGAGACGATCTGCGCGACATGCTCGGCTTTGACTTCGGCGCTGCCCGAGGCGCGCTCGCGTTCCCATTCCTCGACAAGCTTCTTGAGTTCGGCCTCTTTGGTCTCGATGTGCTTGCCCAGCTCGGCGGCCTTGTCGTACTGCTTGCGCGAGGCCACATAGTCCTGCTCACGCCGCAGCTGGTGCAGTTCGGACTCCAGCTCTTGTACGGCCACTGGGCGGGCCGTGGCCGACAGTTTCACACGCGCGGCAGCCTGGTCGAGCAGGTCGATGGCCTTGTCGGGCAGAAAGCGGGCGGTGATGTAGCGGTCGGACAACTCGGCGGCGGCGATGATCGCGTCCTCTGTGATACTGACCTTGTGGTGCGCCTCGAACGTGTCGCGCAGGCCGCGCAGGATCATCATGGTCTGCGCTACCGTCGGCTCGGGCACCATCACCGGCTGGAAGCGACGCTCCAGCGCGGCGTCCTTCTCGATGTACTTCTGATACTCGTTGAGCGTGGTGGCGCCGATCAGGTTCAGTTCGCCGCGCGCCATCATCGGCTTGAACACGTTGGCCACGTCCAGCCCGCCTTCGCCGCCACCCTGGCCTGCACCGACGATGGTGTGCACCTCGTCGATGAAGAGAATCAGCTCGCCCTGGTGCTCGGTCACTTCCTTGAGCACCTTCTGCACGCGCTCCTCGAACTCGCCGCGGTACTTGGCGCCTGCCACCATGGCGTTGATGTTGAGTTCGACCAGACGCTTGTCGCGCAGCGTCTCGGGCACTTCGCCGGCGACCATGCGCTGCGCCAGCCCTTCGACGATGGCGGTCTTGCCGACGCCGGGCTCGCCGATCAGCACCGGGTTGTTCTTCTTGCGCCGGGCCAGCACTTCGATGGTCGTCTCGATCTCCTGCGCGCGGCCGATGACCGGATCGAGCTTGCCCTCGCGCGCCATCTTGGTGAGGTCGCGCGAATACTTGTCGAGTTCCGGCGTGTTGGTCGGCGTCTCGGCGCGGCCATCCTCGGCCCCTTTGCCGACCACCTTGCTTACCTGCTGGCGCAGCGCTTGCGGCGTGAGGCCGTAACGGCGCAGCAGGTTGGCCGCCAAACCTTCGCCTTCCTCGGCGAGCCCGATCAGGAAATGCTCCGGCCCGACATAAGAGTGGCCGAGTTCGTTGGAGGCCACGAAAGCACGGCTGAGCGCGTCCTTGACCCGGGGCGACACGCCGATCTCGCCCTCGAACGGCTTATCGCCGCGCTTGGCTTCGGATTCGATCTGGCGCTTGAGGTCATCGACCTTGATCTTGAACTGCCCCAGGATGGTCTTGACCACGTCGCTGTCGGATAGCGCCAGCAGCAGGTGTTCGGTATCGACTTCGGCGCGCCCGAACTCTGCAGCGTGTCGGGCGGCCTCCTGCAATAGGGCCTCGGACTGTTCGCTGATACGGCTGGCGAGCCCACTGCCGCGACGGCGCGCGGTGCCCGTACCGGCCGGGGCGGGTTCGCCGAACGAGGCATCGACGACCTCGTCGGTATCGGCCGCCATGGACGGTGCGTCGTCACCGATGCGGAAGAAGTCGCTGCCAAGGAAGTCTTCGAACAGCCCGCTGCGCGAGCCGAACAAGGCTTCCAGCGGTGAGACGGTGCGCTTTTGCTGGCGCACCAGTTGGCGATAGTGATCGTCACACAACAGCATGGTGCTGTGGCGACCATTGAGATTGGCTTCCACCCGCACCGTGGCGGGCTGGCCGCAGACCTGGCATTGTTTTCTGGCCATGCTGATGCTCCTTAGAAGGTTGAAAAGGTTGAGGCGACGAGGCATCGCGAGCCGCGACACCTCGTCTCGGGCCGGGTTTTTCTTGTGACGAACGAGCCGGCGACGTCAGCCGTTGATCGGGATCGAGCGTCCCTGCTTCGGCGCGCTGACCTCGCGCTTGTCGATCGTGACCGTGAGCACCCCGTTCTTGAACGATGCCTTGATCGAATCCTGGTTGGCGTCGTCAGGCAGGTTCAAGGCACGCTGAAAGCTGCCGTAGGAGCGCTCCACACGGTGGAAGCCACCTTCCTTCTTCTCCTGTTCCTGGCGCTTCTCACCACGCACCATCAGCACGTCGTTGTCGAGGGTGATCTGGATGTCCTTCTCCTCGACACCGGGCACTTCCAGGGCAATCTTGTACTGCTTGTCGGTTTCCTGGATGTCCAGGGCCGGCTTCAGCATGCCCGACCAATCGGATGGCCACTGCGGCATGTTCAACGCCGGAAAACCGAAGCCCCGGAATGCGTCATCGAACAGCCGGTCGATTTCCCGATGCAGTTGCAGGATCGGGCTGACTGGCCCGCTCGCCGCTGGCAGGTCATTGCGCTGCACCGGCAGGGAAGAGGCGGTCTGCTGCTCTTGCTGCTCGTTCTTGAACCAGTTCCAGGGAGCCAACTTCTTGAAATCGATGTCCATGTCATACCTCCAGAGAAATTGGAAAACGAGTTACTCAAGCCCTTTGCCTGCTGCGACGGGCAGTGCGCCCAGGCGACACGGGCTGCTCGGATGACTTCTGCTGTTCACGCTTGCGCATCACCTCCTTCTTTGCTCCGGCTCGGGTCTGATCATTGATGCACTGATCGATTTCACTTTGACGAAGCCGCCACGTCCCGCCCACCTTGAAAGCCGGAATTTCCCCGTGTGCGGCGAGCCGATAAAGCGTCCGCTTGCCGACTTTCAAGTACGCAGCCAATTCATCGAGCGTGAAAATCACCTGTAGGTGCGCTTTCATCTCACCCTCTCCAATCGCGTCGCTTTGCGGTTCCGGCCAAGGATATCCTTGCAATACTTTGTAATATTAGACCTACTATGAAAAACCTCAAGAGTCAAGAGTCAATGTGCAGCGTTCTCCCGCCCCATTGATGCAGGTCAACTGCTCAGGCAAGGCACAGGGGGGAGGCCTGATCAGGCAATGGACAGCGCCTGGCTCCTCAGCCTGCGTGTGCCACAGGCGCCTCGATCAAACACCGATCCTCACGTTGTAGCCGAGTGCCCGCAGCCCCTTGCTCGTCTGCATGTTCCTTGGCGGAAACTCGTCTGGGCGCGCCCAGACGACGATTTCCCCGAGGCTGCTCAGGCCAACGTGCGGAATTGCCCAGTCGTCGCTGCGGATCGCGTTCCAGAGTCGGGCCGAAACACTTCCGTTGCCCCAGACAACGTAGTTCAACAGTATCCGTCCGGCCAACACACCTTCCCGACACCGCCTCCGAAGGCCATGGCCCATCAAGCGGATTTTCCATGCGCCCTCAGCGCCGTACCTACAGCAAATCTTTCAAGGCTCAGGTCATTCAGGAGTGTTCTGAACCCGGTGCCTCCATCGCAAACATCGCCTTGGGCTACAGCCTCAATGCCAACCTCGACCACAAATGGATTCGGCTGCCTACCCACAAAACCACGGCTATCCAGCCAGCGTTCATCCCGTTGCCTTCTCAAATGCTCGGCGTGGGTTCGCATGCTCAAGCGCGCTGCTGCGATCATGAGTTTGATCCAGTCGGCCCGTAATAATGGGCACGATCCGTATGCCTATCTCAAGGATGTGCTGACACGGTTGCCGTCCCTGTAACAGCCTGAAGTTGACCTGGGTAATCAAATACCGGTGTAGTGATTAGGAAACAGGGCTCGGATAACATCATGGCGCAGGTCATTGAACCTACTAACGACGCCGGATATATGGTCGCAAACCGCATCGAACTAGTACTTGCATCACCCGGGGCGTCCATATATGGTCAACTAAAACTGGCCACCGCTTTAGAGTTTTTCCAGTATCGGTTTTCCGATTCGTTTGGGGGTAATCCACCGTTATAGTCATGCGACCTTAGCGAGCTGTAATACCCGACGATATAGTCTGTGATCGCATGAGCAGCTTCGCTAAAGTTTATATAACCTGTCACCGGCACCCACTCGTTTTTCAGACTACGGAAGAAGCGTTCCATCGGGCTGTTGACGCTCCTATGTCAAGAGCGGGCGATTGGCATATGTGAGATCTGAT
>OKEG01000193.1_pt1 | contig 20335 bp, 18 predicted proteins | sample 1614111 | NCBI WGS metagenome assembly OKEG01 (sample SAMN04436907, study PRJEB24849) | human gut metagenome | biome: human gut; feature: NICU; material: stool | host: Homo sapiens | place: USA: Saint Louis, MO | collected 2012-04-09 | reverse complement strand
TCCCCACTAGTCGGTAACTGATTTCTCAGTCCAACTAATGGGGAGCAGTTCACACACACCGGGGCGCTTTCGTACTGTCGCGGAATCAGAGAGCCGCGAGTGCAGCCTCGTAGTCGGGCTCGTCATCGACACTCGGCACGATCTGCGAGTGCACAACCTTGCCGGTTTCGTCGGCAACGAGCACGGCACGAGCGAACAGGCCGGCGAAGTCACCGTCGGACAGCACCACGCCGTAGTCCTTGCCAAAGCTCGAACGGAAAGCCGAGAACGTGTGGACGTCATCGAGGCCCTCCGCGCCACAGAAACGCTCCTGCGCGAACGGAAGGTCAACCGACACACCGATCACGACGGTGTTGTCGAGCGAGGACGCCTGCTTATTGAACGTGCGCAGCTGCGCCTGGCACGTGGGCGTGTCAACCGACGGGAAAATGTTCAGCACAATGCGCTTGCCGGCGAAGTCGTCAAGAGTGACGTCTTTCAGCTCGGCGTCTGCAAGGGTGAACGCGGGAAGCTGATCGCCAACCTTGGGGAGCTCCCCGTTCGTCGACACGGTTGCGCCTTCAATGGTGACTTCTGCCATCGTCATTCCTTCTTTCATCGCTATGTCCGGCCGCGACATGCGGCCCTGCTACGACTCGTACAGTAGAGCCGCCATCTGACCGTTGCCAGAAAGCGGCGCACCCTGACACGCCTATGCCTTCGCCGCTTTCATACGCTCAATGGCCTTCTTCACATCAAAGTCGGCTTTCGGATAAGCGGGGGCGATGCGTTCGAGCGCATCGGTCAGAAGCTGCTGAACAGCCAGCCGCGCGTACCACTTTCGATCCGCGGGAACGACGTGCCACGGAGCCCACGCCTTGTGCGTCTCGCGGATCGCAGCGTCGTACGCATCCATGTATGCATCCCAATGCTCACGTTCGTCGAGGTCGCCCATGTTGAACTTCCAGTGCTTATCTTCGCGTTCGAGACGCTCGTAGAGCCTCTCCCACTGCTCCTCCTTGGAGATGTGCAGCATGACCTTCACGACCTCGTAGCCCCGTTCTTCGACGAGTTGCTTTTCAAACCTGTTGATGTCGCTGTAGCGCTTCGCGAGAGTCTTGTCGTCTGCCCACCCGTGGACGCGGTGGATGAGCACGTCCTCGTAGTGCGATCGATCGAACACGCCGATGAAGCCCGGCTCGGGAAGCGCTCGACGAATACGCCACAGGAAGTGGCGATTCTTCTCCGTTGCCGTTGGGGCCTTGAAACCTTTGATTCGCACGCCCTGCGGGTCAACAGCGCCCACCACGTGACGCACAATTCCGCCCTTGCCGGCAGTGTCCATGCCCTGGATCACGAGAAGGACGCGGCGGCCATTTTCTTGGTCGCGATGCTCGGCCCACAGTCGCTCCTGGAGCTCACTGAGGTACGCGCTGCGGGCGGCGAGGATTGCTTTGCCGTCCTGCTTGTCGCCGCCAAACTCGAGCCGCGCCTTCGTCGAGAGGTCGCGCACGGAAGTGAAGCCCTCGAGGTCGAGCGGGAGCTCGTGCCCGCGTGGGCGCGCGTCAACATAGGTACCGTCCTCGACGATGTCGAGTGCAGCATCACTTACCTTCAGGTGTTTCTTCGCCTGATCGAGAACGATCTGTTCGCGCTGTTCACGCACGGGCGCCTGAGCGTTCTCAGTGCTCTTTTTGCTCTTCTTGTCCTTTTTGGCCATACCTTCAGTCTAGGAAGCGGCGAGGGGCCCTCCCTGACTCATACTTACCTAGAGGCTCGCCTGTGCGTGAGTGCGATGAAGCGCGTCACGATGAGGGCACCGAGGGCGACGGCAGCCGTCGACACCCAGACCGCCGCGCGGAGCCCGGCGCTGTCCACGATGAGGCCGCCAATGATCGCACCCCCACCGATCGAAATGTTGAATGCCGCGCTATTGAGAGCGGTGCCCGCCTCAACGCGGTCCCCCGCCTCAGCGTTGACGAGCGACTGAATCGACACCGAGGCCATGCCGCCAAAAAAGCCCCACACAGCGATGATGACGAGAGCATTGACGGGGGCGGACATCACGGTCGCGACGAGGATGAGCGAAAGCGCCGTACCCACCGCAAGGACAAGAACCGCCAAGGCAGCAGAGCGTTTGATGAGCGGGCCGGCGGCGAAGTTCCCGATGAGGCCGAGCGCCCCGTAAAGCAGCAGGTACATGCTGATCTTTTCGAGATCGACGTGGGCGAAGTCTTGAAGGATCGGACTCACGTAGCTGTACGAGACGAACTGGCCCGTCACGATAATGAGCGTCAGCACAAATGCGTAGCGCACGCCGCGGATCTTCACAGCACCGAGGGTCGAGCGCACGGTTTCCACCGCGGCCGACTGCACGGGCCTGACCATTGCGACCATCATGAGGCCCACGACGAGGGCGAGAATACCCGTGGCAGCGAACGCGCCGCGCCACCCGAGCATCGTTCCGAGCCACGTTGCGAGAGGCAGTCCAAGCACGAGCGCGCTCCCGTTCCCGGCAAACGCAATGGTCAGCGCAGTCGTGCGGTCCTCTTTTTTTACCTGGCCAATCGCGACGAGCGGAAGCACGGGCCAGTTCATCCCGATTGCAATCCCGGTGAAAATGCGCGAGGCAAGAAAGAGCGGCCACGAGGTGGAGAAGAAGGAAATCGTGCAACTCACGACTACCGAGAGAAGAGCGAGTAGCAGCACGGTCTTACGGTTCAAGGGGCGAGTCACGCTCGGCACGAGTAGGGCCACAACGCCCGCGATCACGCCGGGAAGTGTCACGGCGAGCCCGACGGTTCCTCGGCTCACACCGAGGTCGTTGGAGATAAGCGTGAGCACGCCGATGGGAAGCTCTTCGATGGTGATAAGCGTGAAGATCCCGAGAGCCAGCGCGACCACCGCGATCCAATTCGAGCTCTCCGGCTCGCTGTTCGGTGCTGCCTCGGGGAGGGTCGACGGATCGACCTCCGGGTTAATCGCGGGAATAGAGCCTGTCACGGTAGGAGGAACAGCCGACACGGCACACCCCTTCATCGTTATGCGGCAGACACGTCAGGTGCCTGGGCTCACGGATGTTGACCCGCGCAGCGCCCAACACTCTAGGAAAAGACGCGAGTCTCCTCCAAGTTGTGGTGGCGGGATTCACCGCGCGGATACCCATAAAATGGGAGCGCCCTCGACGCGCGCACCGGAAGGTTTTTCCTTATGGCCATTGGCTTTGCCGCACTGCTCGACGATATCGCCGCCCTCGCGCGCATGGCCGCGGCCAATGCCGACGATGTTGCCGCCGCGTCCATGAAGGTCAGCGCAAAGGCAGCGGGAGTCGTCGTTGACGACGCAGCCGTAGCTCCGCAATACGTACGCGGAGTCAATCCCAAGCGGGAGCTGCCGATCATTTGGAAAATCACGAAGGGTTCCTTGCTCAACAAGGCCATCATCCTCGTGTTCGCGCTCCTTCTTTCGCAGTTTGCGCCGTGGGTCCTCACGCCGCTACTCATGCTGGGAGGCACCTACTTGTGCTTCGAAGGTGCCCATAAGATTTGGGAGCTTGTCACCGGCAACAAGGAAGCGAAAGAAGCCGAGCCTTCCGTTGTGCAGGGAGAGGATGCGGAAAAGAAGGTTGTATCGGGGGCCGTGCGCACCGATTTCATTCTCTCCGCAGAAATTATGGTGATCTCGCTCAACGAGGTCGCTGACCAGCCCCTCGTGGATCGCGCCCTCATCCTCGTGGTCGTCGCGATTGTCATCACGCTCGCCGTTTACGGGGTCGTGGGGCTGCTCGTCAAGATGGACGACGTTGGGCTCGCGCTCACGAAACGAGATTCAGGCGCCGCGAAGACGTTCGGCGCATGGCTCGTGCGGGCAATGCCTGTCGTCATGACCATCATCAGCTACGTCGGAATGTTCGCCATGCTGTGGGTTGGCGGTCACATCATGCTCACGGGGCTCGATGAGCTCGGGCTGCACGCACCGTACGCGCTCGTGCACCACCTCGCCGAGGGCGTCGAGGCGATCGCGGGCGTGGGCGGAGTGCTCGCCTGGCTCGTCGATACGCTGTGCGCCCTGGTGTTCGGGCTCGCGTGGGGCGCCGTCGTGGCCGGCGTGTGGGCACTGACCCCGTGGGGGAAGAAGGCCCACTAGCGCCAGCGGGGCCGGCCGCTTACTTTTCCGTGGGAGTGACGGGCGGTTCAGCCGACCAGGGGAACACGATCCAGTCGGCGGTATGTTTCCAGACGAAATGAGGCTCGACGACCGACGTCGGCTTCGAGTACAGGACCGCGGAGCGCGCCTCGGCGCCTTGAGCCTCGAGAAGCTCGAGGACAAGCGCGAGGGTACGGCCGGAATCGGCAACATCGTCGACGACGAGCAGGCGCTTGCCTTCAATAGCCTCGGTGTCAAGCAGCGGCGCGAGGAGAACTGGATCGGGAAGGGTCTCGTGAACGTCGGTGTAAAACTCGACGTTGATAGCGTCGGCAAGTTTGAGTCCCAGAGCGTATGCGAGGGACCCCGCCGGGAGCAGGCCGCCGCGCGCAACGGCGATGATGATCTCGGGCTCGAAGTCCGAATCAATGATGGTTTGTGCAAGTTCACGGCTCGCGGTGCCGAAGGTCTCCCACGTGAGGACCTCCTTCACCTGCAGATCGCTTGAATCGGCGTGGTAGGCCCCTGTCACGGCGTCCTCGTTTCCCCGGCTTTTCCGGATCGCACCGGTTGTTCCGGTGGTGTGTTCGTTGTCTTCTCCCCCGTCGGACCCTCGGGGCCAACCGGTCGTGGCTCCATTCTAGGGGCGAAATTCCGCGTCTTCGAAACGCTGCTGCCGGGTGCGTACACTAGTAACGACTTCGATACAGCCGCCCACCCTTTTGGTAGGCACCTCGCATGTGAAGACAGCAGGAGCCGCGATGCTTGATTATTGTGCGTCTCTCATCGTGCGTGCGCGGCACCTCATCGTCGCCCTTGCGGCGTTGTGCGCGGTGTTCTTTGGAGCGTTGATTCCCTTCGTCGGCGTGAATGCCGACATGGCGAAGTATCTGCCGTCCGCATCACCGATGCGCGCCGGAACCGAAGTCCTCACAGATCAGTTCGATGACCCCGATCTTTCGACGTTTCGGGTCATGGTGGATGGACTCGCTGACGACTCGGAGCGCAAAGAGGCCCTCGCTGCCCTCGAGAAGCTCGATGGGGTTCACCACGTCACATCGTCAACCAATGCCACTCCTGCCGATGGCGACCCAGCCCGATACATCAACGGTGACCACACGCTCTTCGTCGTCTCCTCCGAATCCGACTACGCAGACCCTGCGGCGACGTCCCTTGCCGAGGAACTCTCCGCACTGAGCGAGTCCGGCCTGAACGGGCACTCCCTCACCTTCACGAGCGATAATCCGTCGACGAGCGGTGAGCTTCCCCTGTGGATCGCGGCTATAGCTGTCGCTCTGCTCGCCGCGATCCTTATCGCGATGAGTGCATCGTGGATCGAGCCTTTGCTCTACCTCGCGACGATTGGCATCGCCGTGCTCCTCAACATGGGATCCAACGTTGTCCTTGGCGAAATCGCCGAAGTGACGTTTTCGATTGCCGCTATCCTCCAGCTCGTCTTGTCGATGGATTACTCGATCATCCTCGCCAATCGATATCGGCAGGAACGCGCCGCGCAGAAAAGCCACGGTGCGGACTCCGTACCAGATGCGAGCGCAATCGCCATGCGCCGAGCCTTGCCCAAAGCCTTCAGCGCAATCGCCTCGGCATCGATTACGACCATCGTCGGCCTCCTCATGCTCGTCTTCATGAGCTTCAAGGTGGGCGCCGATCTTGGCATCGTCCTTGCCAAGGGCGTGGCGATTTCGATGCTGACCGTTTTCACGGTCCTTCCCGCATTCCTTGTCATGTGCGACTCCTTGATAGCGCGCACGCCAAAACCGTTCCTCAGCCCCCGCTTGGGCGTGCTCGCTCGGCTCGAGCACGCTGCACGGTGGGTCGTTCTCGCTGTGTTCGTCGCTATCCTTGCGGGATCCGCGTTCCTCCAGTCCCGTACGGAGACGGCGTACACGCTTTCGACCCCCGACCCGGTCGCCGAGCATTTCACCCCCGATAACGACATCGTGCTCGTCTATCTCAATTCGAATGCTGAGCACATCCATGAGATTGCCGATGCTGTAAAGCGCGATCCGCACGCGATAAGCGTGATGGGCTACCCCACCACCGTCGGGGAGCCGCTCACGAAGGGCGAGATGAAACGCACCTTGGAGGAATTTGAGGACTCGCACGACTCTGGGAACGCGAGTGGGAACAAAGACGGTTCCGACGGCTCCTTGGCCCTCAACGACACGGCCCTCTCGATGGTGTATTTCGCCTACCACGACGGACAGGCGGGAACCATGACGCTACAAGAATTCGTGGCTGCCGCTCGCGAGGCTGAAAACCTCAGTCAGAAGGGAGAACTCGGGTCTTTCACGTCGGGCGGCATCAGCCGGATTGAAGGAGTCGGCGCCCTCGAGCGCGCACTCGATTCAGGTCAGGTGCCCGGTGACGTTCTCGGCCGCGAGTTCACCCCGAAGCAGCTAGCGTCGGTGCTCAAAAGCATGAAGGGGCGCGGGAGCGAGGGCGATTATTCAGGCGGCACGAGCGATGCGATTCCTATCGACGAGGACGATCTCACTCAGCTCTTCGTGCTGCACCGCGCGCTACACGAATCGGATCCGTCCTGGACGATGTCACTCGATGACCTCGTGCACTTCATGCTCGAAGAGTCCGGGCAGGGCGGGCGATTTGAGGGGCAGTTGAGCACTGAACAAGTTTCTCAACTCGAAAGCGCCGCCGCAGACATCGCTGATGTTCGCGCGCGATTCGTGGGAACCGAGTTCTCGCGTTTAATTATCCGTACTGACTACCCCAAGGAAAGCCCGGAAACTCTCGCATTCGTCGAGAATCTCGTCGATCTCGCAGACGCCAAGGTACCCGGTGAGCATTTCTTCGTGGGAGATTCAGCCATGGTGTACGAAATGCGCGAGGGATTCGGCGCGGAAAATGTGAAGATCGCACTTTTCACGGCGGCCGCAATATTCATCATTGTGGCGCTCACGTTCCGCTCGATCGCCGTGCCTGCGATTCTTGTACTGCTTGTGCAGGTGGGCGTCTTTATTACGGTGAGCACCGTCGGGCTCCAGGGATACAGCATGTACTACCTCGCGATGCTCATCGTGCAGTGCATTTTGATGGGAGCCACGATCGATTACGCGATCGTCCTCACGACGTATTACCGGGAGGCACGGCAGGAACACGGGGTGCGAGAATCGCTCGCGCGCGCCTACGACGGTTCGATTCACACGATCCTCACCTCCGGTCTCATCATGGTGCTGGTGACGGGCGTGATCGGTTTTCTGTTCTCAAATCCGACGGTTGCCCAGATCTGTCGAACCATCGCGATCGGGGCGTTTGCGGCCATCATCCTGATCGTGGGGATCCTGCCTGCGCTGCTCGCCGTTCTCGACCGGGTGGTGGCTCCTAAAAACGCGGCGCCACGCGCATAGGGACACGGCAGCGAAAAGGCACGGCGCCGTTTGGGGCGGCCTAGAATTACCCTATGGTCATGCATGAGGTGAAGGTTCTCGTCCCCGAAGATCGGCTCGCCGATTTCTACACGCGTTTTGGCACGTGGCTCGCGGAAAGCGAGACGGCCCTGCCCAAAGCGAACGACGACGCGCACGAGAGGCCCGCGACGGAAGACGGGGGCCTTGCGGAAACTCGCCCCAGCGGCGAGCGCGCCGTCAACCGAGGCAAAGACGAGGCGCAACCGGCGTCGGACCGCACACCCCCTGAGCCGGAAAGCCCGCGCCGCAGCGCCGCTGCCGCTGCGCCCACCTCAAGCGATCACGACCTTCTCGACTGCGCCGTCGAGTGGTGGCGTTCCCTCAAACGAAACGAGCGCGATGTTTTCACGCTTTTCATGGACGCTGCGCCGAACACGCTCGGAGCGCCCGAGATTGTGGCCGCGCTCGGACTCAAGAGTGAACGCGTCATCCCCGGTGTCCTCGCCTGGCCGCGCCGCAAGGCTGCCCGTGCGGGCTTTCCCCTCGCGTGGAAGTTCGAGCACGATGCCGACGGCAAGGCCCGCTACGGCCTTCGCAACATGCCGGAAGTGTCAATGAGCGCACACGAATATGCATCGCTATTGCGCGAGGCAAAGCGCAAGGTCGAGGGCTAGCGACCGCCCCTATCGCACGGCCGAGCGCCACCTCGTGATGAAGCCGTGAGAGAGGATGAGCCCGAACGTCATCGCGGCGAGAATCAGCAGGGCGGTGGAGAAGTCCTGTGCGATGCCGACCACGACAACCGTGCTGGGGCGCGCCGTCAGCTGCACCATCCCCGCCACTGCGCGGAACAGGTAAATGCCGGGCACGAGCGCGACGATGGCGGCGAACCCCACGCCTGCGAATGACAGGCGTTTGCGGTGCGCAACAGCGCTCAGCACAAGTCCCGCGACAATGCAGGCCGCGAGATCGGCGTTAATGACGTTCACTCCGCACGAAACCATGAGAATCCAGCGTCCAGCATGGATGAGCCCTCCCACGAGGATGGGCCACGCCGCCTGCGTAAGCGGCATCGAGAAGTAGACGCTGAACGCCATCGCGGCGAGCGCTGCCGCGAGCGCATCGACCCATAGCGAAGGCGTACGGGCACCAGCAGTAACGGGAAGGTCGCTCCCCACGAGGAGAAGCCCCACGACGAGCCCGCCGCTGATCGCGGCGAGGATGATCCCGCCATACACGAGGCGATGCCACCCCACCGTGACGTTCTTTCCCGTGACGTCGAGCGCGCCGTTGATGAGGTGTGGGCCCGGCACAAGAATCATGGCGGGGCACACCGCGACGAGTCTGGCTGCCGATGCGATACCAAGGTGATCGGCGACCCCACCAAGAATCCCCGCGAGCATGGCAGCCGCAAGCGCCTGGCCCGGCACGGCGATGCCGTGGGCCCCGAGCCATCGCCTCATACAACCGCCAACACCCGCCGCCAGGGCGATCAACAGGTACGACAGCGGGCTGCGTGCGCCGTAGATGAGAGCAAGGCCCCACGCACCGGCGATACAGGCGAGGACGAAAAGCCATAGCGGGGCGTGCGAAATCGAGGCCGCTTCGTCGAGCCGGGAATTGAGCCGCGCGAGTTCACGATCGCCGATGTCCCCGCTGGCGGGAAGCGAATCGATAGCTCGCAGCGTCGCGTTGACGCGCGCCATGTTGATCGCCTCGGGTCGCACGTGGACGGTCGTGTGCGCACGACCGTCAATGTCCACGAGAACCACGCGGTTCCATTCAACAATGCACCGTACCGGCAAGCCGAGTCGAGCGCTCAGCGATTCGACGGCGGAGCTTGCCTCCGACGTGAGGTGGCCGTAGCCCACGAGGGTTCGTGCCGCGGTTGCGAGAGCCCGCATCCGCTCGTCTCGCATGGATCCTTCTCTCTTCGCTGCGTCTCGTATGTGAATGGCCCCCGCACTAGAAAAAACCGGGCGCGGCCCGTTTAACCCTAGCGCCCGCAGTACATGAAGGTTTCTTCATTTTCGCCTCATGGCAGTTTCATGCAGCACAGGCACTGTCGCGGATAACAGCACAACCGAGAAGGAGATACCCCGTGACCCTCACCGCCCAGACTCCACTCCAGATCGTCCCCCAGGCCCTCGTTGCCATCGATCCCGCCTCGGCTCTCGCCCGCGCAGAATCCAACCGTCTACTCCGCGTACTTTGTGGAGGTCATTGCCGATTGACTGGGAATATCCACCCAAAGGCAAAGTGCGCGTAACCTTTCAGTTGCACTGCCGGCGCATTATGAAGCGGTTCCCACCTCAGCCTCGAAGGATTTCCCCCATGTCTCACGACGTCCTCGAACCAAAGCGCCAGTTCCTCGGTCCCGATCGCAATTGGCACCTCGCCTTCGGCGTACTCACACTCGGCACGCTCATCTTGTGCATCTACTGGGCGCTTGGCTACACCGGCACCGGATCGTGGGGCATCCTCATCACGACCATCGTCGTGGGCCTGTTCATGGCGTTCAACATCGGCGGCAACGATGTTGCCAACTCGTTCGGCACGTCGGTGGGCGCGGGCACCCTCAGCATGAAGCAGGCGCTCATGGTCGCCGCCATCTTTGAAGTGAGCGGCGCAGTGATCGCTGGCGGCGATGTGACCGAGACCGTTCGAAGCGGCATCGTTGACCTTGAGGAATTTTCGGTGCAGCCGCTCGACTTCGCGTTCATTATGATGTCGGCACTCCTCGGCGCCGCACTATGGCTGCTAGTGGCGACAAAGATGGGCTGGCCCGTCTCCACGACCCACTCAATCGTCGGCGGCATCGTTGGTGCGGCCGTAACGCTCGGACTCGTCACGGGCACCGGTGGTTTCGAGATGGTGCAGTGGGGCGAGATCGGCAAGATCGCGCTTTCGTGGGTCGTCTCCCCTATCCTCGGAGGGCTCGTTGCCTACGTCCTTTTCAGCGCAATCAAGCGCTACATCCTCGTATATAACGAGGAAGCTGACGCACAGCTTCGTCAGCTCAAGGCCGACCGCGCTGCGCACCGCGAAAAACACAAGAAAGCTTTCGAACGCCTCACCGAGATCCAGCAAATCGCTTACACGAACGCGATGGCGCGCGACGCGTCGACGATTCAGTCGGACCCCGACTACAACGTTGAGGATCTTGACTCGGACTACTACCGCGAACTCCACGACATTGAGGAGCGCGCCGAGCACGTCAATGCCCACCGCGCACTCGACACGTGGGTGCCGCTCCTCGCAGCCGCCGGTTCGATCGTGATCTCCTCGATGCTCATCTTCAAGGGCCTCAAGAACCTGCACCTTGACCTTAACGGCGCGGGCAACATCCTCATCATGGCGATGGTAGGCGCGGCCGTGTGGATGGCAGTGTTCATTTTCGCGAAGACTCTCAAGAACGAAGATCTCTCGCGCTCGACCTTTCTCCTGTTCTCGTGGATGCAGGTGTTCACCGCTTCCGCCTTCGCGTTTAGCCACGGCTCGAATGACATCGCGAACGCGGTTGGCCCGTTCGCCGCGGTCCTCGACGTCCTGAAGAGCGGCTCGATTTCTTCTGACGCGACGGTTCCCGCGGCCCTCATGCTCAGTGCAGGCGTGGGCTTGATCTGCGGTCTGTGGTTCATCGGCCGCAACGTCATCCAGACAGTTGGCACCGGTCTCACGAAAATGCACCCCGCTTCAGGTTTCGCCGCCGAGCTGTCCGCCGCGGGCGTGGTCATGGGCGCATCGATGGTGGGTATCCCGGTCTCGTCGACTCACATCCTCATCGGCGCAGTCCTCGGCATTGGTCTCGTGAATAAGGCGGCGAACTGGAAACTCATGAAACCGATTGCCCTCGCCTGGGTCATTACGCTTCCGGCGGCGGCTGCCATCGGCGCGGTGGGCATCGTGATCCTGAGGGCCGTTTTCGGCTAGACCCGCTTTTCGAACACGGGGTCGTGGTGCACAATCTCTCCCACGACGAAATCGATATTGCCAACGCAACTGAATCCGTGCTTGCGGTAGAAACGCTGCGCCCGGATGTTGTGCGCATTGGTATTGAGCCATAAGCCTTCCGCGTGGCGTTCGCGAGCGCGTTCTTCGGCTGCGACAAGGAGGCTGGCCCCTGCTTTGGTGCCGTGCACCTTTGGGGCCGTGTAGCACTTCGAAAGGAGGCCCACGGGGTTGAGCGTGACGCCAAGGCCCGGAGCAGGGGAACCGTCAGGCCCGAAAAGTGCGAGTGTGTACCCGAGGATTTCAGGTCCGACGGCTGCCACGAATACATCGTGGTCCGGATGGGCGATGTGCGCATCAAATTGGGTGGGAGAAAGATTCTCGCGGATATAGGCGTCGATGTGGACCCTTGCAAGCGTCGGCGGGCACGCCAAGGGGAACGTTTGCGCCGCAAATTCGCTAACAGCGAACGCATCGGAGGGGCGGGCATGTCGCACATCCAAGTCCATAGCCCCATTGTTCCGCATGCGAAGTTGAAAGCCCCACGCGTAGAGCATTCAGGCTGAACCCAGTGCTCCCAGCGCATCACAAGCCTACTATCACGCGGCAGTCAGGGTTCATGGAAGAAGTCCTAAGGCACACATGGAATGTTGGATCTCGCTTGGGGCACAAAAGAGCTCCGGGCGCTCCACAAGAGATGCTCACGAGCTTCCCACAGTGTCTCGAAAATCTTACGTTCGAGGAAAGGACACCAACCATGAACCTCCGCGACCAGATTGACACTCTCCAGAAGGCCACCGTTATCGACCGCGACGGCAATAAGATCGGCTCGGTCGGCCAGGTCTACCTCCACAACAGCACCGGTGAGCCCTCGTGGGTCACGGTGAACACCGGTCTTTTCGGCACGAACGAAACGTTCATCCCGCTCGATGACGCGAAGCTCGCGGGCGACGAGATCACCGTCCCCTACGAGAAGGACTTCGTGAAGGACGCTCCGAACATCAGCGAGGACGGCGAGATCACCCCCGAGCAGGAAAACGAGCTCTACCGCTACTACGGCGTGAAGGATCCGGGCTACGGCACCGAAACCAACGCCAACGCGGGTGAGGTTCGTGAGGATCGTGACCTCAACCAGCAGGGTCTCGCCGATAACGCCGCGGGCAACGAGAGCGCAGCAGGCGTCGGCACCGCCGGTGTTGCTGGCACCGCTGGCGTTGCAGGCGCTGCCGGCGAGCGCGATGCCGCAGCCGAGGCGAACCGCGAGGGCTACTCTGCCGATGCGGACCGCCGCGAGGCTGCCGACGCCGAGGGCGATCAGAAGATCACCCTCCACGAGGAGCAGGTCAACGTCGGCACCGAGAAGGTCGAGACCGGCCGCGTGCGCCTTCGCAAGCACGTCGTGACGGACACCAAGACCATCGAGGTTCCCGTTGAGCGTGAGGAGTTCGTTGTCGAGCGCACCCCCGCGACCGGCACCGCAACCGACGCTCCCCTCGGCGAGGACGAGGTCGAGGTCTCGATCTCCGAAGAGCGCCCCGTCGTGAACAAGGAGACCGTGGCGACCGAGGACGTCCGCGTGGGCACCCGCACCGTGCAGGACACCGAGCGAGTCTCGACCGACGTTGCACACGAAGAGGTTGCCGTGGACGGCGTTGACGCCGAGGGCAACCGCAAGGGCGACACCATCTGAGAAGCTTTGAAGCACTAAAGCTCGAAGGAGCCCCCGCCTCCTCGCGTTCGTGCGAGGAGGCGGGGGCTTCACTATTTCCGACGGTGGACTCGCGCTCATGGCTTACGCGCAGGGGCGAGGTGGCTCAGCTAGCCGGTAGGCGTTTTCGGAGCCTCAGCTGAGCGGCCGCTCGATATGCGTCGCCTTGCTCGCCAAGAATTCGATGTACTTCGGATCTTCGTCGGCAAAAATCTCCGGTCCCGCCCCCATGTACGCACGCATGAGTTCATCCGCCGCTCGCGGCTCGTTGCCAAGCTCGAACTGCGCCTGGCCGAGGCGCATGCATGTCGTGAGCGCCGCGTGCGCAGTCTCGAAATCCCCGCGCAGCACGTGCGCATCGCCGATGCTCGCCAGCAGCCACGTCGCTTGCGGCCACTGTGTTTTCGGCTCCGGAAGCAAATCCCAGGCGCGATCAAATAGCTCCACTGCACCGAGGTAGTCTTCCTCATCCATGCGGTCGTTGCCCTGCTGCGCCAATGCGTCGATGTCGTGTTCCCAACTCACGGCGGTCTCCTCCCCATCCGGTCCCGTACCAGTTGGCGAGAACAGCGTTGCAAGGCGGACTGGGAAAGGCCTGCGCGGCTTACTCGAGCGCGTCACTGATCGCGGCATCGCCGCTATCTACGGGCCAACCGGGCAGGTCATTTCCCCGTGTGAGAAGTGCCGACAGGTGCTTTTTGACCGCGATCCCGCGATCCAGTGCGTGGTTCGAGGTCATGACGATAAACAACAGCGTCGACGTCGTGACGTTTGAGCTCAAATAAACAGAGCCACTGAAGGCACGCTCCACAGCTACGTGATAACGCTTCTCATGTAGGGTGTGGGCATGGCCTCCCCTAGCGACATCTGGTCCGCGTGCGACTACGCCCGGACTGCCGCACGCCTGCGCCCAGTCTCCACACTCGTTGCCGCCGAGCTGTCTCGGCGCATGCCCAGTCCCGCAACTGTCGTCGACATCGGATCCGGGCATGGCGAAGGTGCCGCGGAGCTCCTCAGCCGCGGCTACTCCGTGACCGCCATCGAGCCGACCGCACGGATCCGCACGATCGGGCAGCGGCTCGCACCTGGGGCCACATGGCTTGGCACCCAAGGGGAGGCAACCGGGCTAGAGGATTCCACCTTCGACGCGTTGACAAGCACGTTTGGCTCCATGTTTTGCGATCCCGTAGCTGGACCCGAAGAGTGGGCTCGCATCCTGCGTCCCGGCGGCACCCTTGTGATGGCCACGTGGAACCTCGAAGGCTTTCTCGCCACGATGACCGACGCAATGTCGGAAGCCGTGAGCCCCGGCTCCTCGACGCAAACCGCACCCCACATGGCCTGGGGCGTCGACGATGTGGCGCACGAGCGTTTGTCGCCGTGGTTCGACCACATCAGCATCGAACACCTCGACCTGGATTGGTCATTCGAAAGCGTCGATGAGGGTATGCAGCTTTACCGAGAAGGAAGCCCGACGCACGCTTGGATGGCCGACAATGCCGGTGACCGCCGAGAGCTTCTTTGGACAGCGCTGCGCGATCACCTCGAGGCCCACGCCGATGATTCGGGGCGGATCAACTCCTCGACCGGTTACGCACTTGTCACTGCCCAGCGTCGGCGTGACACGGGCCGATAACGACGGAGATACCCGGCGGGCCGGCCGCAGTCCACTGCGTGCATACCGAATCTGGGATCAGCATTTCACCGCCTTGAGCCGCCGGATTCGAACGGCCCACGGGGCTGCGCCAGCTGGTTCACAGTCGATGTTTGCGAGCAAGCGGAAGAACCACCGGCCCGCGCGGATCCTCGAGGTCCACGCGGCATGTGATTCGGTAGGTCTCCTCCACATTCTCCTCAGTGATCACCTCGGCAGGAGTTCCCTCGGCAACCAATCGCCCTTGGTTCAGCATAAGCACGTGATCGGCATAGGCAGCTGCCTGGGGTAGATCGTGCAGAACGGCCATGACCGTACGACCTTCATCGACCAGGTCGGAGCAGAGGTCGAGAAGTAGGTACTGCGCCGAGAGGTCCAGAAATGTGGTCGGCTCATCCAGCAGGATGACTGGGGTTTCCTGGGCAAGGACCATCGCTAACCAGACGCGCTGCCGCTGGCCACCAGACAGCTCGTGCACGTACCGGTCGACGAGGTCGGCAACTCCGGCGCGTTCAACCGCCCGATTGATGGCCTCACTGTCGCCGGGCGCACTGCTACTGAGGAACGAGTGGTAAGGGTGGCGGCCACGCGCCACGAGTTCGCCCACGCGCAGGCCTCGTGGGGCCACGGTGGTCTGCGGCAAAAGGCTGCAGGTGCGGGCCAGTTGTCGACGTCCCATGCGGGCAACATCGTGGCCGAGCATCGTCACGCTCCCCTCGTCGGCCGGCCGCACCTGGGCCACGGCCCGCAACAAGGTCGACTTGCCACACCCGTTCGGGCCGATGACGACGCTGAAGCTTCCCTTCGGCACCGTGGCACTAAGGCGGTCAACAGCGGTCAGGCCACCGAAGCGAATGGTGAGCTCGTTCATATCGATCGCCGAACTGGTCATAATGAGCCCTCCCGGATTTGTGAGATGAGAACCGCGCCAAGGAAAAGACCGCCGATCAGGGCTGTGAGTACACCCACGGGAAGCCCGGCCAGGAACGCCACGTGTCGAACGGCGAGATCGGCCAGGCACACCGTCGTCGCGCCGACTAACGCCGCGGATCCCATCGCCGGCCGCCCGGTCAATCCACGAGCCAAATGAGGGGCAGTGAGCGCCACGAAGGCAAGCGGGCCTGCCGCTGCCACCGCGCCCACAGTCAGCAGAATTCCCATTAACAGCGCGAAAGAACGCGTCTTGGCCGGGCGCGATCCGAGACCGTGAGCCACATCGTCGCCAAGGCTGATGAGATCGAGATCAACACGTAGCCCCAGCGCCACCGGTCCCAGTAGTAGGAGCACCGACCAGACGACCAGAGCATCACCCCAGGTTCGCGCGGTCAGCGACCCCGTGAGTGCGGCCGCGAGAGCCATGGCCTCCGACTGGCGTGAGAAAACCAAGACAAACTGCGTCAACGCGGTGGAGGCCGCTGCAACACCGATCCCTGCGACGATCACCGCGCCGGGATTACGGAAACCTGTTGTCGTGGCCCACGGGATGATGAGGCCCGCCGCAAGGGCACCGCCCAGCGCGCCGAGACTGGTCGGAACATTGAGCGCACTCGCCACCGCCATCCCAGCTCCGGCTGCGGTGGTAATCCCAATGACATCGGGGGTGACGAGTGGATTCGCAGTAGCGCGCTGAAATAATGCTCCTGCCAGTCCCAGCGCCGCACCCGCCCCGACCGCCACGGCAAGGCGCGGCCCGCGCAGTGTCGTCAGAGCGAGGCTCCCGCGTCCAGTGAGCAGATCGAGCAAAGCTTGCGGTTGACGTGTGATGGGAGTGCCGAGCCTGCCAACGGCCAGCGTCCACGCACAGGATGCCACTAGAGCCACCACCAGAATCACCACCGCGAGGACATGCCGGGTACGGCTGCGCTGGGCGAGACGGGCGGCGCGGTCCTGATTCGCGGCGAGGGAGGTAGGGGCCGCGTTCACAGCACGCCTCGTGAGCGGCGGACTACTGCCAACAGCAAAGGCGCACCCAAGAGTGCGGTCACGACTCCAACAGGTACCTCAGCAGGACGCAGGACCAGGCGTCCAATCACATCAGCCAGCAGCATGAGTACAGGTCCAATCAGGCAACACAACCCGATGAGCGTACGCGCCGAGCCGCGGGCTAATCGTCGGGCCAAGTGCGGTGCAGCGAGACCGACGAAGACGATAGGGCCAGTGATCGCTGTCGCGGCTGCAGTCATCAGAGCCACCGCGGTGAGAGTAAGGGCGCGCACACGTGCAGGATGGTGCCCCAGGCCTGCGGCCACTTCGTCGCCAAGAGCCACGGCATCCAGCCCACGTCCCAGGGCGAAGAGCCCCGCGCCCGCGACTGCGATCACCACCACGGGCCACCAATCGAGGAAGTCGCCTACCGCCAGCGATCCCGCTGACCAATAGCGCAACGCGTCAAAGGCTGCCTTGTGGCGTAGGCTCACGGCCTGCGAGTAGGCAACGGCGACGGCTGTCGTCACGGCCCCGGCGAGTACCAACCTGGTGGCATCGGTGCCACGCCCGAAACTGCCAAGTACCATCACTGCAACCGTGGCCGCCGCCGCTCCGGCGAAGGCTCCCCCGACGAGCTGGAGCCCAGCGAGCCCGGGGATCGACGTGACGGTAACGATTCCAGCTGCTGCACCACTTGTCAGCCCCAGAACCCCCGGATCCCCGAGGGGATTACGAGTGACTGTCTGGATCGCGGCGCCAGAACTGGCGAGGGCAGCGCCCGCAACCAGCCCGCACAAGGTGCGTGGGACACGTGCTGCCAGCACCTCCCGCACGTGGGGATCGCCGCCACTATGGATGGCTTCCGCCAGGTCACGGAGTCCGATGGCTTTACTGCCCAGAGCAAGACTGAGCACACAGGTGATACCGAGCACCACCGCCACGAGAGCGGTGGCGACCAGAGTACGTCGACGAGCCAGCAAGAGTTAGTCCGTCACCTTCGCGACGGCCTGGTCGATGAGATCAGTGAGACGCGGAAGGCTCCACGGCACGGTGAGCGGGTTGATCATGCTGATCGCTGTGACGAGCTGCTGGTCGGTCGGGGCCACCACGCTGTCACGCTTGATGGCAGGGATGGACGAGTAGAGCCGCTGCGAGGTGGTCTGTTTCTTGGTCGCGGCATCCAGATGAAAGGTGAAGATGAGGTCAGAATCCTTGAGCTTATCGGCATTCTCGAGGCTGATGAGCGCCCAATCGGACCCATCGTTGGCCGTGATGGTATCGACAATTGGGTCGACCGTCAGGCCGAGCATGCTGATCAAGGCCACGCGTTGTTCCGTGGGACGAAAAATGCCAAGCGTTCCCTGACCTTCAGTGTAGATGTAACTGAAGGTCGTGCCTTCCCAATGTGGATGCTGAGCAGCAGTGTCGGCGAGGGTTTTCTTGAGGTCGCTAATGACTTTGTCGCCGTCGCTGGGGCGCCCCAGCGCCTTGGCCACCATGCGGATCTCGCCGTCCCAAGTAGTGGTCCAGGCGGATTTCTCGTAGGCGACAGTCGGACAAAACGCGGTCAGCTGGTCATACTGTTTCTGGGTGAGCCCTGACCATGGAGCGAGGATCAGGTCGGGCTCGAGCTCCGCAATGGCCTCGACGTCGAGTTGCTCACCGCCGGCGAATAGAGCTGGAAGGGGCCGTCCCGCCTTCTCGAAGGCTTCTCGGTTCCAGGGTAGATGTCCATCCTTGTCAGCTCCCCAGGCATAGGTTTCAACGCCAACCGGGTAGACCCCCATACTGATGAGGGCCTCAGTGGCGCCCTGCCCGATGGTGACAATTCGCTGAGGCGCCTGCTTGATGGTCGTGGATCCCAAGGCATGGCGAATCACAACGGGGAAACTGCCCGCCGACGCGGTTTCGGTGGACGTTGACCCAGCACTCGAACGGTTACTGCCGCAACCGGTGACGGCAGACAGCGAGAAGGCTCCGGCCAGGGCGAGCAGCCCGCGACGAGACATGCTCAGACGCTGATCTGAGGGGTACATTTCTGATGCTCCTTTAGAGGTTATGCGAGACCGACGCGGTCGCGCCGGGATGGTTAGGATTCGGCGTGCCCTTGACGCCAGTAGCTCATGAAGGCCACCCGATCGCGAGGGCAGCCGCGTTCGCGTACGAGGAAGCGGCGCATACGTTGCACAGCCCCTTTTTCGCCTGCCAACCAGGCGAAATGCTCGCCGTCAGCATCTCCGGCGGGTTCGTCCCATAGGATTCCAGCGTCATCGTCAAGGTCATCGACCACTACGCTTTCGGCCACTTGGGGCGGCCACGTCAGCGCGTGAAGTTCACGTTCAAGCAAGCTGCCGGGAGCCTCACCTTCGCGGCACAGCACTCTAACGTCAACCCCGGGCGGGGCCGTGAGAGGCCATGCATCTTCAGGGGTCGGCATCTCGACCAGAATCGTGCCGACGGCATCTGGGGCCAGAGAGGCGGCGATGTTGGCTATAGCCGGTGCCGCGGTTTCGTCGCCAGCCACCAGGATCTGCTTGGCACTACCCGGATGCCAGGCCAGGCCAATGGTGTCAATGTCCTTGAAATCGGCGCGGGGGACGGCTACGACGAGCCGATCGCCAGCAGCCACGGTTTCGATCCACCGGCCCGCGGGGCCGCTGGTGCCGTGGCGAACCACATCGACGTCGAGCTCGGCCATGTCTGGACGCATTGCCCGTGCCGTGTATGTCCTCACGGACGGCTGATCAGTTGGCGGTAGAGACACGAGGGCGTCATACCAACCTGGGATACGCGGGATGTCCTCCAGTGCGTCACCGTGGTATCGGGGCAGCACGAGCTTGATCCGACGGTCAAGGCAAAGCGGAGCAGCCTTCTTAAGTCCTTCTCCGCTCAGGGTGACTCGACGCATCGAGGGGCACAGGTCGCGCACTGCGTCGACGCGGACCTCAACCGCGGTATACGAGAGCTTTGATCGCATGCCGCATAACGTACCATAATTAGGCAAGGCTCGCCTTACTTAATTCATTCGCGCCCTTCGCCGCAGCGATAACAACCTCTGTCGATAAGAGGCACAGTACGCGAGGTTAAGATAGCCAGCATGCCCCACTCCACGCCCGAGTCACAGGCTCCGCATGCTTCGACACGTGCAGATCATGATCCGATGATCCGGGTGCGTGATGCGCACCTTCACAACCTTAAACACGTCGACGTCGACCTGCCCCGGGATGCCCTCGTGGCGGTTACCGGTGTGTCCGGTTCGGGCAAGTCCAGCCTGGCCTTCGGCACCATCCATGGGGAGGCGCAGCGCCGCTACCTGGAGTCTGTCTCTCCCTTCGCGCGCCGTCTCATCGGTGGCGCGGTCAACCCGCGCGTGGGGTCAGTGACAGGCCTGCCGCCGACGGTGGCCCTGCAGCAGTCCACGACCCTCGGTGGGGCGCGCTCCTCCGTGGGGACGATCTCAAATATCTCGAATAGTGTTCGGCTGCTCTTTTCCCGCTCCGGCAGCTACCCGGACGGTATGCGCGAGCGGCTGGAATACGGCAGGCTGGATTCCGACGCCTTCTCCCCCAACACCACCGCCGG
>OKEG01000192.1_pt1 | contig 20396 bp, 17 predicted proteins | sample 1614111 | NCBI WGS metagenome assembly OKEG01 (sample SAMN04436907, study PRJEB24849) | human gut metagenome | biome: human gut; feature: NICU; material: stool | host: Homo sapiens | place: USA: Saint Louis, MO | collected 2012-04-09 | reverse complement strand
ATAAGCCAGAAAAATCTACAATTACAATTCAAATAGGAAAGCCTACTATTAATACTAAAAAAGCCTTTTATGATGATAATGATCCAATAGAATATGGAGTGTATCGTAAAGATGAATAAAATTAATGATAGAGATTTAACTGAGTTAAGTGGTTACTGGGTTTATCAAGATATAAATACAAATAAAGAAATTAAAGTTAATGGAAAACGATTTATGCAAGTAGATAGTTACAATGATGATAAAAATAGGAATTTGAATGGTGCTGCTGATATTAAAATATATGAGTTGTTAGATGATAAAAGTAAACTAACAGGCCAACAGACTATCGTCTATCAAGGAACTTCTAATGAGGCAATTAATCCTAAAAACCCACTTAGGTCTAAAAATATCGGTGATGATTGGATACAAAACATCAAATTAATGAATGATTCAAATATGTCCACACAATATTTGAATCAAGCGGATGAATTTTCAAATCAATATAAGAAAAAAATAGAAGATGCAAATAAATTATCAAAAAGTGAATTTCTTAGAAAATATAATACAAATCCTAAAAATTACAAGCACAAAAGCATTGTAGCTGACGGTGGTAATTCCGAAGGTGGCGCAGGAGCAAAATATCATGGGGCCAAACATCAAAATGAAAATATAGTTGCTTCTAATCCTGCTATGTTACCATATGCTTCATGGGAACAATATAAAAATTCAAAATTTAAAAATATGATTAGTTTTCATAGTACAAATGACTTACTATCATGGTTACAAGATCCATTTGCGAAAGAAATGCCAGGTAAAAGAATTAATATAAGAGATGGTGTTCCAACTTTAAATGGATTAATTGATAGTCATCTTGGTTTTAAAAGGGAATTCAATTCGAAATCTAATGAATATAAGGATATACCTGTTCATAAAATAGAATCGGTCAAGGATACAGAGATTAAAAATGGAAAAGAAGTGAAAAAGGTTATAAATATAAATCTAGACATGGATGGTAGAATTCCAATAAATGTTTGGACAGGGGATTCAATAGCGAGGTCAGGTAAAGGGGAAAATATTAAGTTAGATATTGAGAAATTAGGTGATTTATACCAACTTGTTACAGGGGAAACAAGCATTATGTTACAAGAATGTGTGACATTTTTAAATGAAAGTTTTAATATATCTCAGTCGGAAAATTCTTATTTTGGAGATAGAAAGCATAAGTTAAAACAAAAATTTAAGAATGTAATTGAAATTGATGTTTTAGAAAATATGAGTAGAGACATTACATCTAAAAAGAATGAGTTATTTGAAAGTATAGATTCTTTTATGGATAAAATTGGACCTATTGCAATTTTAGTTCCAGCTTTAAACTTGAAACCGTTAAAGTGGGGTATTAATAAGGTCGATAGTCAACTCCAGAGTGGAATAGAAAGAATTCACGACTCAATCGATAAAATATTAGTAAAAATGTTTAAAAATTTAGATCATGATTTACAAGATGGTGTGACGGAAGAAATGATGAAACATTTAAAAATCGTTAGCGAAAATATCGTTCTAATTAAAAATCAAAATGACATTTATGGTAATCAAATTGCTGATATAAAAAGTATCATGTCCTATCAAGATGCTACTATTATGGATGGAAACCTAAATATCAATTATAATGGTCAACATATGGTTTCGGGTAAAGTTAACCTTTCAAAATATTTATCAAGAAAAATGACTATTTTAAAAAATCATATTGATAATGCTGTTGAAGAATTATCTGATTATATTCAAAAAGTTTATAATGAAAATTTCAAAGAGTTAGTAAGAAATATAAATAACACAACAGAAATTATAAAAGGAATTATAGATGGTCTTAATTTATTAATTACAATGTTATACGAAAAAAGAATCATTGATGGTTTAAAAGAATCCTCTATTGATCGAAAACAATTTGAAAATTCAATAGAAGAATTAAAAATAAACCTAACAAAATGGACAGATTTTTTACATGATTTAAAGGCAGCATCGCCGATTTTAGAAAATCACTTAGATGATATAGTTAGAAATATGAAACCGTTAATTGTTAATCAGATTTTTGAACCATCACATTATGACGATATGTTTATTTTAAACACACAAGCTCATGCGCGTCTTGATCAAATGGCACAACAGTTTGAAGTTGTTTGTAATGGCTTGAACGAAAATGAAGGACAAGCTATTCAAACAATGGATCAATCTGCCTCGTTAATTCGTTCAAACTTAATTCAAGTTAAAGAGCAATTAGAAAAACTAGCAGTATACTAATTAATTTATTAAAAGCTACTTGTTTTCATTGAGAATAAGTAGTTTTTTCAAACATAAAAGTTTTACAAACACATAAATGGGTGATGTGCTATGTTTAAAAGAACTAAACTAATCTTAATAGCAACGATACTACTATCAGGATGTTCAACTACCAATAACGAATCCAACAATGAAACAAAATCAGTACCAGAAGAAATGGAAGCTTCCAAATATGTAGGACAAGGCTTCCAACCACCTGCAGAAAAAGATGCGATTGAATTTGCAAAGAAGCATAAAGATAAAATAGCTAAACGTAGTGAACAATTTTTTATGGATAACTTCGGTCTAAAAGTTAAAGCTACCAATGTTGTAGGTAGTGGCGACGGCGTAGAAGTATTCGTGCATTGTGATGACCACGACATCGTATTTAATGCGAGTATTCCATTTGACAAATCAATTATTGACAGTAATAGCTCATTAAGAAGTGAGGACAAAGGCGATGATATGAGTACTTTAGTAGGTACAGTGTTGAGTGGCTTTGAATATCGAGCACAAAAAGAAAAGTATGACAATTTATATAAATTTTTCAAAGATAATGAAAAGAAATATCAATATACAGGATTTACAAAAGAGGCAATTAACAAGACACAAAATAGTGGATGTGAAAATGAATATTTTTATATTACGACTATACCGTATAATTTAACTGAGTATAGAGACTATTTTGAACCATTATTAAACAAAAGTGACAGTGAATTTTCAAAAGAATTGTCAAATGTTAAGAAGCAATTAAAAGATAAGTCTAAAGTTTCGGTAACTACTACTCTATTTAGTAAAAAAAAGAACTATACTAAAAAAAGTAACAGTGAAAATGTAATAAAAATGGCAGAAGAAATAAAAAAAGAAAAAGAGATACCAAACGGTATAGATCTTAGTATAAAATTTTCGGACAATAAAATAAATACAGTTAAACCAAATTATAACGGTAAAAGCACTTCAGAATATGGTGTGTTTGATCAAGAATAAAATAAATGATGAATATTTAACGGAGATTAGTGTATATTGGATAGATTAAGTATTGAAAGACAATTCTACTATTGTTGTGAAGGCAAATAAGTAGAAGGTTTTAAGTATAACTTCTGGCGATTTAAATAATAATATAAATGGAAGTGCTGATATAAAACTTTTTGACCTACTAGATTCTTATAATTTGCTTTCCATTTTATGACGATCTTGACCCAATTGAGTGATAGAATCAAAAAACCATCCCAACAACTGACAAAACCACAAACCAATCAAACCTACTCAAACAATGCTCGCAAATCACCAATGTATCACTCTCCAATTACGTAACTATGATCTAATTAAAGCATAGTTATTGAGGTTTTGTGATATATAGTATAAAATTAATGAGAATTAAATTTAATAATGTAAAATTCATCTTCGGGGTCGGGTGTAATTCCCAACCGGCAGTAAATAAAGCCTGCGACCTGCTAGTATGTATCATATTAGTGGCTGATCTAGTGAGATTCTAGAGCCGACAGTATAGTCTGGATGGGAGAAGATGGAGGTTTTTTGTTGTGCAATAATCCTCCTATTCTTACGAGATGAATGGAAGGAGAAAATTGAATATGCAACAAAATAAACGTCTTATCACAATAAGTATGTTGAGCGCGATTGCGTTTGTGTTAACTTTTATCAAGTTTCCTATACCATTTTTGCCACCATACTTAACTTTAGATTTTAGTGATGTACCGTCACTACTAGCTACATTTACGTTTGGACCAGTTGCCGGTATCATAGTTGCACTGGTTAAAAATTTATTGAACTACTTATTTAGTATGGGCGATCCAGTTGGACCATTTGCTAACTTTTTAGCAGGCGCAAGTTTCTTATTAACTGCTTACGCCATCTATAAAAATAAACGTTCAACAAAATCTTTGATTACTGGATTAATCATTGCAACAATCATTATGACTATCGTTTTGAGTATCTTGAACTATTTCGTTTTATTACCTTTGTACGGTATGATATTTAACTTAGCTGATATCGCAAATAATCTTAAAGTAATCATTGTTTCAGGAATTATACCATTCAATATTATTAAAGGTATCGTCATTTCTATTGTATTTATATTACTATATAGAAGGCTTGCGAATTTCTTGAAAAGAATTTAATCAAATTAAAGCAAAATAATATACACATAATAATAAAAAGCAGGTGACTATCAATAAACGATAGCTTACCTGCTTTTTCTATGGAACATTTGTCTAAAAAATCAATTATTCATATTTTAAAGCGTCCCCGTCAAATGATTCGTCTGCAATTTTTATAGAATCTGTAGGGCAACCATCTAATGCATCTTCCATGTCTTCATATAATTCTTCTGGTACTTCTGCAGTACCTTGGTTATCGTCAAGGATTACGAAAGCAATACCTTCGTCGTCGTAATCATATATATCTGGCGCTGCTGCACCGCATGCACCACATGCAATACAAGTATCCATATCAACGATTGTATATTTTGCCAATGTCTTCGCCTCCTTTGATAAAAATGCTAAAATAGTAATGTGACTAAAATTTTAGACAGCATCATTTTTATTTTCAAATTATCCGTTTTACAGAGTGAGGGTTAAACTTGCAACACATTATAAAAACAGCATTACAACAAACATTTAACTATAAAACAAATAAAAGTATTTACAATATCTTAGTTGGTAAGAAATCTCACCAAACCTTTTTTGACGCTTGTAGTCAACAACAGTTGTCATTATATCACAGTTTACCACTATTAAAATATCCGTCTTTTGAGCTATTTTTAGAAAATATAACTGAATTTAATGCTGAAATGGAAATTATGTTGCATCCTAGATATACATTTGAAAGCCTGGGGCAAACATTTCAAGCAATTCAACTATTAGTGCAAACCATGTCTAATACTATGCAGCAAGATTTTCGTTTCGTACCAATCTCTCAAAATAATAAGATACAAGAAACTGTAAAAATTGTCTATAACTATATTAAAGAAAACCAATTACAAATTGACTTTGAAAATGAACTACATAACTTGTTTAAAGCAATAACTTTAAAAGGGCCATGTTACTTACATTATTATTTGCAAGGCTATGATGAACCAATGTATACGAGACAGCAAGTTAGTTTAATAGAAAAACTATCTCAACAGCAATTGTTTGAATACGAAATGAATAATTTAGTGACAATGATGTTTGAATTAGAAAGTGGAGAATATACTATTTTATCAAAAATAATAATGAAACCTACATTATTAAATCAAACCTATATTACTTATACAAGATTGCTTGAACAATTCACGATGGAAGATATAGCGGCTCAACAACAAGTTAAAATCAATACTATCGAAGATCATGTACTTGAAATCTTAATCAAAGGTTATATGTCTAATTACGATGATTATGTTGAACAAGAAGATCAACTGCAATTTTTGAATTTTTATCAACAGCATCGTGGCGAACGATTAAAATTTTACAAAGAACAATTTGACACGTTATCATATTTTCAATTAAAAGTATTAATCGTTGGATTTGAAAGAGGTGATTTGAATGTTGCATGATATTTTACGAAACAAATTTGGTTTCGAGAGTTTTAAACCGGGACAACAGGAAATTATAGAAAGTATAATGTCTCAACAACACACTCTAGGTATTCTTCCAACTGGAAGCGGAAAGAGTTTGTGTTATCAAATACCTACGTATTTATCAGGTAAGCCGACATTAATTATCTCACCGTTAATATCTTTAATGGATGACCAAGTTATGCAGTTGAAAATAAATGGAGAAAAACGTGTAACATGTATTCACTCTGGTATGGATGAAATTGAGAAAAAGCATAATATTAAATGTTTACGACATAGCCGCTTCATCTTTCTAAGTCCAGAATTTCTCCTGCAACCGTCAAATTTTAAATTAATATCTATGATAGACTTTGGCATGATTGTTCTAGATGAAGCACATTGCCTATCTGAATGGGGATATGATTTCAGACCACATTATGCTCTAATAGGAAAAGTAACAAAGCATTTTAAAGAAGCGGTAGTCTTAGCATTGACAGCAACTGCACCACCGCATTTACAAGATGATTTGACGGAAATGTTAGCAATTCAATTCAACGTTATTAAAACTACAATGAATCGCCCAAACATAAGCTTTAAGCATCTTAATTTTCATGATGATGAAGATAAAATTGAGTGGTTGCTACCGTTTCTACAACAGTCGGGACCAACGATTATTTATGTCTCATCGAAAAAGATGTGTCTGAATTTAGCGCAACTTATTTATGATTCAGGTTTTCTCACTGGCATTTATCATGGTGATATGAATTATCAAGAGCGACACACAGTTCAACAACAATTTTTAAATAATGATATTCCGATTATAGTCGCAACGAGTGCTTTTGGTATGGGAATTAATAAAAAAGATATTCGCACAATCATTCACTTTCATCTTTCAACAAGTCCTTCTAACTACATTCAAGAAATTGGCCGTGCGGGTCGCGATGGTGAACTAAGTCAGGCAATTAGTTTATTTCAACCGGACGATAAATATATTTTAGAAACGTTATTATTTGCAGATATGATAACAGAAGAAGATGTACAAAAATTCGAAATAGGAGAATTTTTAGCACCCGATAAACAAGACGTTTTGACAACGTTGCATTCATTCTATAGTATCGGCGCCTTGAAACAGATATTTAAGCAATCATTTAAACGAAAGCAATTAGGATTCTTTCGCATGATTGGCTATTGCAAATTGGATCAATGTAGACGGAAGTATTTATTAGAATTTTTCGGTGAATATCCACCGGCACAAGATCGATGTTGTGACAATGATTCTAATATAACTGATATCGTAATTTTAAATAAGAAGAAGGTAATTAGAAGTATTGGGTTTGATGAAAAGTTGCAAAATTTATTTCTCAGATAGTATTACTTTACTAAAAGAAAATTGACAAGCTATAATTAGTGTATACACAATTGAAAAATGATTGAAATAATTTTGAAAAATATACATAAACTTGTGTCATACGGGTATATTTTATGTAAAATCATTGTAATAGAATAGAAAGGAAGATGGCTATGTCTAATAATTTTAAAGATGACTTTGAAAAAAATCGTCAATCGATAGACACAAATTCACATCAAGACCATACGGAAGATGTCGAAAAAGACCAATCAGAATTAGAACATCAAGATACAACAGAGAATACGGAGCAACAGTTCCCACCAAGAAATGCCCAAAGAAGAAAAAGACGCCGTGATTTAGCAACAAATCATAACAAACAACATCACGATGAATCACAAGCATCTGACGACAATGCTCACAATGAGGCTGGCACATTAGATGATCGTCAAGTCGAATCATCAGCGCATAGTTCTGTAAATCAAGAACCTAGCCATCAAGACAGTACATCTCAACATGAAGAGGAATATTATAATAAGAATGCTTTTGCAATGGATAAATCACATCCAGAACCAATCGAAGACAATGATAAACACGAGACTATTAAAGATGCAGAAAATAACACTGAGCATTCAACAGTTTCTGATAAGAGTGAAGCTGAACAATCTCAGCAACCTAAACCATATTTTGCAACAGGTGCTAACCAAGCAAATACATCAAAAGATAAACATGATGATGTAACTGTTAAGCAAGACAAAGATGAATCTAAAAATCATCATAGTGGTAAAAAAGGTGCAGTAATTGGTGCTGGAACAGCGGGTGTAGCAGGTGCAGCTGGTGCAATGGGTGTTTCTAAAGCTAAGAAACATTCAAATGACGCTCAAAAGAAAAGTAATTCTGGCAAGGCGAATAACTCGACTGAGGATAAAGCGTCTCAAGATAAGTCTAAAGATCATCATAATGGTAAAAAAGGTGCAGCAATCGGTGCTGGAACAGCAGGTTTGGCTGGAGGCGCAGCAAGTAAAAGTGCTTCTGCCGCTTCAAAACCACATGCCTCTAATAATGCAAGTCAAAACCATGATGAACATGACCATCATGATAGAGATAAAGAACGTAAAAAAGGTGGCATGGCCAAAGTATTGTTACCATTAATTGCAGCTGTACTAATTATCGGTGCATTAGCGATATTTGGAGGCATGGCATTAAACAATCATAATAATGGTACAAAAGAAAATAAAATCGCGAATACAAATAAAAATAATGCTGATGAAAGTAAAGACAAAGACACATCTAAAGACGCTTCTAAAGATAAATCAAAATCTACAGACAGTGATAAATCAAAAGATGATCAAGACAAAGCGACTAAAGATGAATCTGATAATGATCAAAACAACGCTAATCAAGCGAACAATCAAGCACAAAATAATCAAAATCAACAACAAGCTAATCAAAATCAACAACAAGCTAATCAAAATCAACAACAGCAACAACAACGTCAAGGTGGTGGCCAAAGACATACAGTGAATGGTCAAGAAAACTTATACCGTATCGCAATTCAATACTACGGTTCAGGTTCACCGGAAAATGTTGAAAAAATTAGACGTGCCAATGGTTTAAGTGGTAACAATATTAGAAACGGTCAACAAATCGTTATTCCATAATATAACTATATAAATTGTAACTGAACTGCTATATACAAACGTGCATATTATAAAGTTTCTCTAAATATTATAGAAAACTTAAATTGCGCTTATAAGTATGTAGCAGTTTTTTCATTTTCAAAGTTTGTTATTTAACAAGGTGTTGTCTCAAATATTGACATATCAATTTAACTTTTTACATAGATCAAAAAGATAAAACACCATAATCAACAAATTTAACAAGGAAGAATAAAAAATAAATCAACATATTAAATTGTAGTGTTATTCAACTCCGTAGCTAACAATTCTATATTCACATTAAACAAATTGTCAAAAATATATCATAAATCTTCAAGCACAGACTTAGCACATCAATCACTGAACTGTTATAATAGTTTGGGATTAAAGGAGGCCGAAACAATGCAAAAAGTTGAAAGTATCATAATTGGTGGAGGGCCATGCGGATTAAGTGCGGCTATTGAACAAAAAAGAAAAGGTATTGATACCTTAATTATTGAAAAGGGTAATGTCGTTGAATCAATCTACAATTATCCTACTCACCAAACATTTTTCTCATCAAGTGATAAATTAAGTATTGGGGACGTACCGTTTATCGTTGAAGAAAGTAAACCAAGACGTAATCAAGCGCTAGTTTATTACCGAGAAGTTGTAAAACATCATCAATTAAAAGTAAATGCATTTGAAGAAGTATTAACTGTTAAAAAAATGAATAATAAATTTACAATTACTACGACGAAAGATGTTTATGAATGTCGATTTTTAACAATCGCGACAGGCTATTATGGTCAGCATAATACATTAGAAGTTGAAGGTGCGGATTTACCTAAAGTGTTCCATTATTTTAAAGAGGCACATCCGTATTTTGATCAAGATGTTGTTATTATTGGTGGTAAGAATTCGGCTATCGATGCTGCTTTGGAGTTGGAAAAAGCTGGTGCTAACGTGACGGTTCTATATCGTGGTGGAGATTATTCGCCTTCAATTAAACCGTGGATACTTCCAAATTTCACAGCATTAGTAAATCATGAAAAAATTGACATGGAATTTAATGCTAATGTTACCCAAATAACTGAAGATACTGTGACTTATGAAGTAAATGGTGAAAGTAAAACAATACACAATGATTATGTATTTGCGATGATTGGTTATCATCCCGATTATGAATTTTTAAAATCTGTAGGCATTCAAATTAATACAAATGAATTTGGAACAGCGCCTATGTATAATAAAGAAACATACGAAACAAATATCGAAAATTGCTACATTGCAGGTGTGATTGCTGCAGGGAACGATGCGAATACCATTTTTATTGAAAATGGTAAATTCCACGGTGGCATTATTGCTCAAAGCATGCTAGCTAAGAAACAAACGCCGTTAGAATCATAAAAATAAAGGTCTATGTACTAAATAACTTAGTTTTACAACGACTGACATTCATGAGATGTCAAATGAGGTTGATGACTAATTATTGTACATAGACCTTTTTATGTTACGTAATCATTATAATTCAAAATATGATTTGATTTCAGCTTTATCTAAATTGTTGCTTAACGCGACTAATAATTTTAATCTTGCTTTTGGACCATTCAAACCGTTAGAAAAAATAAAACCTTGTTGTGCGAGTTGGTAACCACCACCATCGTATGCGTAAGTTGGACTCACAATGCCATTAAAGGAACGTGAAACTAGCACAATAGGTATATTTAAAGATACTAATTGTTGAATGCCATCTAATGCGCTTGGAGGTATGTTACCTTGTCCTAACGCTTCAATAACCATACCATCGATACCTTCACGACTATAAAAACTAAAAATGTCACCTGGCATACCCATATATGCTTTTACTAATGGTACATTTAGTTTGTCATTGACATTTTCCAATGCTTGTTGGCGATATGGCATATGATGGAATTGCACACGATCCTTTGTCAATACACCTAGCGGACCATGATTTGGACTTTGAAATGTGTTTGTATTAGACGTATGTGTTTTGGTAACATTACGCGCCGTATGAATTTCATCATTAAATACAACCATCACGCCTTTATGACGGGCCTTTTCATCAGAGGCAACGCGAATAGCGGAAATATAATTATATAATCCGTCAGAACCAATTTCATTAGACGAGCGCATTGCGCCAGTAATAACAACAGGTTGCTCGATACCTAATATTAAATCAAGTAAAAAGGCAGTTTCTTCTAACGTATCGGTACCATGCGTGATAACGAAACCATCATAATATTTATTTGATACTGCTTCTAAAATAATATCCTTTAATTGTTTAACATGTTGGATTGTCATATGAGGTGAAGGTACATTAAAAGGATTTAATTCATCTATTTGTGCATATTGATTTATGACATCTTGATGCATTGAAATAGGGTTGATATCATTTGTTACTACTTTATTAGATTGGTCTTGTGACATACTAATGGTGCCACCAGTATGAATAACAAGTAGATGTTTCATATATTTCCTCCTATATTTCATTTACTTAATTATGATAAAATATTATTCATAAAACGACAAGGAAGGGAAATGACGCATGAAAGCCATTAATATTGCATTAGATGGTCCAGCTGCTGCCGGAAAAAGTACAATTGCGAAACGTGTAGCCAGTGAACTATCAATGATTTATGTAGATACAGGAGCAATGTATCGTGCATTAACATACAAATATTTAAAATTAAACAAAACTGAGGACTTTGCAAAACTAGTTGACCAAACAACATTAGATTTAACTTATAAAGCAGATAAAGGTCAATGTGTCATTTTAGATAACGAAGATGTAACAGACTTTTTGAGAAACAATGATGTGACGCAACATGTTTCATACGTTGCATCTAAAGAGCCAGTACGTTCATTCGCCGTTAAAAAACAAAAAGAGTTAGCTGCAGAAAAAGGTATCGTAATGGATGGTCGCGATATCGGAACTGTAGTGCTACCAGATGCAGATTTAAAAGTATATATGATTGCATCAGTTGAAGAGCGAGCAGAAAGAAGATATAAAGATAATCAATTAAGAGGTATCGAATCAAATTTTGAAGATTTAAAACGTGATATAGAAGCACGTGATCAATATGACATGAACCGTGAAATATCACCATTAAGAAAAGCAGATGATGCAGTGACTTTAGATACGACAGGCAAGACGATTGAAGAAGTTACTGACGAAATTTTAGCGATGGTTAGTCAAATTAAATAATCTAGTAAGTCATAACTATCTATTTGTAATGTGCAACGCTTAACGCATATGCAAATTGAATGTGCTGATAATGATTTACTCAAATTAAAAGGTGATTTTTATTCAACGATGAATAAAAGTTGCCTTTTTACTTTTGGTGAAAGTTAATGCGTCAGTCAATTGTGTAAGTTTTTTAAAAAGTAAACAGAAATAATAAAGGTAAATTATTAGAATTCCAAAAATAATTCATTACATTCATAAAGCATTTTACAAATGGTAAGAAAATGAGTGTTACAAATCTAAGTATTGCAAAAGAAGCTGTTTTAGTCACAAAAAATGACCTATGTAATAATTCGAGAAAGATGCACTATATACGGTCTTCTTACTATTCAAATGTAAAAGTTGCTTATTTGCGTGGCTTTTTGTTTTATAAAAGTATAAAATTTTACTATAATATATCTTGTAGAGAACAATGAAATGACAGACTTATAAAACAAAATAGTGAGCTATGCTAATTTTTATACAAAAAATATGTATAAACATAGCGGACTTTATTACTTGTTTGAATATATGGTTGTAATAAATATATGTCCAACTAATTCACAGAATGAGATTAAGTGACATATTTATGGATACAACTAATTTACTAAATGTAATAAAGGTAGAATTTCTTGACAATTCTGTCAGTTTATAAGATGTTATAAATATGTAGTGTATAAGGAGGCAAACAAGATGACTGAAGAATTCAATGAATCAATGATTAACGATATTAAAGAAGGTGACAAAGTCACTGGCGAGGTACAACAAGTTGAAGACAAGCAAGTTGTTGTTCATATCAACGGTGGTAAATTTAATGGGATTATTCCTATTAGTCAACTATCTACGCATCATATTGATAGCCCAAGTGAAGTTGTAAAAGAGGGCGACGAAGTTGAAGCATATGTCACTAAAGTTGAGTTTGATGAAGAAAATGAAACTGGAGCTTACATCTTATCTAGAAGACAACTTGAAACTGAGAAGTCTTATAGTTATTTACAAGAAAAATTAGATAATAATGAAATCATCGAAGCAAAAGTAACAGAAGTAGTTAAAGGTGGTTTGGTTGTTGATGTAGGACAAAGAGGTTTTGTTCCGGCTTCACTAATTTCAACAGACTTCATTGAGGATTTCTCTGTGTTTGATGGACAAACAATTCGTATTAAAGTTGAAGAATTGGATCCTGAAAATAATAGAGTCATTTTAAGCCGTAAAGCAGTTGAACAAGAAGAAAACGATGCTAAAAAAGATCAATTATTACAATCTTTAAATGAAGGCGATGTTATTGATGGTAAAGTAGCGCGTTTAACTCAATTTGGTGCATTTATAGACATTGGCGGTGTTGATGGTTTAGTGCATGTATCTGAACTTTCTCACGAACATGTTCAAACACCAGAAGAAGTAGTTTCAATTGGTCAAGATGTTAAAGTTAAAATTAAATCTATTGATAGAGATACAGAACGTATTTCATTATCAATCAAAGATACGTTACCAACACCTTTCGAAAATATTAAAGGTCAATTCCACGAAAATGATGTCATTGAAGGTGTCGTAGTAAGATTGGCAAACTTTGGTGCATTTGTTGAAATTGCATCAGGTGTACAAGGACTTGTACATATTTCTGAAATTGCACACAAACACATTGGTACGCCAGGTGAAGTGTTAGAACCTGGTCAACAAGTAAATGTTAAAATATTAGGTATTGATGAAGAGAATGAAAGAGTATCACTATCTATTAAAGCAACATTACCAAACGAAGATGTTGTTGAAAGCGATCCTTCTACGACTAAGGCGTACTTAGAAAGCGAAGAAGAAGATAATCCAACAATTGGCGATATGATTGGTGATAAACTTAAAAATCTTAAACTATAATTTAATATTTAATAGTCAACTCCACATGTTTATGATTGCATGTGGAGTATTTTTTTGTAACAAAATATATTCGGAATGATAACGTGGACAAATTTAACTAAGTGTTTTATAAGATAAAGTTTTAAGTGCTGATTTTTATCATTACAGTAATAAACTCATTTTGAATACACAGTCTCATGTGATATTATTAAAAAGATATAAGAAAGAGAGGAAGTTAGCTTATGACTAAACCTATAGTAGCTATTGTAGGTAGGCCTAACGTAGGTAAATCTACAATTTTTAATAGAATAGTTGGAGAACGTGTTTCGATTGTTGAAGATACGCCAGGTGTAACACGAGATCGTATTTATTCTTCAGGTGAGTGGTTAACACATGATTTCAATATTATTGATACAGGTGGTATTGAAATTGGTGATGCACCATTCCAAACACAAATTAGAGCGCAGGCAGAAATCGCCATAGATGAAGCGGATGTTATTATTTTTATGGTTAACGTGCGTGAAGGATTGACACAAAGCGATGAAATGGTCGCTCAAATTTTATACAAATCTAAAAAACCGGTCGTATTAGCGGTTAACAAAGTAGATAATATGGAAATGCGTACAGACGTGTATGATTTCTATTCATTAGGATTTGGTGAACCGTATCCGATATCAGGGTCACATGGTTTAGGGCTTGGTGACTTGTTAGATGCAGTTGTTTCTCATTTTGGTGAAGAGGAAGAAGACCCATATGATGAAGATACGATTCGTCTTTCAATAATTGGACGTCCGAATGTAGGTAAATCAAGTTTAGTAAATGCTATTTTAGGTGAAGATCGTGTCATTGTCTCTAATGTTGCAGGAACAACAAGAGATGCAATCGATACTGAATATAGTTATGATGGACAAGATTATGTTTTGATTGATACTGCTGGTATGCGAAAAAAAGGTAAAGTATATGAATCAACTGAAAAATATTCAGTGTTAAGAGCCTTAAAAGCGATTGAACGTTCAAATGTTGTTTTAGTGGTCATTGATGCAGAACAAGGCATTATTGAACAAGATAAACGTGTTGCAGGATATGCACATGAACAAGGTAAAGCAGTCGTGATTGTCGTAAATAAATGGGATACTGTGGAAAAAGATAGTAAAACGATGAAGAAATTTGAGGATGAAGTACGTAAAGAATTCCAATTTTTAGATTATGCACAAATTGCTTTTGTGTCTGCTAAAGAACGCACAAGATTACGTACATTATTCCCTTACATTAATGAAGCAAGTGAAAACCATAAAAAACGTGTACAAAGTTCAACTTTAAATGAAGTTGTTACTGATGCAATTTCCATGAACCCTACACCAACAGACAAAGGTAGACGTTTGAATGTCTTTTATGCAACACAAGTTGCTATAGAGCCACCGACATTTGTTGTATTTGTTAATGATGTAGAATTAATGCATTTTTCTTATAAACGCTATTTAGAGAATCAAATCCGTGCCGCTTTTGGTTTTGAAGGTACACCAATTCATATTATAGCTCGAAAGAGAAATTAACGATTGGGGGATAACAATGACTAAAATTACCGTTTTTGGTATGGGAAGTTTTGGAACAGCCCTTGCCAATGTTCTTGCAGAAAATGGACATGATGTTTTGATGTGGGGTAAAAATCAAGATGCTGTTGATGAATTAAATACATGTCATACAAATAAAAAGTATTTAAAATACGCGAAATTAGATGATAGCATTATCGCTACTTCAGATATGACCAAAGCAATTCAATTTGCTGACATTTATTTAATGGCTTTACCTACTAAAGCAATGCGAGAAGTTGCTACTCAAATTAATGATAAGCTGACATCTAAAAAGACTTTTATACATGTTGCTAAAGGTATTGAAAATGGGACGTTTAAACGTGTGTCAGAAATGATTGAAGATTCTATTTCACCTGAATATAATGCAGGTATTGGCGTGTTGTCAGGGCCAAGTCATGCGGAAGAAGTGGTAGTCAAGCAACCAACTACAGTTGCGGCATCATCAAAAGATAAAAGTGTAAGTAAATTAACACAAGATTTATTTATGAATGATTATTTACGTGTGTACACGAATGATGACTTGATTGGTGTTGAACTTGGTGGTGCATTGAAAAATATCATCGCAGTTGCAAGTGGTATCGTAGCTGGAATTGGCTACGGTGATAATGCAAAAGCTGCATTAATGACTCGTGGCTTAGCGGAAATTAGCAGATTAGGTGAAAAGTTAGGTGCCGATCCTATGACATTTCTAGGTTTAGGTGGTATCGGTGACTTAATCGTTACTTGCACATCAACACATTCTCGAAATTTCACATTAGGATATAAACTTGGACAAGGTGAATCAATGGATCAAGCATTATCTGAAATGAATATGGTTGTTGAAGGTATTTATACAACTAAATCCGTTTATCATTTAGCTAAAGAAAAAAATGTGGATATGCCAATTACAAATGCATTATATAGAGTGTTATTTGAAAATATATCAGTAAAAGAATGCGTAAAAGATTTAATGGAGCGCGATAAAAAATCTGAATAAAATGTGTATTATTACACATATACAGCTAATAATTACGTAAAATGAATAGAAATGGCTTAAATTCAACGTTTTTGCCACATAAATGATTGCGATTTATGTAATGCTTGTGTTAAAGTTTTACCATAATGATATAAACATATCATTATCAAACCTCAGGAGGTGAATGTCTAATGAACAAAACAGATTTAATCAATGCAGTTGCAGAGCAAGCTGATTTAACTAAAAAAGAAGCTGGTTCAGCAGTAGATGCTGTATTCGAATCAATCCAAAACTCACTTGCTAAAGGTGAAAAAGTACAATTAATTGGTTTCGGTAACTTTGAGGTACGTGAACGTGCTGCACGTAAAGGTCGTAACCCTCAAACTGGTAAAGAAATTGATATCCCAGCAAGTAAAGTTCCAGCATTCAAAGCTGGTAAAGCATTAAAAGATGCTGTAAAATAATTTTACTTAAAAAGCCCTGAATAAGGGCTTTTTATTTTGCTTTTAATACTTACAAACTGTACATAAATTGTAATGTTCTTCTAAGTTTTTAATCTTTGGAACATCCATTGTTTAAGCGTTCAAAATATTTCATGACATAATAGTTTTGATAAAAATAGCAACTACAAAATATACATATGAATAATTAGATTAATTGGTAGTGTTGAATTTACTTAAAAGGTAACCATGTCTACTATAGTATTTTATGTTATTTAAAGTGATGAATAATGTAAATGAAGTAAGGGTTATTATGAGAATTACAAAAGCTACATAAATTACTGTTAGTTTAAATTGAAATTTAAAAATGATAAGTAATCTTAATGCTTCAAAAGATTTTAATTTCTTACATATAATGTTAATATGAATAGTGATAATATCGTGAGGTGTAGACATGGAAACAACTGTTAGCAAATTGGAAAGACAAATATTAGAAAGATTAAAGGGCGTATCAGAATATGAATCCATTAATATTAATCATCGGTTAGGTAAGTTACTCGATTTATATGATATTCCAGATGTTGCCAAAGTAGCATGCCTCACAATTGACACATCAATGAGACACCTTGATGACATTACATATAATCATTTGTCTAAGCATTCCATTTTGATTGGAGATTTAATTAGTGCACATTTTTATACGCTACTAGCAGAAATCAATGATTTATCATTTCAAAATGAAATTAGTAAAGCAATTGTTGAAATTAATGAATTGAAATCTTCATTACATCATCAAGCTTTAAATGATTATGAAATTTCTCAAGCAATAGTAAAAATTGAAACACTTTTCCCATATATTACGTTATCTCATTTCGGTATCAATATTGATGAGTCGGAAATATATAATTATTTATTTGAAGATATGTCTGATTACTATCCATCATACTTCAAGAAATATAATCAAAGTGAAGTAAAGCATTACTTACACGATATCCAAAAAAGTTATTTAAAAAGTAGAGGTAATTAAGCATGGCTGACAATAAAGCAAATAAAGAGCAAGTACATCGCGTTTTTCAAAATATTTCAAAAAAATATGACAGATTAAATAATATTATTAGTTTTGAGCAGCATAAAGTATGGAGAAAACGTGTCATGAAAGACATGGGTGTTAGAAAAGGTACGAAAGCATTAGATGTTTGTTGTGGTACTGGTGATTGGACAATCGCATTAAGCAAAGCTGTAGGACCAACAGGTGAAGTTACTGGTATTGATTTTAGTGAGAATATGTTAGAAGTAGGAAAAGAAAAAACTGCTTCAATGGAAAATGTTAAACTTGTTCATGGTGATGCAATGGAATTGCCGTTTGAAGACAATTCTTTTGATTATGTAACAATTGGGTTTGGATTAAGAAATGTGCCAGACTATTTAGTCGCGTTAAAAGAAATGAATAGAGTACTTAAACCAGGTGGTATGGTGGTATGTCTTGAAACGAGCCAACCAACTTTGCCAGTCTTTAAACAAATGTATGCATTATACTTTAAATTTGTTATGCCTATTTTTGGAAAATTATTTGCAAAATCAAAAGAAGAATATGAATGGTTACAGCAATCTACGTTTAATTTTCCTGGAAAAGAAGAGTTGAAGCGCATGTTTGAAGAAGCGGATTTCATAAATGTAAGAGTACGTAGTTTTACAGGGGGCGTTGCTGCAATGCACCTTGGCTATAAAGAAAAAGATAATACCAAAGGTGATTAACGTGGCAAAGTTAAACATGAACAATGAAATTAAGAAAGTGGAACAACGACTTGAAAAGGCAATAAAAAGTAAAGATTCTGTATTAGAACAGGCATCATTACATTTATTGTCATCTGGTGGTAAAAGAGTACGCCCAGCATTTGTAATTCTGAGTAGCCAATTTGGCAAAGATGACCAAACGTCTGAACAAACGTATCAAGTTGCAGTCGCATTAGAGTTAATTCATATGGCAACACTTGTTCATGATGACGTTATTGATAAAAGCGACAAGCGTCGAGGCAAGTTAACCATATCAAAGAAATGGGATCAGACAACTGCTATTTTAACTGGGAATTTTTTATTGGCATTAGGACTTGAACACTTAATGGCAGTTAAAGATAATCGTGTACATCAATTAATATCTGAATCTATCGTTGATGTTTGTAGAGGGGAACTTTTCCAATTTCAAGACCAATTTAACAGTCAACAGACAATTATCAATTATTTACGACGTATCAATCGCAAAACAGCACTGTTAATTCAATTATCAACTGAAGTTGGTGCAATTACATCACAATCTGATAAAGAGACTGTACGAAAATTGAAAATGATTGGTCATTATATAGGTATGAGCTTCCAAATCATTGATGATGTATTAGACTTCACAAGTACCGAAAAGAAATTAGGTAAGCCGGTCGGAAGTGATTTGCTTAATGGTCATATTACGTTACCGATTTTATTAGAAATGCGTAAAAATCCAGACTTCAAATTGAAAATCGAACAGTTACGTCGTGATAGTGAACGCAAAGAATTTGAAGAATGTATCCAAATCATTAGAAAATCTGACAGCATCGATGAGGCTAAGGCAGTAAGTTCTAAGTATTTAAGTAAAGCTTTGGATTTGATTTCTGAGTTACCAGATGGACATCCGAAATCACTACTTTTAAGTTTGACGAAAAAAATGGGGTCAAGAAACACATAGTATTTATGAAAAGTATTGAAAGCGCTTTACCAACCTGTTAATATATAATAGTAATATACATAAACCTATTAAACACAGGGGGATACATAAAGTGGAACGTACATTTTTAATGATTAAACCAGACGCAGTACAAAGAAATCTAATTGGTGAAGTAATTTCAAGAATTGAAAGAAAAGGACTAAAACTTGTCGGTGGTAAATTAATGCAAGTACCAATGGAACTTGCTGAAACACATTATGGTGAACACCAAGGTAAACCATTTTATAATGATTTAATTTCATTTATTACATCAGCACCAGTGTTCGCAATGGTAGTTGAAGGTGAAGATGCAGTTAATGTATCTAGACATATTATTGGCAGCACCAATCCTTCAGAAGCTTCACCAGGATCAATTAGAGGTGATTTAGGTTTAACTGTTGGTAGAAATATCATTCACGGTTCAGATTCATTAAAGTCTGCTGAACGTGAAATTAATTTATGGTTTAATGAAAATGAAATTACTAGCTATGCTTCACCACGTGATGCTTGGTTATACGAATAAAATATAAGCTATAAACCTTTATGATTTATTTATAAAGGTAGAAAGGGTTTTGTTATGTGGTTAGTCATTATGATTATACATAACAAGACCCGTTTTTTATGTTGTAGTAAATTACTTGAAAAATTTTATAGTTTTTTTGGTAACACTTATTAAAAAGAGAGGAATATTCTTTATCAAATGAAACTAAACAGAAAGAAGGGGTTGTTAAAATGAAGAATATTATTTCAATT
>OKEG01000189.1_pt1 | contig 20536 bp, 14 predicted proteins | sample 1614111 | NCBI WGS metagenome assembly OKEG01 (sample SAMN04436907, study PRJEB24849) | human gut metagenome | biome: human gut; feature: NICU; material: stool | host: Homo sapiens | place: USA: Saint Louis, MO | collected 2012-04-09 | reverse complement strand
TGCTGGATAACGGAATTCGCCTGATGGACTCGTCGCTGATACTGGCCTATTTTGATAATATTGTAAGTCAAATGGAAAAATAAAAATAATGCGGTTTTACTAATAATATTATCATCGCCAATAATTTTATAAAGTTTAATAAATGCAGTATTTTTAGTAATTTCAAAAGCCTTATAATGTTCTAAGTACCAACTAATTTTTTTGGAGCCTTTAATTCTAAGAGACAAGCATAGATTCCTGATCAAAAATTTCTTTAATAATTCCTCGGTGAACAACTTATAATAATCGCTCCAAAACTTGAACATTGAATCAAAATTTACTCTACTGGAGAAAGGACGGTGTGATTCGCAGTAATAAGTATTATATGTATCAATGTAATGATGTTTTTTATCTGTGCGGATAACATCAATCAGAAATTGATAATCTTGATGTCTCCTTAATGATTCATCGAAGCGTACTTCATCCACTAATTTTTTATAGAAGACAAATGAACCTGTTTGAGGTGGTGATTTTAATATCACATCATATGCATTTTCAAGCTTGGATATGTTATCCACCTTCCTTTTTTTCATCTCCCCTATAGGGTTTATCTCAATGACATTAGAATATACAAAATCCGCATTAAACTTTATTAATTGATTTATAGATATATTTAGATGTTCAGAATGCCAATAGTCATCTGCATCTAAAAATGCAATAATCTCACCATTTGAGAGATAGACCCCACGATTTCTAGAAAATGCCGCATTCTTATTAATGGAGTTTCGCTCATAAATAATTTCAATCTCTTTTTTATATTTTTCTATAATATTATTTAACTCATCTGAATCATCAGAGTTATCATCAATTATAATGACTTCATTGGGAGAATATGTCTGTTGGGCCACACTTAAAAGACAACGTTCGAACACTTTACTATCATTATAATAAGGTATGACGACAGAGACTTTTTTTTTATTTATATCACGCATAGGTTTCCTCAAAAGTTATTCATTGATGATTTTATTCATTTGCATATCGAATTTTTTTCTAATCTCATCCCAAACAAATCCTTTGGCTACAATCAACCCTTTTTCACTTAGGTTGACTCTTAATCCTTCATCATAAAATAATCTTTCAATCGAATCTTTTATTGAATCAATACAATCTGGATCAACAAACAATGCTGCATTTTTTGAAATTTCAGCTAAAGATGTTGTATTTGATGTTATTACTGGCGTGCCACAAGCCATAGCTTCGATTACAGGCAAACCAAACCCCTCGTAAAGCGATGGAAACAATAAGAACTCAGCAGTTTTGTATAATGATGCAAGCTCTTGATCGGATGTTCTACCTGCAAAAATGACTCGCTCAGTGGCATTATGAGTTTTAATGATAGCTTTAAGCGGATCAGATATATTCCCGGTAAACACGATTTTTACTTTTTTATCAATATTGGCACTTAAGAATGCCTCTAATGCTCTTGGTTCGTTTTTGTGTGCTTTTCTATTACCCACAACTAAGACATATTTAAAATCATAATGATATTTAGGTACATTAAAATTAAATGAATCAGAAACTCCATTTCCAAGGACAAAAATTTTATCTTTATCTATTTTTGCCCAATCAACAATTCTTTGCTTTGAGAACTCTGATACAGTAAATATTTTCTTGGATTTTCGGCAAGCTCTTTTTAAGATTAAATTATAATAGGCGCGCTTCAAAAAACTACTATTCTCCAAAAAATCGATATGATTTAAATCGTGGATGGTAAATATTGTACGTTTTAGAAAAAAAAAAGGGGAGTTATAGCCAGGCGAATAAAAATAACCTCTATGAAAAATCAAGTATGTCGTTAATTTTAAAATATCGAACATTCCTGCCGGATTCCCTTTTAATTTCAAAGCCACCTTTTTGGTAGAACTGCAATATATTTCTTTTGCAAATCTACCAATTCCATGCTCTCCAATCCAACGCTGATCAAATAGAATTTTATTCATTGCTTATCTCTTTCTAATACAGAAACGGCCACACTATAGTAACCGTTTCTAGCTTTTATTTTCTGATGTCATTAACTCGACGAATAAGAAAGAATATTAATCTTTCTTATCAGCATATGAATAGCCGTAATGACTATATCCATAGCCATAATAACTACTAGCTTTTTTTACAACACCGTTAAGAATACAACCTTTAATTAAAATCCCACTTTGTTCGAATCTTTTTACGCTGACTTCAATTTCCTTGCTAGTATTTTCTTCAAATCTTGCGACTAGCAGTGTTGTCCCAGCATAGCGCCCAACAATAGCAGCATCAGTAACAGCCAAGATTGGTGGTGTATCCAAAATAACTAAGTCATAATTTCGATTTGCCCATTCTATCAGTTCCCCAAAACGACTGTTCATTAAAAGTTCCGACGGATTAGGAGGCACTATCCCTCTCGAGATTGAATCGAACCCAGCAGCAGCAACATGTTTTATTGCCTCCGCTGGAGCTACTTTGCCTGAGAGTATGTCTGATAAGCCCTTGTCATTTGAGACTTTGAAAAGTTTATAGGCGTAACCTTTTCTCATATCTGTATCAATATAAAGAACTTTCTTTCCTGCTTGGGCAATTATTGCAGATAAATTTGAGCTAACAAAAGTTTTACCTGCATTGGGACTGGCTCCGGAAATCATCAATACATTGTTTTTTGCTTCTAACATGGCAAAATGAAGACTTGTCCTAAGCCCTCGAATAGCTTCTATAGATAAATCAGCCGGATTCTCAACAGCTAAAAAGCCACTCCATTCGTTGTTATTTTTATTCTTTCTAATTCCCTTACGTTGCTGGAGCTTTGATAAAGACTCAGACACAGGAATGCTTGCATAGACATTAATTCCTAACTCTTCCAGCTGCTCAGGAGATTCAATACCTTGGCGCAGGAATATTCTGAGCAAGACAATTCCTGAGGAAACAAATAGGCCAAGGAAGATTCCTAATGCTATTATCAGAGCTTTTTTCGGTTTCACTGGTTTAGGCTGTGTGACAGCACTATCTATTATCCGTATGTTGCCAATTGCACTGGATTTTGCAATATTCAGTTCCTGCTGTCGATTAAGTAATTGCATATAGACTGCGCGACCAGACTCAACATCTCTACTTAAGCGTAACACCTCTTGCTGCGTGGCAGGCATACCTGAAACACGAGAATTTAGTTTACTTTTCTCCTTGATTAATGTCTGCCTTTTTTCCATTAAAGATTTATAACTTGGATGTTCCTTAGTATAAAGCTGAGAAATCTCTGCTTCTTTAAAAGTTAATTCATTTAACTGGTTATCCACATTTACAATTTGGTCCAAGACAGATTTAGCTTCCATTGTGAGGTCAACTGAATCTTTTTGCCTGCGATAATCATTTAACTTGTCCTCAGCAAGATCGAGTTCTGTGCGCACTTTTGGCAACTGCATATTAAGAAACTCGAGACTTTTAGCATCTTGCGCTGCTTGTCTTTCAATATTTTGAGTCAAATAATTTTGACTTATATAATTTATTGTTTTAGATATAAGTGACGGGTCTTCTCCAATCAATACTAAATTAAGTATTCCTGTATCTTTACCAAGATCCGAAACTGAGAAAGCCTGTTGAAGATCAGATATAGCTCTAAGCTTTGTCAAATATGAAACAGTAAAACTTGTGCCGGCCTGTGCCTTTATATCTGAGATCATAATAGAGATCCCATTCTTTTCGATAAGGGCACCAACCCTCGCTGTAATATCGATATTATCCCCAGTTATACGGTAATTTTTTTCATCAATCACTTCTATCTCAACCTGAGGAACATCTTTAGAATCATTTGGCAAATATAAGCGGCTTACAGCAATACGTTGGGGTTTTTCTCCGCTTAATCTAGCCCATCCCTTTCCAAATATAGGAAAATAATTCTGTTCAACCTTAGCCTGCAAGCCAAGATCTTCGACAGTCTGCCCCAAAATCATCCTTGACTGTAATAATGCTATTTCAGGAGCAGATTGCGGTTGGCTATCAGGTAACATTTGGCTTAAATTATCTAATAACGCATTTCCTTGCTTTTGCTCAACTTGAATCATAGCATCAGCTTGATACACAGGTGTTGAAAAAAGCATATAAATAATTGATATTGCAGTGAAAATAGCTGTTATCGTAATTATTAATTTACGATGATCAATAAATTCCCCAACAATCCTCCCCAAATCAATCTCATCATGTTCTGAAGAAGGTTGCTTGTTAGACGTTACAGAAGACATGCAATATATTCCCGTAAGTTATCCACTTAATTTGTCAACCCAGCGTTTAGACGCTAAGTCGATTAATTGATAGACTGATTCAAATGCTTCATCGCTCTTCCTGTATGGATCAGGGATTTCTTTATAATCGAGCCAATGACCTAGTAACATTGTTTTCCCACTTGCCTCAGGAGCAATTCTTGCTATCTGCTCTTGATGGACTTTCTCCATAACGAGAATAAGATCATATTTACGTGCTACTGAGGATGAGAATTGTTTGCCCTTATGATTATCTAATGAAATTCCGTGTTTTAAAGCAACTCTCTCCGCACTTTGATCTGCAGGATGGTCAACTAAAGCTCCAGTTCCGGCAGAGTCAATTTTCCTTGCAGGTAATAGAGAACGCAATATTCGCTCAGCTATTGGCGAACGACATATATTCCCAGTACAAACTATAAGTATTGAATCAAACATTAATTTGGCCATCTCTTAATGTAACGAATAGTTTCTGTCATATCATGTACCCCGCTGATTGTTGGAACCAATTGAGATATAACTCTATTCCAACGCACAATAGGAGCAGTTGTAACATATACAATGTCATATGGCTCAAGTTGGAATTCAGTTCCAAGGACCATAGCTGATGCATCTTGAGCACTAAGCTGATAAACGTTAGCAATTTTTCCTTGCTTATCATTCCTAAGTTGGCGTATTACGAAAATACCTTGAGCATCGCTCGCAGCCTGGACCATACCTTCCGCAGACCCTAATGCTTCAGCTAATGTCATACCGCTGCGGTCCATCTTAAGAGTAGTTTGTTTTCCAACCTCACCCATCACAAAAACTTTCAGATCATCATTTCTAGGAACAAAAAGAATATCCCCGGGATAAAGAAGTCGATTTTGAGTTAGATCTCCTTTTTGCATCAATGCATACAGTGAAATCTTACTGTCTTTGCCGTTATGTGTTAATACAACATTTCTCCAGTCTGCATCCACAGCAAGGCCACCAGCCGCATTAATTGCATCCATTACAGTTAACGGGATATTGGTAATTGCTTGTTTTCCCGAATTTGTAACTTCACCTGTCACATAAACTTTTTGTGAACGAAAAGCAGCAATGCTGACATCAACCTGCGGGCTTTCAATATATGTAGTTAAACGACTGGCTATTTCCTGGCGTACCTGACTTAACGTCTTACCCGCTACCTGAACTTTTCCAATATACGGATAAAATATCGTGCCATCGGAATTTACCCAGTTACCAGTATCACTTGCGCTACGATACTGACCAGCAGGAGTTGTTAACTCTGGATGATCCCAAACCGTCACCATAAGTACATCGCCTACGCCGATACGGTACTCATAACTTTTCAGTAGATCGTCTAACTGCGGATTCGGACGAGCCATGACGGTTTCAGGACGAAGTTGATCAACTAAGCCGGGAGTCAACGGATAAACATTCACCAGTTTATCCAAGTCGAAATCGCTATCCGGTAACTCAACCACATTCTTTCGAAGACTATTCAACCCCTGACCAGGCATGATTGTACAGCCCGATAAAAATCCTATTGCTAATGCCAATGCCGAAAATCTAACAATTTTTTTCTTCATAATGTCACATCATCAGTAAACCAAATGTTTTAATTCCTAAACAACAGCCAATTTCCAATGCTGCGTTAAGGCTATAAATTAAATGGGATTTCTATCCCAGCGCTCGCACCTACGTCATCACTATCGTTATGGTCTGCATCGGTATACCAGAGAGAGGTGTTCAGTCGTATCGATTTATACACATCCCCGCTCCATCCCAATTGCACACCTTTCAAGGTATCCGAACGAGGAAACGCCTTATTAATTGACTGATTTTCGGGGTTAACCTTCGCATACGCTAAACGCGCACTCCAACGTTGATTATCCTCAGTCACCAGCTCGACTTTTCCTGCAAACAGTTGACCATCGCCTCCCATTGCATCCCCGAGTGAGTACCCCTGTTGGTAGTAACCATTTTTGTAGATGTGGTGCGTATAGCTATAGTTGGTTCGGCTCATATTCGTCCGGGTATCATGCGCTTCAAGATACCAGTTGACAGCATCTTTACCCCAACCGTGATGCCCTTCGATACCCGCAAGGAACATATTCGCTGAAGGTAAGAAACCAGATTCATCTTCACCAATCATCTGCCCATAGACACTAACCGGCCAGCCAAGCGTGGGTTCCAGTTTCAACTTAAAGTCAAAACCAGCAAGCTGATTGCCTGGTTCATTGGGATCGTTTGCTTCGGTGTTATCTTTACCCGTCAGGCCATCCCAAAAATTACTAAACGACTCAGGTCTTCCCTCCCCGCCCCACTGCATAATGCGCGATGCGCCAAGCTCAAGGGACTGGAATGGTGAAAACGTCAGACGACCGCCGATAATTTTGGTATGCGGTACGGCGGTATATTGATTCATCTGGCTGGCGGAAATCTGATACTGCCAAGGGCCAATCCAGCGCAGCCACCAGGTTTCCGGTGCGGCCTGTTCAGCACGCTGCATTAAAACGCCGGTCATCGGGCGCATTGCATCACCGCGGATCAGGCTGCCCTCGTAACCCGGTCCCCACCACTGCGGCATCTGGCCGAACGAGAGCCACTGGTTCCAGAACTTGACCGCGCCGTAGGCGCCATTAGCATTAAAACGGGAACCGTTGCTGATGCGTTCGTCACCTTCAACGTTGCCCTGTAGATGCACATCCCACCATTCGCCGCTGTTATTAAAGGCCAATGATAAAGAACTATCCGCAGGCTGATTCTGGCCAAATCCCTGCGGCGTTCCGGGTTTATCCGTTGAGGTATAGCCACTCACCCGGAAATCAGCTTTTAAGGAATCGAGGCGTTGGTTGATTCGAGCGAGAACAACCTGTTCAGAAGAGTAAGAGGGTTTTGCTTTCTTAAGTGCCCGATTAATCTCTTCCTGGCTCAGAGGCCAGGTCGACAGGCTGAGATGAATAACGCCGCGATCGGAAAGCCACGCCAGATCGTTGCGCAGTTCGTTGTCATTCATCACTAACCCGGAGGCATAGGCAAGTGAGCTGGCAGAAGTAAGCAGCCCTAATGCGAGTGCGATTCGCGCAATTTTTATCATTGTACAAGATCCATTTAAAGCCCCGTTTCCGCAAGCTGGCGCGACAAGGGGAACACAGATAGATGCAGCGCCCTCTGACGCCAACCTTTGCTATTTTTGGTCTACAGGTTTGAGCAAAGAAAACGAAAGCATGTTATCGGATTCTCAGGTCAATGCCCGCTTTTGATTCACAGGCTATCTGCAGTACACAATGTATGCGAAATTGTTATTGAAGGCCATTCCTTACGCTTTACACCCGCAGTTTCTCCTGCCCGCCCCCAAACGGAACGCTCTGAGCTGGCGCCAACACGCAAGTATATACAGGTTGTGAAGATAATCACCTGTATGAAGTCCACTTTAGGAATTTCGGTCGCATGAAATGAGATGTGATATAGAGAAAACGTCCGTCCGCAGGTACGCTACCGCCCTTGGCTTAACAGCTACCAATGCACTGCACTTCTTTCCCTTTAAATTCAATCGCAGATTTCGATAAATCGGCGATTAATCCATCAAAACAAACAATTTCGCGGCCATAAGTTTACGAGATTCTGCCCTCAATTGGGAGCGTAATCTTAAATTATCAGATACGCTGGCAGCGCTATGAACTGCTCGTCGATAAGGTTATTGTTTTCCGTCCATCGCATACAAACGCCAACAGTACCGTACAGCCAAATAATTTCAACCCTATGATTTTGTTGCTTTTTCACCACAAAAAGTGTGTTGACTTAGTTTCAAATTAATTATAGTTAGTCAACTACAAAAATTAATAGTGAAAAGAATTATGCCAGCATGCTGTTATCATTAATAAATTCGATATATAGCCAGAAAACTTATTTAGGAAACATCCTGGCTGGTTATCGTTATGCTAATTATTGTGCAGAATTGCCCATCACAGATTTATTTCATGGATATGAAATATCGCAGCGGCAGACCATTTCACCTTAAATTTCATCTTGCATACAATGTGAACAGCACATGAATCACTCTGAATCCTTCAACTCGCCCACGCACCCCTGAGTCAGTAAAATTCCTTATGCAGGTCGGCACGGGTAAAAGGTTTCTCCAGTGGACCAATTTTCACCGCGATCTCGCCCAACAGCGATTGAGTTGGCGCCTTCGCCCCGGTATTCAGCAGAAGCGCCGGGATAATGACCATGCTCGCCAGGCCGCCAAACGATAGCTGCGCTGTATGAGTATCGCGAACGCGCGACTGCAGCAGCAGAAAGGCTGCACTCCCTGCGGCGCCCAGCAGCAAGCCGGCAATAACTTCCGAAGTTGAATGTGCATGAACCATCAAACGGGAATAGCCTACCAGCCCGGCTAGTGCATATCCGAATACGACGGCAGTAAAACGAAGAGCTGGTGTGGCACGCGCGCACAGCAGCCATAAAAGGATTGGCCAGAAAGCGGAAGAGAGTGCGGTGTGCCCGCTAAAGCCGGTGAAGTCCAGCTCGCGAATCCCGATACCCCAGCCCATAAATGCCAGTTTCGATGCGCAGACAATGGCGCCAGTTATACCGAACAGCAGAGCCCAGTGCCAGGCCAGCTGCTTTGAGTCTTTTCGCAGAAAAAGAACGATAAACAGTACCGCCGCACTGGGTAACAGTACGGTGCTATCGCCAAAAAAAGTGACAACCTGCCAGTTCATTTCTTTTTCATCCTTTGACGATCTCTCCAGTCCGTAACGTCTTTCCGCGACATTGGTGTGGGCATACACAATCAGTAACTTCACATTATTATGCATGCGTTACCGTTGTTTAATGCGCAAACATGATCTCAGTCAAGTTTTATTTTCGTCTCACGCCTTGACTAAGGGCCACTTACTTAAGAAAAGTCTTAGTAAGTAATTATCAGCAAAGAGTAAATTTAGCTAGTCCGACCATTTCAGCATGATACGTGTTCTTCTACTACCAGAAGTCTCCGAACATTGCCTCATGTTCGCAAACGCTACAATATAACAAGAAAACCGCTAACTCATTGTATTAAAATGGATACTAATCAGTGATACTTGCTGTACTTAACGGTGTGAACGGTCACGAATTGTCTGTTCTTCATCAGAAAACTCGGACCGCCCACTCTCATCCGCTAAAAAACTATGCGCTTAAACTATGCCAGCAGCTTCTTAATGCTCTCGCGGAATTTTGCCCCTTCTTTATGGTTACGCAGACCGTAGCTTACAAAAGCCTGCATGTAGCCCATTTTTTTACCGCAGTCATAGCTATCGCCAGTCATTAACATCGCATCGACCGACTGCTTTTTCGCCAGCTCGGCGATGGCATCGGTTAACTGGATGCGTCCCCAGGCGCCCGGCTCGGTACGCTCCAGTTCGGACCATACATCGGCAGAGAGCACATAACGCCCCACCGCCATCAGGTCAGAATCCAGGGTTTGCGGTTCATCAGGTTTTTCGATGAATTCAACGATTCGGGCCACCTGCCCTGCCGATTCCAGCGGATCTTTAGTCTGAATAACAGAGTACTCGGAGAGGTCGCCTTCCATTCGTTTGGCCAGAACCTGGCTACGGCCCGTTTCATTGAAACGCGCTACCATCGCGGCAAGGTTATAGCGCAGAGGATCGGCGCTGGCGTCGTCCAGAATGATATCCGGGAGCACAACCACAAAGGGGTTATCGCCAATCAGCGGGCGCGCGCAAAGAATGGAGTGGCCTAACCCCAACTGCTGGCCCTGACGTACGTTCATAATGGTTACGCCAGGAGGACAGATAGCCTGCACCTCCGCCAGAAGCTGACGTTTTACGCGTTGTTCGAGCAGTGCTTCCAGTTCATAGGAGGTGTCGAAATGGTTTTCTACCGCATTCTTGGATGAATGCGTTACCAGCACGATTTCCTTGATTCCCGCAGCTACAATTTCATCAACAATATACTGCACCATAGGCTTGTCGACGATCGGCAACATCTCTTTCGGAATGGCCTTAGTGGCGGGCAACATATGCATCCCTAATCCTGCTACCGGTATAACTGCTTTCAAACTCACCATTTTCATATCCACCCGTATGGTTATAAACCTTTTGATCCTGTCAGTTTGTATCTATCACTGGCATTTATCAGTGATGATACACGGTTGATCCCTGCCATACTGTCCGTCAAATTCTGAAATTACACGTATAATTTAAGAATACACGTAAAGTCTACATACCAATAGACAGATTTAAGAAAATTCTTATACGCAATATTTCGAAGTAAATATCTAATATTTACAATATGTTAGGCAAAAAAAACCGTTCCATGCAATTCATAAGATTGAGTAATGACGTTCATCGTTCCTCCATCATTCCTCTTTTAATACCTTGTTATCTTTCACAATGAGTTGATACAGAACAAGTGACTGCAAAAAAATAAAAATCCAGACCATATAATCGATTATAGTGTTAATAAAATTATTTAACGCACAAAACCGTCTGAACGGCAGCAAATTACTCGTCACAACGGGTTTCAGCAGCAGCGACGTCTTCCCCGCTAACCCCTGGTGCCTTTTACTGGCAACAAATTATTCCCACTGCTGTTTTTGCCGCTCTGCGTCCCCCGATAACGCGCATCACATCCTCCGGGAAAAATTGATCTCCGACAAGCCACGACATAAAGTAGTATAAATATCTAAATTCCAGGAAATTGTTGTTATATACATCAAATCTATTGATAGACTTTACCGTTTGCCGGAGACCGCCCTGGTATAGCCATTCAGCGCCTGCGCGGAATCCGGCATAAAATCAGGCGGGCCATTTCAGCCTATATCGATGAAAATTCGCACGATGACAAATAATAACCAGCCGATATGCTTGTGGTTGAATATGGTTATATCCTGCGCAAGTGGCTATTTTATTTACAGGTATTACGAGGCCCCGTTTGGCGCCCGAGGTAATTAACAGCAGAAAATATTGCATTTTATCTATGGCTTATCCATGATCGGTACATGGCACTCTTAGGTTGTAAAGGTTTTAACTGAATATGGAATGGATTGCCGACCCCTCGATCTGGGCCGGGCTCATCACGCTTGTCGTTATTGAGCTGGTACTCGGTATTGATAATCTGGTCTTTATCGCCATTCTCGCGGAAAAACTCCCTCCCGCGCAGCGCGACAGGGCGCGCGTGACCGGTCTGCTGCTCGCAATGGTGATGCGCCTGCTGCTACTGGCGTCGATCTCATGGCTGGTTACTCTCACCAGGCCGCTGATTACGTGGCACGATCTGAGCTTTAGCGCTCGCGATCTCATTATGCTGTTTGGCGGGTTGTTCCTTCTCTTTAAAGCCACCGTTGAGCTCAACGAACGGCTGGAAGGTAAAAATAGCGATAACCCGACCCAGCGCAAAGGCGCCAGGTTCTGGGGAGTGGTTGCGCAAATCGTGGTGCTTGATGCCATCTTCTCTCTCGATTCGGTGATAACCGCGGTCGGCATGGTTGACCACCTGGCGGTAATGATGGCTGCGGTGATTATTGCCATTAGCCTGATGCTGATGGCCAGCAAGGCCCTGACCCGCTTTGTTAACAGCCATCCGACAATTGTTATTCTCTGCCTGAGCTTCCTGTTAATGATCGGTTTTAGCCTGATTGCCGAAGGCTTTGGCTTCCCTATTCCCAAAGGATACCTGTACGCTGCCATCGGCTTCTCGGTCATGATTGAATCCTTCAATCAGCTGGCGATCTTTAACCGTCATCGCTTTCTCTCGGCCAACCTGACGTTACGCCAGCGAACCACTGAAGCGGTAATGAATCTGTTGAGCGGCCACAAAGAGAATAGCGAGCTGGATAGCGATACCGCTTCGCTGGTTGCCGATCGCGACGATAACCCGCTGTTTAATCCACAGGAGCGGCGGATGATTGAGCGGGTACTGAATCTCAATCAGCGCACCGTCAGCAGCATCATGACCTCGCGTCATGATATTGAATATATTGATCTCAGCGCTCCGGAAGAGGAGATCCGCGCCTTACTCGACAAGAATCAGCATACCCGCCTGGTGGTTACCGGCGGCGATGATGACGAAGATATGCTTGGCGTCGTGCACGTGATCGATCTGCTGCAGCAATCGTTACGACATGAACCGCTCAACCTGCAGGCCTTGATTCGTCAGCCGCTGGTGTTCCCGGAGACGCTACCGCTGCTTCCGGCGCTGGAGCAGTTCCGCAAAGCCAGAACCCACTTTGCCTTTGTGGTTGATGAGTTTGGCTCCGTCGAGGGCATTGTCACGCTCAGCGACGTTATGGAAACTATCGCCGGTAATTTGCCTAATGAAGTAGAAGAGATTGACGCTCGCCACGATATTCACAAAAACGGCGACGGTAGCTGGACGGTCAACGGGCATATGCCGCTGGCAGACCTGGTCCAGTATGTCCCCCTGCCGCTGGATGAGAAACGTGAATACCATACGGTCGCCGGTCTGCTGATGGAGTACCTGCAGCATGTGCCGCAGGAAGGTGAAGAAGTGAACCTTGACGGCTACGTTCTGCGCACGCTGCAGGTGGAGAGCCATCGGGTGCAAAAAGTACAAATAGTGCCGCCGGCGCATAATGAAGATGAACTGGACTATGAAGTGTAATGCTCACTTCAATGAATATTCTAAAGCCGCATGAACAATGGCAAACCGGTTTTTGAGGAGCCGTTGACATTACTGCCGGGTGGCGGCTGACGCCTTACCCGGCCTACAAATCCACGCCCGCAACACATAACGCCTCCCCGTAGGCCCGCGCAAGCAAAGCGCCGCCAGGCAATGCCACATGTCGCACTTTGTCAGCAAAGACGCCGGCCATGGATTATCATCCGCCGACAACAACCGCCAGACTCACAGCTTATCCAGCAGCTTCTTCACATCCTTGCCATCCTGAGTGTTTTTATTGCGTTCGGCCCATTCACTAAGCCGTTTTTTCGCTTCATCCTGCAGCTGCTTGCGGAGTATCTGGTCCACCTGCAGACTGTAGCTCAGCGTCTGCCAGTTTCCATAAATTCGCAATGGGATCGCCGTCTGCTTGAGCCTATCGATGAGTTTGCTCTCGCCCTTCCAGCCGCCCAGTACCCGGACGTTGAAGCGCATATCGCAGTCTTCTTTCAGCAGATTGAGTTCACCCTGCCCGGTTAACGCCATCAGTTCAGATTGCCCCTGCATACCCTTTAAGGTCACCTGTCCATTATCCAGCGCAAACTCGGTGCTGACGGAGTCCAGCCTGGTCGCATTATCGTAGTTTTCCTGCGCCTGAACGTTGGTGCTGCGCTCGACGGCCTGCTGGACTAGCTGCTGGAAATTAAGCCCTTCAGTGCGCGTATCCGTCATCTGAATTTGCGCCTGCCCCTGCCAGCTGCGGCGGAACTCGTCGGCATCAATCTTGCCGCCGGAGAACTCGCCGGTCAGCGAGAGCTTGCCGGTCAGGTTTATCGAATAATTGAACGCTTTCAGAATCGAGCCGATCTCAACGTTGTCGAGCTGCGGCTCGAAGGAGGCTCGCGGCGTTTCACCTCGCGCGTCCAGCGAGCCGGGGAGCGAGAGTCGCCCGCCGTCCAGGTTCCCCTGCATCCGATGAATCGTCAGCAGCCCCTGCTGGTTGCTGATATCGCTTTTCACTTGGGTAAAATGCATGCCACGCCACTGCAGCTGCTCGGCCGTGATGCTCAGCCGGGCGTTAAAACCGCGCAGCGAGTTGTAATCCTGCTGAATACCGTTATCCGCAATAACCGGGCGTAGCTGCCTGGCCTGGCTTTGCCCCTGCTGGTTAACGCCATTATTGTCAGATGCTGAGGGATGAGACAGCAGGCTATCGAGGTTGAGCGTGCCCGCCTGAAGATTCAGCGTCCAGTCAGGCTGTTGGCCCAGCACCACGCTGCCGTTGCCGGCAACGGTACTGCCGTTAGCCGTTAAGTTCAGCTTATCGAAGCTGAGCTTTTTCGCATCCTCGAACCAGCTGGCCTGCATGCTGGCCTGGCCGCTAATCCCTTCAGGGGGAAGCTCCGCGCCGCGAAGCTGCCAGTTCAGTTGTGAAATGTCCGCCTTCAGAGAATGAGGATAATCACCGCCCTGCACCTGGGCGGAGAAGGAAAGCGCCAGATCGCGCTGATCGCGGTTCACCCGGCCAGAGAAATCGACCGTTGCGCGATGGCTGCTGTCCTGCTCCATCTGCAGGCGGATATCGCGCACCGTCACCTGCTCGCCATCTTCATGCTGAAAAAACAGCACGCTATCGGCTATCTGCAGCTTCTGGACATCATACGACCAGCCGCGATCCTCCGGAACCTGAGGCAGCGTGTTGTCGTGCGGAACGACCGGCGCTCCTTTGCTGCGCACGGCTTCGGTTTTGGGAGTCAACTGGATCACCGCCCCCTTCAACATCACCTGCTTAACCTGCAGCTGATGCGAGATCAGCGGCAGCAGCCCGACGTCAAGGCGCATATTATCCGCGCGAATGACCGGTTCTGCCGCGCCGGGCGCGGTCAGGGTCATGCGGCCTGAGAGAATGCTGAGCTGCGGCCAGACGTGCCAGCGCAACGGCCCATTGAGTTCAAGCTGATAGCCGCTACGATCCGCCACCTCTTTAACCATATAGGCGCGAAAATCGTTGGGGTTGACCAGCAATACCAGCGCGGTAAGACCGGCGACAACTACCGCCAGTAAGATCATCAGCGTGGTCAGAATTCGTCTCATGGCATCCTCAGCAAACCGCTAAAATTATCAATCCTTGTCGATTCGACTCGCTACCGCGCCCTGCTGGTCGCGATATTTCGCATCTTCGCGGCGGTTATAAGGACGCACCGCCGGGCCGGATAAGGGTTCAAAACTTAACGCGCCGATCAGCATCCCTGGACGCAGCGCCAGCGGCAGCTTACCCGAATTATAGAATTCCAGAACGATACAGCCGGACCAGCCCGGATCGATGCGGTGCGCGGTAACGTGCACCATCAAGCCCAGACGCGCCAGCGAGGAACGGCCATCCAGCCAGCCGACGAGATCCGGCGGCAGGGTAACCGATTCAAAGGTCACCGCCAGCGCCAGCTCGCCCGGATGCAGGAAGAACGCCTCACCATCCGGCAGAACAATCTCTTCGCTCATCACCCGATCCAGCGCCGCGCTGACTTCCGCCTTCGGCCCGCTCAGGTCAATAAAGCCCGCCGTGTGCCCGCGGAAAGTCCGAAACTTATTCCCCAGCCGAACATCGACCGTCGCGCCGTTAATGCGCTCAACGGGCGGGCGCGGATTAATGGCCAGTCGCCCCTCATCCAACCAGGCTTCTATATCTCGGTCGCACAGACGCATGAACGTTCTCCTTTAAGGCATTGCGCCCCTACGCCTTCCGGGGATAAGGGCAAATTGGCTTCTCTTTGCACGTTACACAATTCGTTCGTGTTATTCAAAGAACTGACTGATTTTGGCCTTCAGAATATCGATGGCGATACGGTTCTTACCGCCGCGAGGCACAATAATATCGGCATACTGCTTGGAAGGATCGATAAACTGCAGGAACATCGGGCGCACCGTTTTCTGGTACTGCGCCATCACTGAATCCATCGAACGTCCGCGCTCGTTGACGTCTCGCTTGATGCGGCGCATCAGGCAAATGTCCAGCGGGGTGTCGACAAAAATGGAGAAGCTGAGTTCGTTGCGCAGGCGAGCGTCGGTCAGCAGCAGAATCCCTTCAAGAATGATGACTTTCTTCGGTTCGATATGGATAGTTTCCGGCATACGGGTATGTTCAACGTAGCTGTATACCGGCAACTCTATCGGCTGGCCGCTTCTCAGCATCTGCAGATGCTGAAACAGCAGACTATGATCCATGGAGCTCGGATGGTCATAGTTGGTTTTTACACGCTCTTCCATCGACAGATGACCTTGATCCTTGTAATAGCTGTCTTCCGGAATAACGCCGATATGTTCATCGCCGACCTGTTCACGTAATTCACGATATAGCGTACTGGCGATAAGGCTTTTGCCCGAAGCCGATGCGCCGGCGATGCCTATAATGACGCACTGATGAGACGTATCAGTCATAAATTTTTGCGACCTGATTAACCTGGGAATGTAGGAAGGGTGGCGGTTGACCGCCAAACGCCGCAATTATAGGGATTTCAGCGCGTCGATACCAGTGCTAAGCGCCTCTCGGGTCTATTCCTCCTCCGGCGACCAGCCTTGCGTATACCAGATATGCAATAAAGCGTACGAGCGCCAGGGGTGCCAGCGGCTGGCGTAGCGCGCAATCCGGCTCGGCGTCATGCCGGGAAAACGCTGTTTAATCAGATAATCATCCGCCAGAAAGATATCCGGTGCCTGCCAGCCGCGCAGCGCGAAATAGTTCGCCGTCCAGCGGCCAATGCCGGGCAGCGTCTGCAGCTGCTTTATTCCGGCGTCGATATTATCCGGCGCCCGGAGGGGAAGTTCGCCGCTGATGGCCGCCCGCGCCAGGTGAATCAGCGCCTCCGCCCGCCGCAGGGGCATACCCAGCGCCTTCAGCGCCAGCGGATCGGCCTGCGCCAGCCGCTGCGCGCTCGGGAACAGATAAAAGCCCGGCGCATCGGTCAACGGTTCCCCGAAGGCAGCCACCACTTTCCCGGTCAGCTTTGCCGCCATGGCCACGCTCACCAGTTGGCCGAGCACCGCGCGTACCGCTTGTTCAAACGCATCCAGGGATCCCGGCAGGCGCAGCCCCGGCCTTGGCAGCGCGAGGTTTCCCAGCGTCAGGGCGATCCGCTGCGGGTCGCAGGACAAATCAAATAAGCGCGCAACCCGCGCCAGGCACTCTTCCGCGACCGGCTGTAGCCCGGCGGAAAGCGTCACCCGCATGCCCTGCGCGGCGTCATCCGGCGTCACCGCGATCAGCCCGGCGTGGCCATTGAGGGCAAAGCTGCGGCAGTAGCTGTTGTCGACAAAAGTTTCAATCCCCTGCACGGTACGCGCCTCAAGAAAATGAAACATCCATTGCCAGTCGTAGGGGGGATGCCAGGGTAGCAGCGTCATCATTTCTCCTTTTTTAGCGCTTCAATCATAGCGGCTCTGCGCCGCGGGCGCCTTGCTTTTAAATTCCAGTTGTCGCAGTGCCGTCAATCCGCTAAAGTCGCCCCCCTTCTTCACCGGCATGGGGATTTTGCAGGCTATGTTTATTGGTTTTGACTACGGTACCGCTAACTGTTCGGTGGCGGTAATGCGCGAGAATACGCCGCAGCTGTTGACGCTGGAAAACGGCAGTTCACTGCTACCATCCATGCTTTGCGCGCCGACCCGCGAAGCGGTCAGCGAGTGGCTCTACCGCCATCACGATGTCCCGCCCAACGGGGATGAAAACCAGGCGCTGCTGCGTCGCGCCATTAGCTTCAACCGCGAGGAAGATATCGACGTACTCGGCAACAGCGTGCAGTTTGGTCTCGCTTCGCTGCATCAATACGTTGAAGATCCAGAAGAAGTCTACTTCGTGAAGTCGCCGAAATCCTTTCTCGGCGCCAGCGGGCTCAAGCCGCAGCAGGTGGCGCTGTTTGAAGACTTAGTGTGCGCCATGATGCTGCATATCAAACTCCAGGCGCAAACGCAGCTGCCAGAAACCATCGACCAGGCGGTTATCGGCCGGCCGATTAACTTCCAGGGACTGGGCGGCGATGACGCCAACGCCCAGGCGCAGGGCATTCTCGAACGTGCGGCAAAGCGCGCGGGCTTCCGCGACGTGGTGTTTCAGTTTGAACCGGTCGCCGCCGGTCTGGATTTCGAAGCGACGCTGAGCGAGGAAAAACGCGTGCTGGTCGTCGATATCGGCGGCGGTACCACCGACTGTTCACTGCTATTGATGGGGCCGCAGTGGCGGGAAAAAGCCGATCGCCAGCAAAGCCTGCTTGGCCACAGCGGCTGCCGGGTCGGCGGTAACGACCTTGATATCGCCCTGGCCTTTAAATGCCTGATGCCGCTGCTGGGTATGGGCGGCGATACCGAAAAAGGCATCGCGCTGCCGATTCTGCCGTGGTGGAATGCGGTGGCGATTAACGACGTCCCGGCGCAAACCGATTTTTACAGCGCCGCCAACGGTCGCCTGCTTAACGATTTGCTGCGCAGCGCCCGCGATAGCGAAAAAGTCGCGCTGCTGCTGAAGGTCTGGCGTCAGCGTCTGAGCTATCGCCTGGTGCGGAGCGCGGAAGAGAGCAAAATCGCCCTGTCCGCGCAGCCGAGCGTCACCGCCGGGCTGCCGTTTATCAGCGACGAGCTGGCGACAGCCATCAGCCAGCAGGGTCTGGAAGCGGCGCTGGATCAGCCGCTGGCCCGCATCATGGAGCAGGTTCAGTTGGCGCTGGATAACAGCAATGACAAGCCGGATGTGATTTACCTGACCGGCGGCAGCGCTCGCTCGCCGTTGATCAAAAAAGCGCTGGCGGCACACCTGCCGGGCATTCCGGTGGCCGGCGGCGATGATTTTGGCTCGGTCACCGCCGGGCTGGCCCGCTGGGCGCAGGTGGTGTTTCGTTAATCACACGGTACGATCCCGGATTGCGGCTGACGCCTTATCCGGGCTACCGACCAGGGCTTGGTAGGCCGGGCAAGGCGACAGCCGCTGCCCGGCAACAATACGAACACAATATCAAAACCGCGCTCTGTTATTTCCCTTCACGCCGTGAAACATAATCCCGCCGCTGTTCGCCGGTATAAATCTGCCGCGGACGATAAATCGTCAGCGGCGCTTCGTGCATTTCGTTCCAGTGCGCCACCCAGCCAAGCGTTCTGCCCACGGCGGTAATCACCACAAACATCGATGAAGGCAGCCCCATCGCCTTGAGGATCACCGCAGTATAGAAATCCACGCTCGGCGACAGGCCATTTTCAACAAAGTACGGGTCGGTCAGCGCCACCTCTTCGAGGGCCATCGCCACCTGCAACGGCATGTCGGACATCCCCAGCTCTTCCAGTACCCGATGACAGGTCTCGCGCAAAATAGCGGCGCGCGGGTCAAGATGACGGTAGCGAGAGTTACCGAATCCCAGACGACGGAACGTCTGCGGGTCGCGTTTCGCTTTGCTCAGGAACGCCGGAATTTGATCAACGGTGTTGATCTCCTCCAGCATCCGCATACTGGCTTCGTTCGCCCCACCGTGGGCCGGTCCCCACAGAGACGCGAGCCCGGCGGCGACGCAGGCAAAGAGATTCGCCCCGGAGGAGCCCGCCGCCCGGACGGTGGTCGTCGATGCGCACTGGCCATGGTCGGCGTGCAGCACCAGGATCTGGTTCATCGCCTGCTCAATCACCGGATTCAGCTGATACTGTTCCGCCGGAATAGCAAACAGCATATGCAGGAAATTCCCCGCATAGGAAAGATCGTTGCGCGGATACTGCGCCGGTTGCTCAATTGAAAACTTATAGCTCATCGCCGCGAGCGTTGGCATTTTCGACAGCAGGCGGGTGGCGGCCAGCGCGCGGTGCTCAGGATTTTCAACGTCCAGCACATCGTGATAGAACGCCGCCAGGGTGCCTACCAGGGCGCACATTAAGGCCATCGGATGCGAGTCGCGACGAAAGCTGCTGCACATGCGGGCAATCTGCTCATGCACCAGGCTATGGCGGGTAATCGTGTTTTTGAAGTCCTGATAGCTGGCTTCGTCAGGCGCATCGCCGCGCAGCAGAATCCACGCCACTTCCAGGAAGTCGCACTGGCGCGCCAGCTGATCGACCGGATAGCCGCGGTGCAGCAGAATGCTCTTTTCAGTATCGATCCACGAGATGGCCGACTTACAGCCTGCGGTGTTAGCAAAGCCGGGGTCGAAACTGCATATCCCCGCGGAAGCCAGCGGACGAATATCCATGCCGAGGTAGCCCAGGGTCCCCGAGACCGTACTCAAAGGAATTGACTGTTGTTCATCCAAAGAAAGCGTTAGCGATTTCGTCGTCATCCTGTCAGGTCCCCTTCCACAACGAGTGATGAATTAACCCGGGCGTTTCTCCGGGCGCAACGGCCAACATAACCAGAGTCGTCCGGCGATTCTTTGATATGGATAACCAAAACATTCATAAAACAGCGTTATTATCAGCGGTTTTATGTTGATTACCCTCTAATAATTACCGATAAAAATAGCGCGTAATCGCTTGTTCACCTTGCGGTTTACCTGCCATTACGCGCGATCGCTACGATAATATCCGCTGCATGGCAGCAAATTTATCGTATTTGTTTTATCAATCCTTCGTCCGTTTCGCTTTCACTTCACGGTACCAGCGCGGATGATGCTTCTTCGCCCAGGTCTTCGTCACCCAGC
>OKEG01000186.1_pt1 | contig 21194 bp, 23 predicted proteins | sample 1614111 | NCBI WGS metagenome assembly OKEG01 (sample SAMN04436907, study PRJEB24849) | human gut metagenome | biome: human gut; feature: NICU; material: stool | host: Homo sapiens | place: USA: Saint Louis, MO | collected 2012-04-09 | reverse complement strand
CGACCACCGAGATCTACACTCTTTCCCTACACGACGCTCTTCCGATCTCTCCGTTCTGCGATTTCTTGTAGATGGGGGTCTCGGGTGTGTTGAGGTACTTCGGGCCCTTGTCGTCGTCAAAAAGGCGCCGCGCTCCAAAGCCGATCGTCTTGCCCGTCACATCCCGAATCGGCCACACGAGGCGGCCGCGGAATCGGTCGTACACGCCGCGCTGCCCCTCAGAAACAAGCCCGCTCAGTGTCAGTTCCTTTTCCGTAAATCCGCGCCCACGCAAATGCTTCGCGAGATTGTCCCAGCCCTGAGGAGCGAAGCCGATGCCAAAGTGCGCGGCGGCGCGAGGGCCAAAGTCACGTTCAGCGAGGAACCTGCGGCCGATCTCCGCCTCGGGGCTCGTCAGATGTTCACGGAAGAACGCCTCCGCGACCTCGTGCGCGGCGAGCAAACGCTGTCGGGTGCCGAAATCCGTGCGCGGCCCGGAATCGCGATCAGCGCGGGAAGAGGATTCTTCATATCGCAAATGGATACCGTAGCGCGACGCCAAGTATTCGACTGCTTCGGTGAAGCTCATGTGGTTGATTTTTTGGACGAATTCGATCACGTCTCCGCCCTCGCCGCAGCCGAAGCAGTGGTAGCGGCCGATCGCGGGACGAATGTTGAACGAGGGCGTTTTTTCGTCGTGGAAAGGGCACAGGCCCTTCATCGAACCTAGGCCCGCGCTCCTGAGGGAGACGTGCTCGGAGACGATCTCTTCGAGGTTCGCGCGCTCGCGCACAGCCACGATGTCCTCGCGTTTGATGAGGCCTTTCACGCGCACCTTCCTCGCTCAGTTAAACGGGATTTCCGGGCCGAACCCGGGAAGTGGCACATCGCCCGCCAATGCATCCGAGTAGGCGCCAGAGAAGAACTCGGAGTGCAGTCGCACTGCGGAGACATCGGTGAGCGACGCGATCTGATCCACGATAACTCGCTCGCGCTCCTGAAGCGTGTTCGCCCGCTCGTACAGCACGGTAAAGATGGGATCCAGGTGCGCCGCTCCCGTGCGGCGAAAGAGCGCAAAGAGATCCGTAAGGATCTGCTCCTGGAGGGCATACACGCCCTGCTGAGCCCTGCTCGACATGACGTATGCGGCCGCGAGACCTTTGAGAACGCAGATCTCTCGCTCGGTGTCCTCGGGAATCACGACGCTTCCTTCGAAGCGTGCGAGTGCGTGCTGCCCGTGTGCCTGACGAGTCGCCTCGACAACCGATCCCACGAAGCGACCGATGAGCTGAGAGCACATGTCCTTCAATGCCGCCGCGGAGAACGGATCGCCCGAATGCTCCCACTGCCACACCGTTTCGTTTTCGAGCCGCGTGAGGGCGACATCAAGGTCACTAATCTCGAGATGCGGGGTGTACCAGTCCTGGACAACATAGAGCGCGGCCTCGCGCTCTTGCGGATCTTTCAATGCCCGCAACGTGATCGTTCCGCCCGTTATCGCATCCTCGATATCGTGCACCGAATAGGCGATATCGTCAGCAATATCCATGACCTGTGCCTCGAGGCACTTACGGTGCTCGGGCGCACCTTCGCGCGCCCACTCATACACGGGCAGGTCATCCTCATAGACCCCGAACTTGGGCGAGTTGGGATTCGGCCCTTCACCGCGCCGCCACGGGTATTTGATCGCTGCATCGAGCGCCGCCCGCGTCAGATTGAGGCCGTAGCTCTTTTCACCGCCAAGGACCTTCGGTTCAAGCCTCGCGAGCAAGCGCAGTGTTTGAGCGTTCCCCTCAAATCCGCCGATGTCACGCGCGAGTTCATTGAGCACCCGCTCGCCATTGTGCCCAAACGGCGGGTGCCCGAGGTCGTGTGAGAGGCACGCGGCGTCCACGATATCGGGGTCGCAGCCAAGTTCATGGGCGATATCGCGGCCCACTTGTGCGACCTCGAGCGAGTGGGTCAGCCGGGTGCGGGAAAAATCGTTCGAGCCAGCCCCGAGCACCTGGGTCTTTGCACCGAGGCGCCTGAGCGCCGACGAGTGCAGCACTCGCGCGCGATCGCGTTGAAACGGCGTGCGTGCCTGGGACTTCGGTGGCTCCGCGAAAAAACGCTCAATGTCGCGCGAATGGTACGGGGCAGGAATGTGTGGTGGCACGTCTCAACCTCCCGAGACGGAAAGTTCCGCCTCGTGCAAACGAGCGCGGTGCTCTTCTGAGATCTCGCGCGAATCGAGCCAGCCGTCGGGCATGTGGGTGCGTTTCGGGTGCCCTGCCCGCCCGCGGGGGCCTTCAACCGGCTCACCCGGGTACGGTGCGTCCCAGTCGAGACCAGCAAGCTTCTCCTTGAGGTCCTCGAGCGATTCCATGGTCGCAAGGGCGTGCCGTGCTTTGCCACCCACCGGGTATCCCTTGAAGTACCAGCCGACATGCTTGCGCAGGTCACGCACGCCTCGGCCTTCGTCCTCAAAGAACTCGATCAGAAGTTCGGCGTGGCGAATGAGCACCTGGGCAACCTCCCCGAGTGTCGGTTTCACTCGATCAGGTTTGCCGGCGAATCCCGCGGCAAGATCGGCGAAGAGCCACGGCCGCCCCTGGCAGCCTCGGCCGACGACCACGCCGTCACACCCCGTCTGCTCGACCATACGCAAAGCGTCTTCAGCGCTCCAGATATCCCCGTTTCCGAGCACCGGAATGCTCGTGACCGCTTGCTTCAACTCCGCGATCGCGTCCCACCTAGCATGCCCCGAATAGTGCTGATTGGCCGTGCGCCCGTGGAGCGCGATCGCCGCAGCACCGGCCTCTTCCGCGATGCGTCCCGCGTCGAGATAGGTGAGGTGCGAGTCATCGACTCCCATCCGGGTCTTGACCGTCACGGGGACGTCCTCGGCGGCCTTCACGGCCTCGGTCACGATACGGGTGAACAGTTCCGTCTTCCACGGAAGCACCGCACCGCCGCCCTTGCGGGTGACCTTAGGAACGGGGCAACCGAAATTGAGGTCGATGTGGTCAACGAGATCAAGCTCGCGCAGCACGCGAATCGAAGCGGCGATGGTCGCGGGATCAACGCCGTATAGCTGAACCGAGCGAGACGTCTCCCGCTCCCCCATCGTCACGAGACGCATTGTTTCCGGGTGGCGTTCGACGATCGCGCGGCTCGTCACCATTTCGGAGACGAAAAACCCACCGTCATGAGCGGAATGACGTGCACCGAACTCGCGGCAAAGGAGACGAAACGGCATGTTCGTCACGCCCGCCATCGGGGCGAGAACCACGGGAGTATCGCTCGTGTGAGGACCAATCGTGAGGGAACGTCTCATGCGCGAAAGGAGCTCCCTAGCATCCCGCAAGACGCTCGGCGAGGTAGCCCTTGATCTGGGAGAGGGCTACGCGCTCTTGAGCCATGGTGTCTCGATCGCGCACGGTCACGGCCTGATCGTCGAGCGTGTCGAAGTCGACCGTGACGCAGTAAGGCGTGCCAATTTCATCCTGGCGACGGTAGCGTCGACCGATCGCACCAGAGAGGTCCATCTCGATGTTCCACAGCCCGCGAAGCTCCGAGGCAAGGTTGTGCGCGGTGGGCTGAAGGTCCTCACTCTTGGATAGCGGAAGCACGGCGACCTTGACTGGCGCGATGCGCGGATCAAGTTTGAGAACGGTGCGCTTATCGACTCCGCCCTTGGTGTTGGGAGCCTCGTCTTCTTCGTAGGCGTCAATAAGGAACGCCATCATCGAACGCGTAAGGCCAAACGACGGCTCGATGACGTAGGGGGTGTAGCGTTCGCCGCTTGCCTGGTCGAAGTACTGCATCTTCGTGCCCGAAGCTTCCGTGTGGCTTGCGAGGTCGAAGTCAGTACGGTTAGCGACGCCCATGAGTTCGCCCCATTCGCTGCCCTGGAAACCAAAGCGGTACTCGAGGTCGATGGTGGCATCCGAATAGTGGGCACGCTCCTCTTCCGGAACATCAAAGCGACGGATGTTTTCGGGTTTGATACCGAGATCGAAAAACCATTTCTCGCATGCCTCGACCCACTCGTCGAAAAATTCGCCGGCACGCTCGGGCTGGGTGAAGAACTCGATCTCCATCTGTTCGAATTCGCGGGTGCGGAAAATGAAGTTGCCCGGAGTGATCTCGTTGCGGAAGGACTTGCCGACCTGGCCGATGCCGAAAGGCGGCTTCACGCGCGCAGCGGTGACGACGTTGAGGAAGTTGACGAAAATGCCCTGCGCTGTTTCGGGGCGGAGGTAGTGCAGGCCTTCCTCGTTATCGACTGCGCCGAGGTAGGTCTTCATGAGGCCTGAGAACTGCTGGGGCTCGGTGTACTCGCCCTTGGTGCCACAGTTCGGGCATGGGATCTCGCTCATGCCCTCGGCTTTACGCCCCTTGCGTTCCTCGAACTCTTCCACGAGGTGATCCTCGCGGAAGCGGTTGTGGCAGCTGCGGCATTCGATGAGCGGGTCCGTGAAGGTCTTGACGTGCCCCGAGGCCTCCCATACGCGAGTAGGCAGGATGATCGAGGAGTCGAGGCCCACCATGTCGGCGCGCGAAGTCACGAACGTGCGCCACCACTGGCGTTTGATGTTCTCCTTGAGCTCAACCCCGAGGGGGCCGTAGTCCCACGCCGAACGCGTGCCGCCGTAAATGTCGCCGGCGGGGAACACGAATCCGCGCTTCTTCGCGAGGGCGATGACGTTATCGAGCTTCGACGGTTGGGGCTTCGCCACGAGATCTCCTTGGAACGATGGGCACGCATGACTTGCGTGCTTTGTTCCACCCTAACCAGAAACCGCCGAAAGGTTGATCCTTCTTGCACGCGGGTAGGTGAAGATTTGCCGCACACCACAACAATCATTGATAATAGTTCTCATGAATGATTCACGCTCACTTTCAGGCATGTCTTCCCCCATTTCTCGCCGCGCGTTCACGCTCGGCGGCGGGCTTTCGCTCGCGGCACTTCTTGCCGGGTGTGGCGGCACGTCGGGTGGTGCAAAGGGGTCCGACGCCTCCTCGGGTTCCGGCGATGTTTCGGTCATGATCACCTGCTACCCCACCCAGTACCTCGCCGAGAAGATTGGCGGAAAGCACGTCTCAATCATCAACCCGGTGAAGCCGGGCATCGACCCTCACGGCCTCGAGCTCTCGGTGCAGCAGGTTGCGCAAATGGCCGATGCTGACCTCGTGGTGCAGATCGAGCACTACCAAACAGCCGTCGACGATGCCATCAAGGCTCACAAGCCGAAGAAGCTTCTGAACCTCAACGAGTTTGTGGACATTCTGCCCGCAAGCGGTGAGGAGCACGAGCACGAACACGGCGATGAGCATGCTCACGAGCATGAACACGAACACGATCACGAGCATGAGGCGAGTGACGGCGGCGGCGAGCACGAACACGAACACGAACACGAACACGAACACGATGAGCACTCTGACGAGCATGATCACGAGCACGGTGGCCACGAACATCATCACGATCACGGCGGCATCGACCCGCACTTTTGGCAGGACCCGCACCGCATGATCAAGGCGGCAAAGGTACTCGCCGACACTCTCTCCGAGATCGACGCAGATCACGCCAAGGACTACGCGAAGAACTACGAATCGCTCGAAAAGGAGCTCACGAAACTCGACGAAGAACTCCACGAAAAGTACGACTCCGTGACGCGAGAGAAGGCTTTTATCACGAGCCACACCGCGTTCGCCTACCTCGCAAAGACCTACGACCTTCATCAAATCGGCATCGCGGGCATTGACCCTGAAAACGAGCCCTCGACCGAACGTCTGCTCGAGCTCGCTGATCTCGTCAAGAAGGAGAAGCTGACGACCGTCTTCTTCGAGACCTCGGCGACCCCCGCCGTCGCTGAGGCGCTCGCGAGCCGCACGGGCGCGAAGGCGGAGGAACTTGACAATCTTGAGACGCAGCTCGATGAGAAGAGAGATTATGCTCAGGTCATGCGAGACAACGCCGACAAACTCGTTGCTTCCTGGCAGTGAGTAGCGCCACCACTCACGACGCCGCCGCGTTTGAGGTTCGACATGTGAGCCTCAAACGCGGCGGCAACGTCGTCCTCAAGGACGTCACAGCCCGCATTAACGAGGGCGAAGTCGTCGCCATTCTCGGGCCGAACGGCTCGGGTAAGTCGACGCTTCTCAAGGCCATGATCGGGGTGCTGCCCCTTTCGGGTGGAAGCGCCCAGATCCTCGGCCGCCCCTCGACCACGCGGGGTGTGCACGACGCGATCGGATACGTGCCACAAATGGCCGCGTTCAGCGGAAATATTGCGGCGAGCGCGTACGAGACGACCGCGAGCGGCCTACTCACGAGCACGCGACTGTTCACCCGGGCACCGAAGCACAAGGTCCAGCGTGCCCTCGAATTCGTGGGGCTCGGTGCTCTTTCGAGCCGCGCCGTCACGGAGATGTCCGGTGGTCAGCGTCAGCGCGTCATGATCGCTCGCGCTCTCGTGCGGGAGCCACGCATTCTTGTCCTCGACGAACCCTTTACCGGGGTCGATGCCGCGACTCAAGAGAACATCTCTCAGCTCATCGGCAAGCTCCACGAGCGCGGGACGACTGTCGTTGTCGTGCTCCATGATCTCGACCCGCTGCGCGACCTCATTACGCGCGCAATCGTGATGGAGGAAGGTCGAATTGTTCACGACGGCCCACTCCCCCACGACGATCCGCATGCGGATGCAAGCGAGAGCGAGGACGGAAAGCACCACGTGAACGAGACCATCGACCAGTGCCTAGGGAACGAGATTCACCCGTGAGCCCCCTCGACCTTCTTCTCTCGCCGATCGTCCGCTACCCCCTCATCATCGCGGTACTAGTGGGGCTTACAGCGCCCGTCGTGGGCACCTATCTCGTGCAAAAGCGGCTTTCGCTTCTCGGCGACGGGCTTGGCCACGTCGCGCTCACGGGTGTGGCAATCGGGTGGCTTGCTAGCTCGATCTTCCAGCTTTCCAGTAGCGATGCGCTCGCGATCCCGGGAGCGCTTGCCGCGAGTGTCATAGGTGCCGTGCTCATCGAGTACGTGCGCGAGGTCGGCCATACGAGCCGCGACACAGCCCTCGCGATCCTCTTTTACGGCGGCATCGCCGGCGGCGTCGTGATCATTCAACTTGCTGGGGGCACGTCGCAGAGCCTCATGGCATATCTCTTCGGGTCACTCGCGACGGTCACGCACTCCGATCTGTGGGTTGCGCTCGCTCTTGCACTCGTCATTCTTCTCGTCGGCGTCGGCGCGCGCCCACTTCTGTTCGCCGTCACGAGCGATGAAGAGCACGCGCGAGCGATCGGTCTTCCCGTACGTGCCGTGAACGTGTTGATCGCCATTATGGCTGCGCTCACCGTGACTCTCGCGATGAGAATCGTCGGTGCCCTGATGGTGTCCGCTCTCATGATTGTGCCGGTCGCGGCAGCGCAACAGGTCGTTCGCGGATTCACGCGCACGATGCGCGTGAGTATGCTTCTTGGCGTCGTCTGTGCCGTCAGCGGGCTTCTACTGACCGTGTACGTGGATCTTCCGCCTGGTGGCGTGATCGTGCTGATTGCGATTGGGTTCTATATCCTGGGAGTTCTCGCGCAGGCAAGTATTGGCCGCGCGAGAATCTCGCACGAACCGAAGGGCACGTGATTGTCGTGGCAAAACCACTCCGCACCACTAAACAGCGCACCGCGATTTTGGGCGCGCTCGAATCTGCACAGGATTTCATGACGGCACAGCAGCTGCACGATCTTTTGCGAGCCGACGGAGAGTCGGTGGGGCTCGCAACCGTGTACCGGAACATGCAGCCGCTCGTCGACGCTGGTCTCGTGGACGTCATCATCACCGATTCGGGCGAAGCAATCTATCGTCAGTGCACGACGGAATCACACCACCATCACCTCGTGTGCCGCACATGCGGCAAGACCATCGAGTTCCTTCCGCCCGAGCTTGAAGGGTGGGCGAATAAGGTCGCTGAGGAGAATGGCTTCACCCAGATCGAGCACACGCTCGAAATCTTTGGTCTATGCCCCGATTGCTCGGCATCGTCCGCGGCGAAGTAGGCGTCTCCTGCTCGAATGCTCGATTGGATTAACTCCCTTCCTCTTCTGCCCGCGATCGCTTTCCTCATGGTCGTGATCTACTGCCGCGCCGGGGGCACGTACCTCCTGGGAAGGCTCGCCTACACACTCGCGGACCGCGGCCGATTCCACGCGATCCTCACGAGCCCGCGAGTTGAAAACGCCGCAGAAAAAGTCAACAAATGGGGCGCGCCGATCGTCGCACTCAGCTTCCTCACCATCGGCTTCCAAACGGCCGCCAACCTCGCGGCGGGAGTAACACGCATGCCACTTGCTCGTTACCTCCCGGCCCTCCTCATCGGCGGGTTTGCGTGGGCCGTTATCTACGCAACCGTAGGTCTTGCCGCATTTGCCCTGTGGTGGAGGGTGGCCCTCAGCAATCCCTACGTGGCGGCAGCGATGGCGGTGGCAGCCGTCGGACTGCTGACCGCCTACATTCTTCGCAAACGCGCCGAGAGAAACCGCGCCACGAGAGAGCTGGCGCGCGAACGCGTCGTGACGGGCGAACGTGCCCCGCTGCTCCCCGAGATGGGAAGCGGCAAAGCCGAGCGCGACAGCTAGCGCGCCCTATTCGACGAACCCTTCGGACGTCGCAACCTTGTCTATCGCCCCGCCGAATCGACGGTCGCGTTTGGCGTAGTCGAGAATGGCGCGCCAGAGGGTTCGCCTATCGACGTCCGGCCACAGCTCGGGAACAAAAAGCATTTCAGCGTAGGCGGCCTCCCACAGGAGGAAGTTCGAGGTGCGTTGCTCGCCCGAGGTGCGAATGAACAAATCGACGTCGGGCATGTCGGGGTCGTAGAGGTGGGCACGAATCGTCTTCTCGTTGATGCGCGACGGCGAAAGCTTGCCGTTCTTGACCTTTGTCGCGATCTCACGGACCGCATCCGTGAGCTCCGCCTGACCGCCATAGTTGACACACATATACAGCGTGAGCCCCGTGTTGTGCTTCGTGAGTTCTTCCGCTTCACGCAGCTCTTTGATCACGCTAGGCCACAGCCGTTTTGCCTGGCCGATCCACTTGATGCGCACTCCCCACGAGTGGAGCGTGTTTCGCTGTCGCCGCAAGACGCTCCGCGAAAAGCCCATGAGAAAACGGACTTCGCTCGGGGAACGCGACCAGTTTTCCGTCGAAAACGCGTAGGCGCTCAGGTGCGTCACGTTCGCCTGGATCGCCCCGGCAACAACGTCAAGGAGAGCCGCCTCGCCCGCTGCATGCCCCTCTGTGCGAGGCAAACCCCGCTTATTAGCCCAGCGTCCGTTGCCGTCCATGACGACAGCGACGTGTTTCGGGATGAAGCGTTCCTCGAGAACCGGGGCCTTCTCCCCCGAGGGGTGTTCGGGCGGGTTCACGTAGCTGGCTTTCACGCGTTCTCCTTTAGCGCCGGCGCGCTTTCGATGGATCGATCCACCAATTCTAGGGCAGCAAGCGGCCGCTCAAGGTGATAGGAAAGAATACGCGCGATGAGACGGCCCGCTTCAGCCTGCGCGGCGGGGTCTGTTGCGAGGGCCTCGTCCCAGTCTCCCGCGAGTAAAAAGATCATATGTTCGGTCACGCTCGGCCGCGCGGCCACGGCCCCGAGGCGCCGGCATTCCCGACACACAACGCCACCTTGGCTCACATCGAATGCCTGGTGCGGCCCTTCTGCCCCGCACACAGCGCAGTTGCGAAGCTCCGGGCGCCAACCCGCCATCGCAATGCTTCTCAGCAAAAAGGCATCAAGGACGAGCACGGGCGGCCGCCCGGAATTCACGAGTGCGTGCAGTGCCCCAACGAGCATCATGTAGTGCGCGCTCGTAGGGTCGAATCCTTCGTTCGTGAGTCTCTCCACGAGCTCGCCCATAGCCGCCGCTGCCGTGTAGCGCGCGTAGTCGCCAGCGATCTGCTCGGCGTACGCGGTGATCGTCACGACCTGCGAAACGGTATCGAGGGAGCGTCCACGATGACACTGCACGTCGACACGCTGGAAAGGCTCAAGGCGCGCGCCAAAGCGGGAGGACGTTTTCCGCACTCCCTTCGCGACCGCACGGATCTTTCCGTGGTTTTTCGAATAGAGCGTAACGATGCGATCGGCCTCCCCCAGATCTTGGGTTCGAAGGACGATCGCATCGTCGCGGTACAGCCTCGATGCCACCTGCGAGCGGCCCTAAAGAATCCCCGCGCGTGCGGCACGATTGAGCGCCGAAATTAGCGCCTGAAGTGAGGCCCTGGTAATCGAGCCGTCGATACCCACGCCCCAATAGATTGACTCGCCGATCTCGGCCTCGATGTACGCTGCGGCGAGCGAGTCATCACCCTCGCTCAGAGCGTGCTCGGCGTAGTCAAGAATCCGTACCTTGACCCCGCGCGAGGCGAGCGCCTTCACAAACGCATCGAGCGGGCCGTTACCGAGGCCCTCGATCGTGCTCTCGTGATCCTCGACGCGAAGCTGCACAGCAATTCTGTCTGTCCCTTCGCCCTCAGAGTGCTGGGTGAGCCCCCTGAAGCCGTAGCGTCCCCAGCGCTTGGACGCATCGGGGTTGGGAAGGTACTCGTCGACGAACGCCTCCCACAGCTGGGCTGGAGTCACTTCACCACCGGCAGTGTCGGTGCGGCGTTGCACGATGGTCGAAAACTCGATCTGCAGGCGGCGAGGAAGATCGAGTCCGTGCTCGGTGCGCAGGAGGTACGCCATGCCACCCTTGCCGGACTGCGAATTCACCCGGATAACCGCCTCGTAGCTGCGGCCGATGTCCTTGGGATCAACGGGCAAGTAGGGTACGCGCCACGTCGCCTCGCTCACCTCGACACCCGCGCGCTGCGCATCGGTGTCCATGCGCTCAAGGCCCTTCTTGATCGCATCCTGGTGCGAACCCGAAAAAGCGGTAAACACAAGGTCGCCGCCGTACGGGTGACGCTCATGGACCCCGATTTGATTGCAGTGTTCGACCGTACGGCGAATCTCCGGCACATTCGACAGATCGAGTTGAGGATCAACGCCCTGCGTCGCAAGATTGAGGCCGAGCGTCACGAGATCGACGTTGCCCGTTCGCTCCCCGTTGCCGAACAAACACCCCTCAATGCGGTCCGCCCCCGCGAGGTAACCGAGCTCGGCCGCCGCTACCCCCGTGCCGCGGTCATTGTGGGGATGAAGCGAAAGCACGACGCTCTCGCGTGCGTGCAAATGGCGATCCATCCATTCGACGGAATCCGCGTACACATTTGGGGTCGCCATCTCGACCGTCGCCGGAAGATTGATAATGATCTTCTTCTCGGGGGTCGGTTTGATGATGTCGATGACCGCGTTGCACACGCGTGCCGCGTACTCGAGCTCCGTGCCGGTGAATGACTCGGGCGAGTATTCGTAGGTGATGTCGCAGCCATCGAGCGACTCCTCGTATTTCTTCGCGAGCAACGCCCCCTGCACGGCTATGTCGAGAACCTCGTCCTCGTTCGCGCGGAATACGACATCGCGCTGCACGATCGATGTCGAGTTGTAAAAATGCACGATTGCGCGCTTAGCGCCCTGGAGCGCCTCGTACGTGCGCTCAATCAGGTGCTCACGACACTGGACAAGCACCTGAATCGTCACGTCATCCGGAATGAGATCCTGCTCGATAAGGGTGCGGCAGAAGTCAAAGTCCGTTTGCGACGCCGAAGGAAACCCGATCTCGATCTCCTTGAATCCCATCCCCACGAGAAGGTTGAACATTCTGAGCTTCCGCTCGGTGTTCATGGGGTCGATGAGTGCCTGGTTACCATCGCGAAGATCCACCGCACACCAGCGCGGCGCACGGGTAATCACGCGGTTTGGCCACTCGCGCCCCTCAAGCGTGAAGGGAATCTGCTCGTGAAACGGGAGATACCGCTCGACTGGCATACCAGAGGGCACCTGGGGCGCATCCCCGTGCTGGCCGAGAACTGGCGTGCGCGGATCTTCGGTTGCGGCAACAATACGAGCGTCTCGGTTCATGGCCGTCACCTTACACCTGGGGCAAGCAATGCGAGAGCGGCAACCGTCGGACACTCGAAATGTGAGACGGAGCCGGTCCAAAAACTAGAAGCCCAGGCGACCGAGCTGCTTGGGGTCCCGCTGCCAATCCTTGGCGACCTTCACCCGAATATCGAGATGGACCGGGCGACCCATAAGATCCCTGATGCCACGACGCGCCCGCGTACCGACCTGCTTGAGACGCTTACCGCCCCTGCCGATCACGATTCCCTTTTGGGAGTCGCGTTCAACGAAGAGCGAAACGCGCACCACGAGCCTGCCTTCGCCGGGCGCCACCTCCGCGAACGGATCGCCGTCGAGCGACTCCTCCACGATCTCCTCGACCACAACGGCGAGGGAATGCGGGAGTTCATCGCGCACGCCCTCGAGCGCAGCCTCACGCACGAGCTCCGCGATACGGTCGCTCACGCTCTCTTCGGTGAGTTGATCATCCGGATAGAGTGCTGGGCCCTCGGGAAGATGCGAGGCAATGACGTCCATGAGCACGTCGATCTGCTCACCCTCGAGCGCGGAGATGGGGACGATGTCTTCGGCCTTGACAAAACGCTCAACCTCCATGAGGTGAGCGGCGAGCTCGTCTCGGCTCACGAGATCCACCTTCGTCACAATCGCCACGATCGCCGGGCTCCGACGGTTACCACGCAACTGTCGAAGGTCCTCGGCGATAAAGCGATCGCCGGGCCCGATCTTCTGGTCGGCCGGAAGGCAAAAGCCCACGACATCAACCTCGGCCAGGGTTTCGCGCACGAGATCGTTGAGGCGCTTGCCAAGAAGGGTGCGGGGGCGATGGACGCCCGGGGTATCGACGATGATGATTTGGTCGTGTTCGCGGCTGACGATCCCTCGAATGGCTCGCCTCGTCGTTTGAGGTTTCGAGCTCGTAATCGCGACCTTGTCCCCCACCATCGCATTCGTGAGCGTCGACTTGCCAACGTTGGGCCTGCCGACGAGAGCGACGAAGCCACTTCGATGCACGGTTTCCACTTTTGCTCTCCTAATCGTCGCTCTCGTGCGACTCGTCACCGGTATCGCGCGGGGCGCGACTAACGAGAATTGCCGAGACCTGCTTGCGTCTGCCACTCGTGCGGTCGGCTTCCATGTGTAGGCCGTGGGCAGTGCCCTCGGCGCCCACGATCGGCACCCTTCCGATGGTTTTCGCGAGGAGACCACCGATCGTGTCAACGTCGTCGTCTTCGATCTCGAGATCGAACAGCTCGCCGACCTCGACGATGGTCATGCGCGCAGGAACACGGTATTCGCCTTCGGCGACCTTCTCGGCCTCTTGCTCGCGGCGGTCGTGCTCGTCGGCAATCTCCCCCACGATCTCTTCGAGGATGTCCTCAATCGTGACGATGCCGGCAACACCACCGTATTCGTCAACGGGGATTCCAACGTGCACGCGAGAGGTACGCATGGCTTCCATGACGCGATCGGCAGTGAGGAACTCCGGGTAGAACTTCACGGGCCTCATGATCTCTGTGACGGGCCGATCGCCGCCAGGATCCCACGGCGAATGGATCGCACGCATCACATCCTTGAAGTACAGCATGCCGAGCAGGTCGTCGACGCCTTCTTCGCCGATGACGGGAATTCGGCTGTACCCCGAGCGTACGAACAGGCGCATGGCCTTGTTCGCGGTCGCGTCCGCGTCGATCGTCACCATGTCGGTGCGGGGCACCATGACCTCGCGGATCATCGTGTCGTCAAGATCAAACACGCCCTTGATCATGTTGCGCTCGTCGTCTTCGAGCGCTTCCGTTTCACTCGCGCGATCCACGAAGTGGCGAAGCTCCTCCTCCGTCGCGAACGGTCCCCCCGCGACCTTCCCTCCGGGCGTGAAGGCATTCGAAATGTGGATGAGGATCTTCGCAGGAAGGGCTAGGGCGACCCGGGCGAAACGGACAAGCGGGGAAAGAGCCGAGATCGTTTTCTCTGGGGCACGCCTTCCTAGCGTGCGGGGCGACACGGAGGCTCCCATGAACGACACGAGGAAGGTCACCGTAATCGCGAGAAGGAGTGGTAGCCACAGTCCCTCGAGGCGTTCGAACATGAATGCCGTGATGACAACAGCGTAGGTCGTTTCGGCAAGAACGCGCCCAAGCGCGATCGTTGCGAACGTCGTGTGGGTGTCGTCGTGCATCGTGAGGATGCGGTCCCGCTTCTTTTCTTCGTCTTCAAAGTAGCGCTCGATACTGTGGCGCGAAAGCGTGCTGAGAGCGGCATCAGCGGCCGAGAAGCACACCGCGAGGACGATCGCGACGATAGCGAGTGGAACGAGAAAAGCGGTTGTACTCATGCGTCGGGGCCGCCGGTATCGCAGATGCCCACGCGAGAACCTCGGCCCGCGAGAAACGTCAACAGGAGCTTGCGCTGGAGCGTGAACATCACACGCTCTTCCTCGGGCTCGACGTGGTCGTAGCCGAGCAGGTGAAGGGTGCCGTGAGTGAGCAGAAGAAGCATTTCTTCTTCCGAGGTGTGGCCGGCAATACGGGCTTGCTGCGCGGCGACGGTGGGGCAAATGACGATGTCGCCGAGGAGGCCCTCGGGGGCGAGCTCCCCTTCGCGTCCCTCGCGAAGTTCGTCCATGGGGAAGCTCATGACGTCGGTCGGCCCCTCGAGGTCCATCCATTCCTCGTGGAGTTCACTCATGGCCTTCTCGTCCACAAACGTGATCGACAGTTCGGTGGCCGGGTGCAAGAACATAGCGTCGAATACGTAGCGGGCGAGATCAACGAACTCGCGGGCATCGATCTTGGCGGTCGTTTCGTTGTTGACTTCGATGCTCATCGCTTCCCCTTTTTCTTCGGTGAGAACTCGGAAAGATCCCAACGCGCGTAGGCGTCGACGATGTCGCTGACGAGTCGGTGGCGCACGACGTCCTTCGAGCTCAAGTGACAAAAGGCAATGTCGTCGACCTTACCGAGGATGCGTTCGACGACTTTGAGGCCGCTGCTGGTGCCGCCGGGAAGATCCACCTGGGTCGCATCGCCCGTAATCACCATGGTCGAGTTGAAACCCAGGCGGGTCAGGAACATCTTCATCTGCTCAGGTGTCGTGTTTTGCGCCTCGTCAAGGATGATGAACGCATCATTAAGCGTACGGCCGCGCATGTAGGCAAGCGGCGCAACTTCGATCGTTCCCGCACCCATGAGCCGCGGGATGGACTCGGGGTCGAGCATGTCGTGAAGCGCATCGTAGAGGGGGCGCAAGTAGGGGTCGATCTTCTCGTTGAGCGTGCCCGGAAGAAACCCGAGGCGCTCGCCTGCTTCAACCGCGGGGCGCGTAAGGATGATGCGGTTGATCTGCTTATCGAGAAGTGCACGCACGGCTTTCGCGACCGCGAGGTACGTTTTTCCTGTGCCTGCGGGGCCGATGCCGAACACGATCGTGTTCTCATCGATTGCGTCCACGTACTCTTTCTGGCCGATCGTCTTCGGCCTAATCGTGCGCCCTCGTGCGGAGAGAACCGATTGACTGAGGATCGCCGACACGTGCTGGTCACGTCGCCGATCATCGCCGTAGAGTTCTGCGGCGCGGTGGACGGCTTCGCCCGTCACGGTTTCGCCGCTTGCGGCGATCTCAATAAGAGAGCTCATGATGGCGGCAGCGCGATCGAGCGAGCCCTCGGGGCCGCGCAGTGTGATCTGGTGGCCGCGCATCGACACGTCGATGTCGGGCATGATCTTCTCGATGACGTTGAGTGCCTGATCGTTCGCGCCGAGAACGGCGACGGGACGCAAGTGGTCGGGGATTGCGACGTAGCGTTCGAGGATTTCGGTGGTCTCCTGCACGGTTAGAAGAGGTCTCCTTCGGATTGAGCTTTACCGGCAAGAATGTGCCCGTGCACGTGGAAAACGCTTTGGCCAGCGCTTTCACCGGTATTGAAGAGGAAGCGGAACTCGCCTCGGGCGTGTTCCTGCGCGACCGAGCCCGCTGCCTTGACGACAGCGGCGAGCAGGTCCTTGTTGGCCGAGAGCTCCACGATGTTGGCGTAATGTTCCTTCGGCACGGCGAGCACGTGAACCGGAGCTTTCGGCTCAAGGTCTTTGAAGCACACGACGTCGGCGTCCTCGTAAACCTTGGTCGACGGGATCTCGCCGGCAACGATTTTGCAAAAGACACAATCTGGTGCGGTCGTGGTCATCGGTTCCTCCTCAGGGCTGCCGCCGTACGGTGCCGGGAACGGGCGCGTGGCGGCTCGTGTGTGCGCTGGTTCCACCAGTCTAGTAGTCAGCGGCACCGCGCGGCTTGCGTCTCCGACGCTCGCCGGCCGCGAGCCGTGAAGGCAGTCAGCATCGCGGTGGGGCTACTGCCACCGCCCGGTTACTGCGCACAGGGCCGCAAGAGCCGCGGGGCCCGCGCTCGAGGCCCGAAGAATCTCCGTGCCTAGAAGCGTCGGCGTGGCACCAGCGCAAGTAAACCGGTCGATCTCGCTGTCGCTAATACCGCCCTCGGGCCCGACGATGACCCACACGTCACGTGGCATACCGTCGTGCGTACCCGCGGCACGATTGAGATCGCGTAGGTGCGCTCCGAGTCCTACGGTTGCGCTTTCGTGTAGGGCAAGAACCGTCGATCCGCTGTCAACTGCACGCGCGATTTGGGAAGCGAGGTCGTCACTTGTGACGACGGGCTCGAGCACGGGGATGCGTGCGCGACGAGACTGTTTAACTGCGGCGTTGATACGCGCACGCCACTTCTCTAGCCCCTTATCCTCTTTCGTGCCTTTCCATTGGACGACGCTGCGATCAGCTTGCCAGGGAATGATGCGGTCAACGCCAAGTTCGGTCGCCATTTCAATCGCCGATTCGTCGCGGCCGCCCTTGGCGAGCGCTTGGACGAGCACAAATGTCGTCTCCGGCGCTGGCTCGTGCGTGGGCGCGCTGCACAGCTGAATGTCGAAGCTGCTCTTCGAGACGCTCGTGACGGTAGCCTCCGCCTGGTGACCGTCCGTGTCCGTCACGAGGATGTTCTCGCCCGGGCGAAGCCGCATGACGCGCGCGCCGTGGTGCCCTTCGTCCCCGCCGATCTCGATTGAGCTTCCGGCGGTGGCGTCCTCGAGAGTCCCCTCGAGGAGAAGAAAGTTCTTCAGGCTCACAGATCGCGGAATTTCTCGCGGAGTTTCGCGAAGACGCCGCCGTCGCTGTGCTGCGCATTTTTCGCCGCCGAGCGAAGGTCGGGTTCGTTACGCATCTCGCCGAACTTCGCGAGGAGATCTTTTTCGGCTCCCGAAAGCTTCTTCGGGATCTCGACGCCCACCTCGATGAGGATGTCGCCTCGAGAATCGCCGCGCAACGCAGTGACCCCGAGGCCGCGGAGCCGAATCACGTCACCGGGCTGAGTTCCGGCCTTGATCTCGACCTCGCGCTCGCCATCAAAGGTCGTGAGGGTGGCCTTCGTGCCGAGGGCCGCGGCAACCATGGAAATTGTGAGGCGCGCGAGCAGATCGTTGTCTTCGCGATGGAAGATCTCGTGTTCTTTGACGCGAACCTCCACGAAGAGGTCACCCGCGGGGCCGCCAGCCTCACCCGCTTCGCCCTCCCCGCGAAGCTGGATGCGGCGACCTGTATCGATGCCCGCGGGAACGCGCAGCGTAATCGTGCGCTCCTCCTGCACACGGCCGTGCCCTTGGCACTCGCTGCAAGGATTCTCGATGATCGTGCCGTGTCCCTGGCAGGCCGAGCACGGCGCGAGTTGCACCATCTGACCAAGCAGAGAGTTCACCGTGCGCTGCACGTGACCACTTCCGCTACAGACGGTGCATTTCTTCGTTCCCGTACCGGGCTCACAGCAATTGCCGTGGCAGCGATTGCACGTCACAGCCGTCTCGAACGTCAGCTCCTTTTCGGAGCCAAAGACGACGTCATCGAGCTCGAGTGTCATGCGTCGGAGGATGTCGTTACCGCGCCGCTCGCGCGGGATCGGACCACGCCCGCGCCCGCTCATTCCTGAAGCACCCGCGAACACATCGAAGAGGTCGGAGAAATCGAACGTCGCTCCCCCGCCAAAGCCACCGAAGCCACCGCCCCCAAATGGGTTCTGACCACCCATGTCATACATTCGGCGCTTTTCTGGATTGGAGAGGGTCTCGTATGCCTGAGAGACCTTCTTCATTTGATCGGCTGCGGCGGGATCGGGATTGACATCGGGGTGCAGCTTGCGGGCTTTCTTACGGTAGGCCTTTTTGATCTCGTCCGCGCTTGCATCCTTTGAGACGCCGAGGATCTCGTAAAAGTCGTCGTTCACGAAGTGTGGTTCCTTGAGAGTTGGGTTCAGTTCTTAACCGATGAAACGGGAAATGTACCGCGCGACAGCGCGCACGGAAGAAATCGAGGTCACGTAGTCCATGCTCGAGGGGCCGAGGATCGCGACGCGCGAGGAGGGGGAGGCGGCGCCCGCCGTTTCGGTATAGGCGCTCCCCACGAGGGCTGCTCGCTGAAGCGCATCACCCGAAACGGTACTGAGTTCCTCCCCGATCAGCACATCGACCTCGCCGAAGTTCGAATGCATTTCGCCGAGGAGTCGAAGGAGCACGAGCTGTTCCTCGAGCAGATCGAGCATCGGCCCGACCTCGCGAGAGAATTGCTCGCCGCGCGCAAGGTTCGAGACTCCGCCGACGATCATGCGATCCTCGCGGCGAGAGGCGAGAAGCGTCCCGAGCGTCTCGAGCACCTCGGTCGCCGCCGCGCGGGTCAGTTCGGATTCCGCATCGAGCAATGCCTCCAGATCCCCGCCCACGGAGGTCACGGGCCTTGACGTGCATACCCGATTAATGCGCTCGCGAAGCCTCTCGTAATAGGCGGCCTCTTGGGGGTGTGCGAGCGAGATCGTTTGCTGATCCACGCGCCCCGCGTCTGTGATGAGCACGACGAGCAGGAGAGTCTCGGATGTCTTCACGAGCTCAACGTGGCGCACGTGTGCTTGTCGCAGCGCCGGGTACTGCACGACCGCCACTTGATTCGTGAGACGCGACAGCAGGCGCACCGTGCGCGAAAGAAGGTCATCAAGGTCGTGGGCGCCATCGAAAAACGTCTGAATAGCGCGCCGTTCGGGAGCCGAGAGGGGCTTGACTTGCGCGACGTAGTCGACGAAAACGCGATAGCCCTTGTCGGTGGGAATGCGACCCGCCGACGTGTGGGGCTGCATAATGAGGCCCTCTTCTTCGAGCACGGACATGTCGTTGCGTACGGTCGCCGCGCTGACGCCGAGTTCGTGCCGCTCGAGCAACGACTTCGAGCCCACCGGTTCGCGAGTCGCCACGTAATCTTCCACGATCGCGCCGAGGATGCTGAGCTTGCGCTCATCCATACTTCTCATCCTTTCGCGCGTTAGCAGTCACAGGCTTCGAGTGCCAATACTACGCGGAGTGCGCGGCCCTTGCACGGTGTGGCGATCCCCTGTGAGCGAACACGCCCCTGGTAGCGTAAAGCGCCGTGAATATCGATCGATACGGCCACGACGTCCTTTCCGGTACCGGGGATGCCTTTCACCCAAAACGCCACGCGAGCAGGGATGTCCCAGCCGAGCGCGGGCTCGTCGTCGAGGATGTGCAAACCGGCTGGGTCGGCGCCGTCACGCGCGTGGAGAAGTCGGGCGGGATCCACATCGTCGAACTCGAGGATCGTCACGGGCGCCTACGCACGTTCCGCCTCGGCCCCGGTTTTCTGATCGATGGAAAGCCCGTTCGCTTGACCCCGCCAACGAGCGGCGGTCCGACGGCTGCTCGGCAACCGTCGGGCCCTAAACGAAGCGCGTCAGGCTCGACCTATGTCGAAGGAGCCCGTGCCCGCGTCGCGCGCGGTTCCCGGATTTGGGTTGAAGGCAAGCACGATGCGGAACTCGTGGAGAAGGTGTGGGGGCACGACCTGCGCATCGAAGGCGTAGCTGTCGAAATGCTCGATGGCGCCGATAACCTTCTCGAGCGCGTTCGGGCATTCCGGCCGGGTCCAGACCGAAGGCTCGGCGTTCTCGTCGATCATCTCGTTGCGGGGTCCAAGGAAACCCGCATCGCCGAGAGCGTCATGCGCGAGCCGGGGATGCGTGAGCACGTTCTCATCCTCGGTCACCCATACGTCGATGTGTGGCAGGCCGTGAAACCCGCACGAGTGGGGCTTGAGAAATGGCCCCACATTCCCAAGGGCACAGACATCAAGGTCGGCTCGCTCAGGGCACTCGGACTCCCCGCCGAGTCGCAGGCGGATATCGCCGAAGGGTGGCAGAAGATTCTCGGGCGGGTGCGCTCGTACGCGGATGTCGAGCCGACCCTTAGCGGGCGTATCGAGGAACTGATCGACTTCGTCACCGCCCCTCACTGAATTGCATAGGGGTTGTGGGGGTTTGGACATGGGACCAAATCCGACGCTTACCTCGCCCGGGCACAAGGGCCATCGGAAGCGTCGACTAAGCAGCCGAGTCCCCGCTTCTGCCAAAAAACCATGCGGTGCTCTGTATTCATTCAAGGTCCAGCCGCATGCCGCAACCGAGACATCGCACACCGCTCTGACGGACGTCACGACTGCCCGGCCGCCTCTCCGGGCCTTCATCTGCACTGAACGCGATCCAAAGTACGAGGTGGGTTCAGGTAAGTGTAAAATCGGGCCATCCGCGACTTTCGAAAGCGTAGGAATCTCATGATTTTTAGGTCCGCGTGGTTTATGGTCATTTTCGTTGTTGTCGTGATGATCGTGGCGATCCTGCTTCTCGGCTTTCTAATTTTTACCGTTCTTCAACAATTCGTCGCCCGACATAAGAAAACGGACAACGAAAGTGATCAACATGAACCGTAGGGATCACCCGAGTCTTCGCCGCTTCAAAGGCGCTCTCAAGGCAAAACATCGCGCGTAATGGCATCGGCCATGAGCCGGCCGGCGTCGGAAAGCCTCACGATCCCGCTATCCCACGCACTCGCATCCAACCGCCCCGCTGCCACGTGCCGCTCGAGCACCTCGCGTGCCTCATCGCTCGAGGTGAGCGGATTACTCGCCGCGGAAAATCCTTCGCGAAGGCGCATCTCGAGCATGAGGCGTTCGAGCGCGCGATCCTCATCAGAGACCTGCTCGGAGCCATCCACGGGAAGCCGGTTCTGCGCAAGAGCCGCCGCGTAGCGCGAGGGGTGCTTGAGGTTCCACGAGCGGTAGCCGTCGCGGTGTCGATGCG
>OKEG01000185.1_pt1 | contig 21238 bp, 16 predicted proteins | sample 1614111 | NCBI WGS metagenome assembly OKEG01 (sample SAMN04436907, study PRJEB24849) | human gut metagenome | biome: human gut; feature: NICU; material: stool | host: Homo sapiens | place: USA: Saint Louis, MO | collected 2012-04-09 | reverse complement strand
GTGGAAAAGCGTGAGTAGGAGCGTACGGATGTGGGCGCCGTCGACGTCAGCATCGGTCATCATGACGATTTTGCCGTAGCGCGCCTGCTCAATATCGAATGTGCGCCCGGAGCCTGCCCCAATCACCTGGATGATGTTGGCGCATTCGGCGTTCTTGAGCATGTCCGTAATCGAGGCTTTTTGCACGTTGAGGATCTTGCCGCGGATCGGCAGGAGCGCCTGAAATTCCGAGTCGCGTGCGCTTTTCGCGGTGCCGAGTGCCGAGTCACCCTCGACGATGAACAGCTCGGAGCGGTCGATCCCGGTGTGGCGGCAGTCGGCGAGCTTCGTGGGCATGGTCGAGGATTCAAGCGCGTTCTTGCGGCGCGAAACTTCCTTGTGCATGCGTGCGGCCACGCGCGCCCGCATCTCGCTCACGACCTTGTCCACAACGAGCGCCGCCTGCTCTTTTTCGCCCTTCTTGGTCGATGCGAGGAATGCGCCGAGTTCACGCTCGACAACTTTCGCGACGATCTGACGCGCGGCGGGGGTCCCGAGGACTTCTTTCGTTTGGCCCTCGAACTGTGGTTCATCGATACGGACGGTGACCACCGCGGTGAGGCCCGCGAGGGTGTCGTCCTTTTCGATCTTTTCTTTCTTCGCGTTGAATTTCACGCGGCGCGATTGCGCATCGACGGCCTTACGGACGACCTTGACGAGCGCCTGCTCAAAGCCGGTGACGTGGGTTCCGCCCTTGGGCGTTGCGACAATGTTGACGAAACTGCGAACGGTCGTGTCGTAATCCGCACCCCACCGCAAAGCGATATCAACTTCGCACGTACGACTCACGTCCTTGGAGACCATGTGGCCGCTCTTATCGAGAACCGGCACGGTTTCCGTGTAGTCGCCCGATCCGGTCAGCCGAATCACGTCGGTGATTTTCTGGTCCTTCGCGAGATAGTCGACAAATTCGGAGATACCGCCCGCGTAATGGAAGACGGTGCGCTCGCTCTGTTCAGGAGTGCGTTCTTCGCGCCTATCGAGAAGAACGATTGTGAGCCCTGGAACGAGGAATGCCGTTTGGCGGGCGCGGCGCTGAATCTCGTCGAGGACGACGTGGGCTCCTTTAATGAAGATCTGCGAGTCGACCCAGTAGCGCACGCGAGTGCCAGTGACGCCTCGCTTGACCTTGCCGATCTCGCGCAATTCACCTGCGCCTGTGAACTTCGTAAACGGCGAGGCAGGATCGGGCGCGCCCTGATCGTCAAAAGTGCCCGCGATGCCTCGCTGGAAACTCATGGCGTAGGTTTTGCCGCCTCGGTCAACCTCGACGTCCATGCGAGAACTCAGCGCGTTGACGACCGATGCACCGACGCCGTGGAGGCCGCCCGAATTCGAGTATGAACCGCCGCCGAACTTCCCACCCGCGTGCAGCTTGGTGTAAACGACTTCGACGCCCGTGAGCCCCGTGCGCGGCTCCTTGTCGATCGGGACGCCTCGCGCTTTGTCCTGAACTTCGATCGAGCCGTCGGGGTGGAGGATGATCGTGATCTCGTCGCCAAAACCGCCGAGGGCCTCGTCAACCGCGTTATCAAGAATCTCCCACAGGCAGTGCATAAGGCCGCGCGAATCCGTCGAGCCGATGTACATACCTGGGCGTTTACGTACGGCTTCGAGGCCTTCGAGGACTTGAAGGTTCGCTGCATCGTAGGCTGCCGTCTGGGAGTTTGTCTTTTGTGCCACGCCCCGATCTTAGGCGGGAACGCCCCTGTTTCGGTGGATTTTTGGGCCCGACGATTGCCCCGCGTTAGGCGTACCACAGGCGATTGCGCTGCGAGCGAACCGGGATCGTTACTGCTCGCTTCGGGGGCGCGTCAAGGCGAGAATGGGGGCATGGAAACGATGCTTGAAGAACGCACTTTGACCGCGCACGATCGCTGCGATCGCTGCGGCGCGCAGGCTTACGTGAAGTTCGAACTTGAGGTGGGCGGCGAGCTTCTGTTTTGCGCCCACCACGCGCGCGCAAACGCCGAGGCGCTCGAGGGAATCGCCACTCGCGTTGTCGACGAAACCGAGCGCTTGAGCGCCGAATAGGGCGCAGTGACTGCGGGAAGCCCAAAAGCCCTTAGAAAAGAACAGTGGCCGCACCACACGGTGCGGCCACTGTTCTTCTCTTGACTCGACTTAATCGAGGTAATCGCGAAGGACCTGCGAGCGCGACGGGTTCCGGAGCTTGCTCATGGTCTTCGACTCGATCTGGCGGATACGCTCGCGCGTCACTCCGTAGACCTTGCCGATTTCGTCGAGGGTCTTGGGCTGGCCGTCCTCGAGGCCGAAACGCATCGCGACCACACCGGATTCGCGCTCGCTGAGCGTATCGAGTACGGAGTGAAGCTGTTCCTGCAAAAGCGTGAAGCTCACGGCATCTGCGGGCACAACGGCTTCGGAGTCTTCGATGAGGTCACCGAACTCGCTGTCGCCATCCTCGCCAAGCGGGGTGTGCAGCGAGATAGGCTCGCGGCCGTATTTCTGGACCTCGACGACCTTTTCGGGAGTCATATCGAGTTCCTTCGCGAGTTCTTCTGGAAGCGGCTCGCGGCCGAGATCCTGGAGCATCTGGCGCTGAACGCGTGCGAGTTTATTGATGACCTCGACCATGTGAACCGGGATGCGGATCGTGCGGGCCTGGTCTGCCATCGCACGTGTGATCGCCTGACGAATCCACCAGGTCGCGTAGGTCGAGAACTTGTAGCCCTTCGCGTAATCGAACTTCTCTACGGCGCGAATGAGACCGAGGTTGCCCTCCTGAATGAGGTCAAGGAAGAGCATGCCGCGGCCCGTATACCGCTTTGCCAGCGACACGACGAGTCGGAGGTTTGCCTCGAGCAGGTGGTCCTTCGCGGCCTTGCCGTCAGCAACGATAAGTTCGAGGTCGCGGCCCTCGATGCTCTTCTTGAGCGATGGATCTTGCTTAAGCTTGTGCTCGGCATAGAGCCCGGCCTCGATGCGTTCGGCGAGCTCAACCTCCTGGACGGCATTGAGCAGCGCGACCTTGCCGATCTGCTTGAGGTAGTCCTTCACCGGGTCGGCAGTGGCGCCGGCGGTCACAACCTGCTGAGCCGGCGAATCATCATCGTCGTTCGTGAGCGCGAAGCCCTTGCTCGGATCGTCGTCGTCGGCGGAGTCGGTGTCGTCTGCGCCGCTGGAGCCTTCCGCAGCAGAATCTTCTTTCTTGGTGCCGCGTTTGCCGGCCTTCTTCGCCGACGTACGCTTGGCAGCCCTCTTGCGCGAGGCCTTCGATTCTGTTTCTTCGGAGCCGTCCTTTTCACGAGGAGCGTCTTGCTCGGCCGTCTCCGCTTCGGGCTCGCTCTTCGCACTCGAAGCGGTCTTTTTCGAGGTGTCCTTTTTCGACGCAGCTTTCTTGCCGCGCTTCGGGGCACTCTTCGAGGCCTCGGCGGAATCAGCGGCATCGCCCTTACTCGCGCCGGCGCTCTTCGAGGCTGCCTTCTTCTTGCGGGAGTCGCTCGGACGGTCGAGGATCTCGATCCCGGTCTCCTCGAGCTTGTTGGAGAGCGATGCAACCTTGTACGGGGAGATACCGAGGGACTTGGCGGAGGCCTTGAGGGCCTCGTAGCTCACCGAAGTCGCTCCATCGAGAGCCGACGTGAGGGCCTCGATGTTCTTCGTGACTTCTTCTTTCTTAGACGTGCTCGTCGACACAGGCTTCCTTCAGTTGGGATCCGAGGGTGGTGCGCGGGCTCAGCTCTCGCACCGTGTGGCGGCGGGCGAATCGCGCACGAACCGTACAATTATAACGGCCCGATATTCGGATCTATTCCAGGCGCACCTAGTCTTTTGTCACGAGAACGGGGCACGGCGCCTCGAGTAGGAGCCGTTTCACGGTTTGGCCGAGCATGAGTCTGCCTACGGGGGCGCTGTGCCGAAGGCCGATCACGATGACGCTTGCGTTCTCCTCGCGCGCAACCCGCAGAAGAAAATCACCGATGTCTTTGCTGCTTTCAGCTCCCGCCTCACGCACGCGCACTTTGAGAGTTTCGAGGTAGGCACGCTCGTCGTGGCTCATGCGTGCAGACACGCGGTTGATCGCTTCCTGGACTTCCTCGGCATTCGCGCAGCACGCACCTTCGAAAGGATCCGCGTACGGGAACGAAGCTACGAGGAGCTCGCGGTCAGTGACGGCCACGTCGCGGATCGCAGCCTCGAGCGCGGCATCTCCCTGAGACGTCGGGGCATAGGCGGCGACGACAACCATGGCGATCCTTTCTACAAACAGCGCGCTCGAGTAGTGAACACGCGGGGGGAAGCTCAATAATCGTGCGGAGCAAGTCTACTGAGTTTCGGCCCGGTTCGTCACACGTACACGCGGTCCCGGACTCTTGCTCTGGCCACAGTTATCCATGAGTAGAGGCATACGTTTTTTCAAGCCAAAGCGGGCATATTCCCGCATGCGCGAGACCCAGAACGAGTTCAGCCATATCGCAGTGGTCTCCGGCTGCGAGGATGTCATCCGCCACGCGGAAGGCCTCCCCCATACGCCCGCTGAACCACAGGAGGAAGGCGGCAATCGCCCCAAGATTGGCGAGAGCCTCGCGGTAGCGAGGCGAACAATCCCACGCATTCGACGTTCGCCACAGGCCCTTAAACACCTCGATCACACGATCGCCCTGGCCGCCGGGCATGAGATGCGGCCCCGGAAGAAACTCTGGGTCCTCGAACACTGAAGCGATGGCCTCCGAGGGGCTCGCAAAAGCGTCCTGTTCAGATTCCACGACGTGCGCGATGATGTGGTCACGCCCGGGCCCCAATGCCGCTAGCGATGCGAGCACGTGAACGGCGTCCTGAAGGCGCTTGGAGTCACCATCCCCCATGCGCCCGCCCTCTCGTTCTTGACGCGCGTGCTGAGCACTCAGTTCCTCGAGCGCGCTACGACTCGGCCCCTCGAGGCACGTGAAGGTGCGAAATTCGGTGTTGCTCTCGCACAGCGAGCGAACGGAGGCAAGGAAAGCATCGTCCATCGCCTCCCTCTCGACTTTTTCGCGAAAGGGAATGCCGCTTGCGACCGCGCTCGCGGCGAACTGACTTTCTTCGAGCAGACCAAGGTGCGCGACTTTCCAGTAGTCGCCATCTGCCGTCGTACTGAGCGCCCACGGCCCTTCATAGGCGTGTAAGGTACAGGGGATAGTGAGACCGCGCATGAGGCACGCCTCGGCGACAAGGTCGCACAGCGCAACGAGCAGATCGATGGTCTGCGTGTCGTGACGATCTCTATCGAAGCATTCGGCCCTCTCCCCCGGGCACTCTTTGCATTCGCCGGGAACCGGCGAACCCGTAGCGAGGATGGCAAGGTGAGTTGCGCCGAGCGCCTGGAGGTTGAGTGCGAGCCGCGACACCTCAAAGGCTGCCCATTCGGGCTCTGTGCCCTCGTCAATGCGCATCCTGCTGAGCATGACCCCCGCCTCGCCGTTTGGACTCGCACCACATCCAAAGACGATGAGTGAGGAATCGATATCAAGGCGGTCAAAGTGCATGGCGACTGCCGCAAAAACATCGCGTGCATCAAGCAGATTAACGGTGGGAGCAAGCGCTTGTGACTCGCATGAAAAATGCTGTGTTTTATGTGTCATGCCTCAAGCGTTACCGCTGTTGACCGAGCGTGCACGCCTGAGATCCTCGCTTGTGGAGGCCTGCGTCTGTGGGGCCCGAACCGCAGTTCGTCGCTCTGTGGCACGATGGAAATTCACAACAGCACGGCGAGAGCACGCCACACCGAGCCGAGGAGGATCCGCGTGCATCACCCCCCTTTCGACGACGTTCGCGAGAGCGTCACCACAACCCTCACGCGCTTCCTCGAAACCGAGAGCGACGCCCTGGGGACAATCGCGCCGGAAGCTGCAGATCTTGCCGCGCTCCTCACGGGTTTTCTTGAGGGAGGCAAGTGCCTGCGACCGATGTTCGTGCACGCGGGCGCGTGTGCTGCCAACCCTTCGCTCGGAGACGCAGATGCGAATGACGTGGCGACGCTCGGCGCGGCCGTCGAACTCGTGCAAGCAGCGGCCCTCATCCACGACGATGTTCTCGATCACTCGCCGACCCGCAGGGGACGCCCCGCTATACATGCCGCCGCCACCCACGCACACGAGGCACTCAACCTCGCGGGAAGCGCGGAGGATTTCGGTATCGCGACCGCGGTCATCCTCGGTGATCTCGCCCTTGCGCTCGCCCATCAGCTTGCCTCTCACGCTTTTGCCGGAGCCGACGACCGCTCTCATTTCCACGCGCTGTGTGCAGAGGTGATGGCCGGCCAGTACCTCGACATCTTGAACCAGTCCGGCGCCATCACCTCCACGAAATCGGCAACGGATTCCGCCTCCCTCGTGACGCGCTGGAAGACCGTCTCCTACACGGTCCACAGGCCTCTCATGATCGGTGCGACCCGCTGCGGCGCTTCTCCCGCACTCCTCGAATCCCTCGGCGCCTACGCACTTCCCGCTGGCGAAGCTTTCCAGCTCCGCGACGACCTCGACGGAGTCTTCGGGGACGAGGCCGCCCTTGGGAAATCCACAAGCTCAGACATCCGTGAAGGCAAGCGCACGATGCTCCTCGCCCTCGCGCAGGAGCGCGCAGGCGAAACCGACCGCCGCGTTCTCGCAGCAACCGTCGGAAACCCTGACGCAGATACGGAGAGCATCGAACGCGTGCGCGAGATCATGACGGCCACGGGGGCCCGCGAGAGCGTCGAGAACCTCATTCGTCAACGCGAGGACGACGCGCGCGAAGTTATCGCGAACGAGCTCTCATCGCACACCTCGAACGAATCGTGCGAACTCCTCGACTCCCTCGTGCGAAAACTCGCCCGAACGGACCGTTAGGCCCGTTCCCAGATGAGTGAAGACGCTCGGACCGTGCCCGAAAACTACGGCTAAAAGCCGAGCGACTGGGCGCGCCGGCGCACCTCGCCACGCTGCCCGCTTCGCAAATGGTCGATAGGCCGGCCGGGCAGAGAAGCATCGTCGGTAAACAGCCACTCGATGATCTCGTGGTCGGCGAAATGCTGGTCGTGGAGAAGCATGATCGTGCCTCGCAGGTGCGGAAGGACCGCCCCGTCACGTAGGAATTCGGCGGGCACAGAACGGACCTTAGGGGTTCCGCGGCGCACCTCGACGAGGTGGAAGTCCTCAATCAAGCGCTGCACCTTGGTCACCGAGATACCGAGGATCTCCGCGACGTCGGGCAGTGGAAGCCACGCCTCTACGAGAGAGTCGAGCCGGTCGATGTCGTCAGCTGAGATATTCACGCCTTCAGCATATTCCAGGGTGTCGTGCGCGGGCACCCGGTGGCGGCCCGCATAGACTTGCGGCGTGAGTACCGAGTCTTCTTCCCCAGACATCGGCCTCGTCCTTAGCAACCGCTACCGCGTCGAGCACCTGATCGCGCGCGGGGGCATGGCCACGGTGTATCGCGGCTTCGACGAGCGCCTGCATCGCCCTGTCGCGCTCAAAATCATGCACCCGCATCTCGCGGACAACCCTGAATTCATCTCGCGCTTCTCTCGCGAAGCTCGAAGCGCGGCCCGGCTCACCCACCCCCACGTGGTCAATGTCTACGACCAGGGCGAAGACCAGGGGCGCGTGTACCTTGCTATGCAACTCGTCGAGGGCGAGACACTGCGCGACGAACTCCGCCGCGACAAAACCCTCAGCCTCAAACGCGCGCTGCGTGTTGGCCGCGACGTCCTCGCCGCGCTTGATGCCGCACACCGCTCCGGCATTATCCATCGCGATATCAAGCCTGAAAACGTTCTCGTGAACGCCGAGCGCGACATCCTCGTCGCCGACTTTGGCCTCGCACGCGCCGTTGGATCCGCGACGACCTCCGCCACCGGCACCTTGCTCGGTACGGTCGCGTATGTCAGCCCAGAGGTCGTGACACGCGGCGTGAGCGATGCCCGAAGCGACCTGTACTCGTGGGGCATCATGATGTTCGAAATGCTCGTGGGCCGCACTCCTTTCCAGGGCGACTCGGCCGTGCATATCGCCTACCAGCACGCGCATGAGGACATCCCCGCGCCGTCACAATTTGCGCCGGGCATCCCCGCCTCTGTTGACTCCATCATCACGTGGGCGGCCTCGCGTTTGCCCGCTTCGAGGCCCACGCGCGCCCACGAAGTACTCCTCGCCCTTGACGAGGCTCTAGACACACTAAGCCCCACCGAACTCGCCTACCGCGCGCATCCCGCACCGAACGTCAAGGCCAATGCCGAGACGGCCGGCGTTCCTCGACTCACACGCCAGTTCTCACCCTCAACGGCGCGCACCGATTCCGCTTCGTCACCAGCCTCCCCGGTATCACCGGCATCACCGGCATCGCCGTCGAACGAAGCCCTCCTCGATGACAAAACCTCAAAAAAGTTCTGGGAAAACGACACCCCAGGTCGCGAACTTTCCACGACCGGAAGTGGTGTGGGAGCGGCGGTCAGGAAAAAGTTCGAGCTCCGCGAGCAGGCGTCGGACTCCCCCGATGCCGACGAAAGCATCCGGGAAGTAACCCTCACGGGCCCTCGCCGCTCGCGCGGTGCCCATGCGAGCGAGTCCCGCCCCTCGCCAGCCCTGCGCTTCCTCGCGCTCGCAAGCGTCCTTGCACTCGTCGCAGCGCTCGTCTTTGGCGGCGTGCGCTGGTACGACACAGAAGGTCCCGGCGGTGCGCGCACCGTGCCGCTCGTTGCGGGTGCAACTCTCAGCGACGCTGAAGCCGCTCTAACGGCGCAACAACTTACGGTGACAACGGCACAGGCCTACAGCGACGACGTCCCGAAGGGCCACGTCATATCCTCGGATCCCGCCACGGGAGCGGAGGTCCGCAAAGGCAGTTCCGTGCGCCTCACTATTTCCCTCGGGCAGGAACTCTTTGACGTTCCGCAGGTGAAGGGGCAGGCGGTTTCCGACGCCACCTCAGCCCTCACCGACGCGGGTTTTCAGGTCACCGAGACCCGCGAATACTCGGCAGACGTGCCGAAAGACACCGTCATCAGCCAAGATCCCGCAGACGCGTCACTGCCAGCAGGCGCGCACGTCACGCTCACGGTCAGTGACGGACCCGAGCCGGTCGAGGTTCCGAGCGTCTCGGGAAGTGAGCGCAAAGCGGCAATCAAGGCCATTGAAGACGCGGGCCTCGTGCCAAAAGTGAACGAGCAATACAACTCGAACGTGCCCGCAGGCCAGGTCATCTCGCAAGATCCCGCCGGGGCCACGTCGGTGCTTCCCGGCAGTGAAGTCAAGATCTCCATCTCGCTCGGCCCCAACCTCGTCGGGGTTCCCGACGTCTTCCGCAAGAGCGAAGCCGACGCCCGCGCGGCGCTCGAAAAAGCCGGGCTCAAGGTCCAGGTCGTCTACGAGCGAGGCACGCCCGTCTTTGGCCTCGTGTCCCAGCAGTCGCAGCCGGGCGGCACAAAAGTACCGCGCGGCTCGACCGTGACGATCACGGTGTACTAGCGGCGATCAGCTCGGCCGATCGCCAAGCATGTCGGCGACGAGAAACGCGAGTTCAAGCGACTGCGAGTGATTGAGGCGCGGGTCGACGAGCGTCTCATAGCGGCGATGCAACCCCTCTTCGTCAAGCTCGCTGGAACCGCCCAGAACCTCGGTGACGTCATCGCCCGTGAGCTCCATGTGAAGACCAGCCGGGGTTGTGCCAACCTCCCAATGCGCCTCAAAGAACCCGCGCACCTCGTCCATGATGTCGTCGAAACGGCGAGTCTTATAACCGTTCGAGCTCGTGATCGTGTTGCCGTGCATCGGGTCTGTCACCCACACGGCTTCGATTCCTTCACGCTTTGCTGCCGTGAGCAGCACGGGAAGCTTCTCGCGCACGTTCGTGGCGCCCATGCGGGTCACAAACGTGAGACGGCCCGGCTCGCGCTCCGGATCAAGGACCTCCGCGAGCCGAAGCATGTCATCCACGGTCGCGTTCGGGCCGAGCTTCACGCCGATCGGGTTGCGCAGTTGCGACATAAAGTGCACGTGCGCGCCGTCGAGCTGGCGCGTTCGTTCACCGATCCACAGGAAGTGGCCAGAGCAGCCGTAGATCTCACCCGTACGCGAGTCGACGCGCGCGAGGGCCTCCTCGTAGTCGAGGAGAAGCGCCTCGTGCGACGAATAAAACTCGACCATGCGAATCGGGTCGAAGTCCACGCCGATGGCCTCCATGAAACGCACGGCCCGCTCAATATCATCCGCGACTCGCACGTACTTCGAGTAGGCGTCGGACTCCACGAACCCCTTGTTCCAGGCCTGCACCTGCCGCAGATCCGCGAAGCCTCCGCCCGTGAACGCGCGCAGAAGATTGAGGGTCTGCGAAGCGGTCGTGTACATCTTCCACAGGCGCGAGGGATCCGGCGTGCGGGATTCGGAGGTGAACTCGTAGCCGTTGACCGCATCGCCGCGGTAGCTCGGGAGGCTCACGCCGTCGATCGTCTCGATGTCGCTCGAGCGAGGTTTGGCGAACTGTCCGGCCATGCGCCCCATCTTGATCGTGGGAAGCGAGGCGCCGTAGGTCAGGATCGCTGCCATCTGGAGGATCGTCTGCACCTTGTTCTTGATGCGGTCGGCAGTCGAGTCCGCAAAGGTTTCTGCGCAGTCGCCTCCCTGAAGGAGGAATGCCTCGCCACGCGCCGCTTTAGCGAGGTGGGTGCGAAGGAGGTCAACTTCGCCCGCGAACACGAGTGGGGGTGCAGCCCTCAGCTCATCAAAGACCCGCGCCCGCTCCTGCTCGTTCGGCCACGTTGGCTGCTGGCCCCTCGGATATTCGCGCCACGACGAAAGCGCCTCGAGATGGGCGGATGATTCGGAAAGCTCGAACGGGTGAAATGTCGCGGCAACGTTACGGTTCTGATAACTCACCCGGTCATAGTAGGCGAAAGTCACGACTGCGGCATGTGGATCCGCTCAGCGTCGCTCTCACGACCGGAACTTACGAAGCGTTCGCGTCCTTGAGTCTTTTCTTCACGTCCGCGGCATACTCGTCCACATACTCCTGGCCGGATAGCTCGCGAATCGCCTCCATGAGCGAGCGCGTGAGCGCGCGAAGTTCTTCGCGCGTGGCGGGCGCGTCGCTCAGATTGTCAGCCCTCATCGTCGAAAGCTGCGCGCGCATGTCAATCGTTGGGCCGATCTGCGTATGGAGCTTTGAACGGAACTTCGGCACGATGGAACTCTTCGAGCGCTGCGCCTCAAAGGCGCCAAGTTCGGCGACGGGAAGGATGGGCGCACCCGTCGCGAGCGCGAGGCGTACAGCGCCCGTCTTACCGCGATACATTCGCCCGTCATGGCTCCTCGTGCCCTCGGGGAACACGCCGAGGGCGTGCTCACCTTCGAGCACTGCGATCCCCGCGTCGAGCGCCGAGCTCGCGCCACCGCTTCCCGAACGATCCACGGGAATTACATTGACCGAGCGCATGAGCCATGCAAAAAACTTCCCCGGTACCCCCTTGCCCTTGAAAAGAGCATCCTTTCCAAGCCAGTGAATCTCGCGCGGAATCATGCACGGCACAAAATAAGTTTCGAACGCGGAGGTGTGATTGCACGCCATGATCATGCGCCCCGAAGACGGAACGTGCTGGAGGCCCGCAACTGTGGGGCGCCAGACGAGCGTGAGCAGAAATTTAACGATCGGCTGCAAGACGGGATAGAGATGCACGGGGATAACCCTATAGGGCCACACCCACCGTGAGGGAGGGAACGCGCCACACGAGGCCTCCTCCATGCCTCGATGCACGTAAGGCGCGTACACTCGAGTGCAACCCCGCCTAGAAGTCAAGGAGCATTCCCCCGTGTCACGCGAGTTCGAAACGCCGCAAATCGCAGAGTCGAAGCCAGACGAAAACATCACCGACTTCCTCCTTCTACGCCGCACCAAGTACGCCGACATTCCCCTGTGGGAGCGTCAGCTCACGCCCGGCACATGGTCACCCATGTACGCACCGGAATTCATCACGCTCGTGAAGCGTCTCGCACAGGGGCTTATCAACGAAGGCGTCAAGCCCGGCGACCGAGTCGCGATCATGTCTCGCACGCGCTTCGAATGGGTACTCATCGACTGGGCGTTGTGGTTCACCGGGGCGATCAGCGTGCCGATCTACGAAACGTCCTCCCCCGGCCAGATCGAATGGATCGCTTCGGACTCCGGTGCGCGCTTCATTTTCTGCGAAAACGCCGGCCATGCGCAGGACATCGACGAAGTCCGCTCTTCGCTCTCGGACCTCGAGCAGGTGTGGGTCATCGAAGAGGGCATCATCGAGCAGCTCTCCGTTGCAGAAGCCGATATCGACGACGACGCGATTGAGAAGGCGCGTAAGAGCCGGCACAAGTCAGACACCGCGACGATCGTCTACACCTCCGGCACGACCGGCCGGCCCAAGGGCGTGGAGCTCACGCACGCAAACTTCATGGATCAGTCCCTCAACGCAGTGGGCCTTCTGGGTGAGGCGGTTATGCCCCCTGGCTCGCGCCTGCTGATGTTCCTTCCGCTCGCGCACGTGTTCGCACGCGACATCACGTTCATCACCATCGTGTGCGGGTGCACGACAGGTTTCTCCCCCGATGCGAAGCAACTCCTCGACGATCTCGCCTCGTTCAAGCCCACGTGCCTGCTCGCAGTCCCTCGCGTGTTCGAAAAGGTCTACAACGGCGCCGAGCAAAAGGCTGCTGGAGACGGTAAGGGCAAGATCTTCCACCGTGCCGTCGAGGTGGCCATCCAGTATTCGAAGGGCCTCGACACGGGCAAGATTCCCCTGCACGTGAAAGCCCAGTACAAGCTGTTCGACACGCTCGTGTACTCGAAGCTGCGCAATCTCATGGGTGGAAAGCTCACCTACGCAATCTCGGGTGGTGCACCGCTTGGCGACCGCCTCCCCCACTTCTTCCGCGGCATCGGTGTCACGATCCTGGAAGGCTATGGCCTCACGGAAACGACCGCCCCCGTAGGCGTCAACAATCCGTGGAATGTCAAGGTCGGCACCGTCGGCCCCCCGTTCCCAGGCGCCAAAGTCAAGCTCAACGACAAGGGCGAACTGCTCGTCAAGGGCGTCATGGTTTTCAAGGGGTACTGGAACAATCCCGACGCCACCGCGCTGGCCCTCCAGGACGGCTGGTTCAACACGGGCGACACCGCGAGCATCGATGAGGACGGCTACATCACGATCACGGGCCGTTCAAAAGAAATTATCGTCACCGCAGGCGGCAAGAACGTGTCACCGGCCCAGCTCGAGGACACGGTTCGCCAGAGCCCCGTCGTTGGCCAGTGCATCGTTCTTGGCGACCAGAAGCCGTTCGTGTCCGCAATCGTGACTCTCGACCGCGAAATGCTCCCCCGGTGGCTCAAAAACCAGGGGCTCGGGTCGATGTCGCTTGCCGAAGCCATTACGAACGAGCAGGTCATCGCCGAGGTCCAGAAGGTCGTTGACGAAGCCAACACCTCGGTCTCTCGCGCCGAGTCGATCCGCAAGTTCGAGATTATTGATGCGGATTTCACGGAGGAGAACGGTTACCTCACCCCATCGTTCAAGCTCAAGCGTGCCGCTGTTGTGAAGGATTTCTCCGAGGTCATCGACCGCATTTACACGAAGAAGTAAGGCGGACGGCGCCATCACTCGGGCTGCGCAGCGGGCATTCGAGGATCTTGGCCCGGAGCTCATCGATGTCGAGTTCGTTGTCGTCGACCTCGAGACCACCGGAACGAATACCGAGCTGGATGCCATTACGGAAATTGGCGCCGTGCGGGTTGTGGGCGGCGAGGTTGTCGAGGAGTTTCAGACCTTCGTCAATCCCGAGCGTCCGATACCCGCGTACATCGCCGCGCTCACGGGGATCTCTGACCATATGGTTCGCGATGCGCCGCCGGCAGAAGCGATCATCCCCGCGTTCCTCGAGTTCGCGCGCACCTCGGTTCTCGTCGCGCACAACGCACGCTTCGACATCGGTTTCCTAAAGGCGGCTGCTCTTCGGCTCGACTACCGGTGGCCCCCGTTCGAGGTCGTCGATACACTCACGCTTGCACGCCGCGTTTTCGGACGCGACGAAGTGAAGAACCACAAGCTTTCGACTCTCGCGGGGGCGGTTGGGGCAACGACGGTGCCCAACCACCGCGCGCTTTCGGATGCGCGAGCAACGGTCGATGTGCTCCATGAGATCATCGCGCGACTTTCTGTCGGTGGCGCAAGCCATCTCTCGGATCTCACCACAAGCGGGAAAAAGGCGAGCCTCGCCCAAATCCGCAAGCGCCACCTCGCGACGGACATCCCGCCCGTGCCCGGCGTGTACTCCTTCGTTGACGCCAACGGTTCAGCGCTGTACATCGGCAAGTCGGGCAATCTGCGCTCGCGCGTGCGCACCTATTTTTCACCGAACGAGACAAGGCGCGCCGTCCTCGACATCATTCCCGTGACCGAGCGCATCGACGTTGTGCAGTGTTCGAGCGAAGCCGAAGCCGCGATCCGCGAACTGCGCGCAATCGCGAGTGAACGCCCCATCGCCAACCGTCAGGGAATCCGTCCCTCTAAGGGCAATTGGCTTCGAGTCACCCCCGATGGGCTGCGCCTCGCGCGCACTGTGAAAAGCGAAACGTCGCTCCACGCCTATATCGGCCCGCTTCGCTCGCGCCACGACGTCGAGCCAATTCGCTCCCTCGTGTACGCGGCGCTGACTGCGGCCATCGGGGCCGAAGAGGACAACGCTGGTGCCGCGGAAGGTCGCGCCGGGACCGAAAGTCCGACGGTTCCCCGGGAACCGTCGGCTGCCGTGGGTGGTCTGCCGGTGCCACCGGTTTATGGACCGACGCTTGCCACAGAACCGTCGGAGCCCGTGCACGGCAGCGCAGGCTTCCACGCACGTATGCACCGGGCCCTGACCGAAGATCCGAGCGATGTATTTGAGTACGCGGCTCAGAAAATGCGCACGCTCGTGGGGCGTGGTCTCTACGAGAACGCCGAGGCGCTGCGCACAAGGGTCGAGTTGTTTGCTGATGCCGCACGGCGTGCCGCACGATTGCGATCGATCGCGGAGGTTCCACTCCTCGTCGCGGCGCGCAAAATCTCGTCCCACGACGCTTCGGCTGAATCGCCCTGGCAGTGGGAGGTTCTTGCCGTACGACACGGGCGGCTTGGGGCAGCGCGCACAATGCCGGCCTGGAGCGACCCGATTTCGGCTATCGAGGCACTTGCTCGCGAAAGCGAAGCGGAGGCCGCCCTGCGCACCCCGCTTTGCTTCGGCTACCACCACGAGGCTGAGCTCATCCTCGAATGGCTCGCGAAACCTGGCATCCGGATCGTTCACGTGGAGGGCGAGTGGTCGATGCCGTCGACCGCCCGCTTTACGATCGAAGAGTTTCAGCGGGTATTTCGACGCTCTGCGATACGTTGATCCACCGCTCAAGCGCAGCCTTGGCGGCTCCGGAATCGAGTGAGTCTTCGGCCCGTTTCACCGCGCTGAGCATTCGCTCGGCGAAGGCCGGGCTGGCGTCGGAACTCTCCCTGAGCCCCTCGGCAGCGACGATGCCCGAAGCGGCATTGAGCACGACGGCATCTCGAACGGCCCAGTCGTGCCGGCAAGCAGGTCTCGCGCCACCTGGGCATTGTAGGAGGGGTCGCCACCGCGCAACGCGTCGATATGCGCGCGTGAGAGTCCGTAGTCTTCGGGTGCGACAACGTGTGACGTAACGGAGCCGTCCCTTACCTCCCACACATCGGTTTCGGCGGCGATACTCAGCTCGTCGAGGCCGTCGCGCCCGCGCACGACGATTGCGGACGCGCCTCGGTCTGCAAAGACACCTGCGATGACAGGCGCCATCTCCTCGAATGCCACGCCGACAGAATGGGCACGAACCCCGGCGGGATTGGTGATGGGACCGAGCACGTTGAAAACCGTGGGCAGTTTGAGACCGGCTCGGGCAACCGCACCGTGTTTCATCGACGGGTGAAAAACCTGGGCGAAACAAAACGAGATCCCTGCTTCGTCAAGCACGCGCTGCACGCCCTCCACGGGAAGATTCAGGCGCACCCCGAGCGCTTCGAGTACGTCCGCCGAACCCGATTTCGAACTCACGGCACGGTTGCCGTGCTTCGCCACAGGAATCCCCGCGCCGCGGATCACGAGCGAGGCCATGGTCGAAATATTGACGGTATTGGCGCCGTCTCCGCCCGTCCCCACGATGTCGACGGCGCCAGTGGGCGCACTAATGATCCTCGAGTGCTCGAGCATAGAGGAGGAGAGAGCGTTGACCTCATGGGTCACCGCCCCCTTCGGCTGAAGCGCCACGAGGAAACCGGCGAGAGGGACCGGATCAACGTCGCCGCGCATGATCTGCTGCATCGCCCACCATTCCTCTTCGGACGTGAGATCGCGCCCTTTGATGAGGGCGTGGGTCAGCGCGGGCCACGTATAGATTTCTTGATCCGCCATGGCGGCCATATTAAGGCGTGAACGCTCGTGACGTAGAGCAAGCCCACCAGACGGAACACGGCTTAGATCACGGAAAAAACCGGGACAAAAGCCCCGTTCGATTCAACAATCGCGGCTCCAACAGGTATGCTGAAAAAACCTGCGCACGGACTTTTGTCCCAGCAGGGTCGCACGGGCCTTGCCCGCAGCGGCCGAGACCATGTGCCGTGCATGGTCTCGCAACCCGACCAACGACGAATGAGAACCGTGACAACTGCGACTCTTTCCTCCGCCCCTCGCACCTCCCCCGTGAGCAGGCCTAACACCACTCAGGTCGGCACCATCGTGTGGCTCGCGAGCGAAATCATGTTCTTCGGTGCGCTCTTTGCTATGTACTTCACGCTGTACGGCGTCGTACCCGAGGTTTTCTACGAGGGCCAGAAGAACTTCACGCTCAACTTCGCCATCACCAACACGCTCATCCTGGTCACGAGCTCAATCACGTGCCAGATGGGTGTATTCGCCGCAGAAAAGCGCCGCAAGCGCCGCACCGGCTCGATCGTCAACATCGCCGGCTGGGGCCTCATCGAGTGGTACACCCTCACCTTCATCCTCGGCGCGATCTTCGTGTCGGGCCAGGCCTTCGAATATGCAGAGCTCGTGCATAAGGGCCTCACCATCTCGAGCACGCCTCACGGCTCAATCTTCTACCTCGCCACGGGCTTCCACGGCCTTCACGTCCTTGGCGGGCTTATCGCCTTCCTCTTCGTCCTCGCGCGTGCCTACTCCGCGAAGAATTTCACGCACCACGAAGAGGTCAGCGCGATTTGCGTGTCGTACTACTGGCACTTCGTCGACGTCATCTGGGTAGCCCTCTTCTTCGTGGTCTACCTGCTTGACCCGCTCGTTCTCCACACCGTTGAAGGCAACTGGGCCTTCTTCTAAAGCTCCCCTACTCGGATTCGCACCCTTTACCGAAACGAGGTCCTCACAGTGAAGGCTCTGGCCACGCACCGCCATCACCCGATGGCGCTCCTTGCCATCATCTTGATGGCGTTGATCGCCACGGGCGGTTTGTTTGCCGTCCTCTCCCCCAAAGACGCTTCCGCTGAGGCCTTCTCGGCCTCCGACGTCGCCGAAGGGAAGAAGCTCTTCGTCTCGAACTGCGCGACGTGCCACGGCATGAACGGCGAAGGTCGCAAGGACAGTGACGGCAACACGGTTGGCTCGTCGCTCATCGGCGTTGGCGCCGCTGCCGTCGACTTCCAGGTGGGCACGGGCCGCATGCCCATGCAGGAGTCTGGCCCGCAGGCGCAGCGCAAGCCCGTGCAGTTCACCGATAAGCAGATCTCGCAGCTTGCCGCTTACGTGGCCTCGCTGGGCCCCGGCCCGTCGATTCCCACTGAGGAGCAGCTGAGCAAGGAAGGCGCCGACATCACCAAAGGTGGCGAGATCTTCCGCATCAACTGCGCCATGTGCCACAGCGCGTCTGCTGCCGGCGGCGCACTTACGGAAGGCAAGTGGGCCCCGACTCTTCGCGATGTCGAGGACAAGCACATCTACGAAGCCATGGAATCCGGCCCGCAGAACATGCCGGTGTTTAACGACAACAACCTGAGCCCCGAAGACAAGCGCGATGTCATCGCCTACCTCAACCAGCTTGAAGAGAACGGCTCGCCCGGCGGCTACTCGCTCGGCGCGCTCGGCCCGGTCACCGAGGGCCTCTTCGCCTGGACGGCGATTCTCGCGATTCTGCTCGGCTGCGCTATCTGGTTGGGAGCTAAGGCAAAGTGAACGAACTGACACACAACATCGACGGCACCTCGCCGCGCACAGGCGTAAGCACTGTCGCCCGCGCGGAAGAGGGCGGTTTCCGCAACCCGGGTATTCCGCCGCACGAGTACCGCCAAGCAGATCTCGACCCCAAAGCTGAAAAGCGGGCTGAGCGCATCGTGTCGCTGCTGTTCGTCCTCTCGATTCTCGGCACGGCATTCTTCATCGCTTCCTACTTCCTCTTCAGCCCCACGGGCACGAACCTCCTTGCAGAAGAGGGCACCCTCTCAGCGGTGCACTGGTCAACTCTCACCATGGGTATCGGCCTCGCTGTTGGCATCTTCTTCATCGGTGCAGGTGCGATCCACTGGGCAAAGACGCTCATGCCCGATCACGAAGTCACCGAGGAGCGTCACGCACAGCGCGGCGACGACGAAACGCGCGAAGCCGCGTCGAAGATTCTTGTCGACGGCATCAATGAGTCCGGTATCGCCCGCCGCCCGCTGGTCGTCGCCTCGCTCGTGGGTGCACTGGCGGCCCTTCCGATCGCCGTGCTCTTCCCGATCTCGACCCTCGGCCCCCTTCCCGGCAACAAGCTCCACCACACGTTCTGGGGCCGCGCCACGGAAAACAAGAAGCGCGTTCGTATCGCACGCGACCATGACCAGACGCCCATCAAGGCTTCGGACGTCACCGTCGGCTCGATTTTCCACGTGATGCCCGAGGGCCTCACCGAGGAGACTCCCGACTGGATCGAGGAGCGCGCGAAAGCAGCAGCTATTCTCGTGCGCATCGATCCTGCAGACGGCAAGAATGAGGCTTCACTTGAGGCTGGCCACGAGGGAATCCTCGCGTTCTCGAAGATCTGCACGCACGTCGGTTGCCCCGTCGCGCTCTACGAACAGCAGACCCACCACATGCTGTGCCCGTGCCACCAATCGACGTTCGATGTCACCGACGGCGCCAAGGTTGTCTTCGGCCCGGCGCACCGTCCGCTCCCGCAGCTTCCCATCGAGGTTGACGACGAGGGCTACCTTGTCGCAACCGGCGATTTCCCCGAGCCCATCGGTCCCAGCTTCTGGGACATTCACAAGGAGAAGTAATTCCTCATGAGTGACACCCAGACCACCGGCCTCGACCGCAACTCGAAGGCCTTCAAGCTCGGCTCGGTAGGCGCTAGCTGGCTCGATGAGCGTACGAGCGGCGCCAACATCGTCAAAGGTTTCGCACGGAAGATCTTCCCCGACCACTGGTCGTTCATGTTCGGCGAAGTCGCGCTCTACAGCTTCGTCGTTCTCGTAATCTCGGGCATCTTCCTCACGATGTTCTTCGTTCCCTCGATGAATGAAGTCGTCTACGAAGGCTCCTACACGGCGCTCCAGGGCTCGCACATGTCAGCAGCGTTCAACTCGACGCTGCACCTGTCATTCGACGTGTGGGGTGGCCTCCTCTTCAGGCAGATCCACCACTGGGCAGCGCTCACGTTCATGGTGGCGATCTTCGTGCACATGTTCCGCGTCTTCTTCACGGGCGCGTTCCGCAAGCCACGTGAGCTCAACTGGCTCATCGGCTTCGGCCTCATGGTGCTCGCGATGCTCGCTGGCTTCTCCGGGTACTCGCTTCCCGACGACGTCCTCTCGGGCAACGGTTTGCGTATTGCCGACGGCGTTATGAAGGCCATTCCGATCCTCGGCACCTACGGCTCGATGCTCATGTTTGGCGGTGAATTCCCGGGTCACGACATCATCCCGCGGCTTTTCACCGTCCACATCCTCCTCATCCCGGGTGCGATCCTCGCGCTCATCGCGCTGCACATGTTCTTCCTCGTGATGCACAAGCACACGCAGTACCCCGGCCCGGGTCGCACCGATCGCAACGTGGTCGGCTACCCGCTCTTCCCCGTTTACACGGCGAAAGCCGGCGGCTTCTTCTTCATCGTGTTCGGTGTACTCACCCTCGTGGGCGCCACCGTCGCCATGAACCCGGTCTGGAACTACGGTCCTTACGACCCCTCCCCCGTGTCGGCTGGTTCGCAGCCCGACTGGTACATGCTGTTCCTCGAAGGCTCGCTGCGCCTCATGCCAGGCTGGGAGCCCACGATCTTCGGCTACCCAATCTCGCTCAACATCATCATTCCCGGCATGATTTTCCCGGGCATCATGTTCGGCAGCCTCGCGCTGTATCCGTTCATTGAACAGTGGGTCACCGGCGACGACCGCGAACACCACGTTCTCGACCTTCCGTACAACACGCCCGTGCGCACGGGCTTCGGCGTCGCCTGGATTTCTGCCTACGTCGTCTCGATGCTTGCCGGCGCGAATGACCTCATGGCCGTCGCCTTCCACATGTCGCTGAACAACCTCACGTGGTTCTTCCGCATCGGCATCTTCGCGATCCCGGTCATCTCGTTCATCGTGACGAAGCGCGTGTGCCTCTCAATCCAGAAGCACAAGAAGCAGATCGCCCTCCACGGCGTTGAAACCGGCAAGGTTGTGCGCATGGAGAACGGTGAAACGCTCGAGATCCACGAGCCTCTCAGCGAGTATGATCGCTGGGTTCTCGTGAGCTACGACAACCACCGCCCGCTCAAGAAGGGCGAGGGCGTCTCGTCGCTTCGGGCAAAGGCCTCGAGCTTCTTCTTCAAGGACCGTGTGGAGCCTGCGACGCCTGCGGAGCTTCGCGAGGCGCTCGAGCACTCGGGCCACGAGGAGCATAAGATCAAGGCTCTCGTCGGCAGCTGATCGAACGCCCTTCCCGAATTCCATAGAGGTTGTGGGGGTTTGCCACTGAGTTTCGGCTCGGGCAGGCCCCCACTTCTGTGTGCCAGGGCTTCTTCTGCTTCGCCTCTTGCTTCCCTACCACGCCTCCGTTCCCTTCTCTTCTGTCCCCCTCTTCCCTCCTAACCGGATTGAGGGCAGTCAAACTTCGTTAGTTCGCGTGGTGGTCTTACGCCGGCGGTCCGACGGTTGCTGGGCTTTCATGTGTGGGCGCCTCGCGCACGAAACCGGCAAGAGGTCTAGAGAGAGCACAGCCCTTTC
>OKEG01000172.1_pt1 | contig 23528 bp, 28 predicted proteins | sample 1614111 | NCBI WGS metagenome assembly OKEG01 (sample SAMN04436907, study PRJEB24849) | human gut metagenome | biome: human gut; feature: NICU; material: stool | host: Homo sapiens | place: USA: Saint Louis, MO | collected 2012-04-09 | reverse complement strand
GCTCTCCCAGCCTGAAGGCCAGCGCCTGATGCTGCTGGCGCCAATCATTAAAGAGTAAATTGAAATTTATAGCAAAGATATTAATCTCATTAGTAATTCTATTTATGATTTTTAGTCGTAAAAATAAAGCTTCTTAATCAATACCCTTGATTACAAAATAAATTCAACTAAGGTGATTGATCATACACTCAAGATATGGCTAATCACCTTTTTCAATGCAAAACAAATTGTATATCTTGCAAAATCAATATCTATAATTTATCTTTAATACCCTTTTAATACTTAAACCAAATTTAGATTACATAGTCATATCGTGTAATATACCAAAGAAACATAGACATTCATCTATATAGATGATAATCTATTTAACGTCTAGGAGGTATGTTATGACGTATAAAGAACTAGCAACATTTTTAAAAGTTTTATCCGATCCAAGCAGATTAGAAATACTAGATTTACTTTCTTGTGGAGAGTTATGCGCTTGTGATTTGTTAGAACATTTTCAATTCTCTCAACCTACACTTAGCTATCATATGAAAGCATTAGTAAAAACCAACTTTGTTACGACACGAAAAATCGGAAATACACATTTATACCAACTTAATCATAATATTTTTGAGTCCGTAATTAATAACTTGTCTAAGGTTCATACCTCTAACCAACGATGTATTTGTCATAACCTTAAGACTGGTGAATGCTAATGATGACAACTTTAGCGACACTCATTTTTCTAGTAACTTTATTATTTGTATTATGGCAACCTAAAGGCCTAGATATTGGCATTACCGCATTAACTGGTGCCTTTATTGCTGTTATTACTGGTGTTGTAAGTTTTTCCGATGTTTTCGAAGTAACAGGTATAGTCTGGAATGCCACTTTAACTTTTGTCTCAGTCATACTTATTTCATTAATATTAGATAAAATTGGATTTTTTGAATGGTCAGCGATCCATATGTTACATGCTTCAAAAGGTAGTGGCCTAAAAATGTTCGTTTATATCATATTATTGGGTGCCGTGGTTGCTGCATTTTTCGCAAATGATGGCGCAGCTTTAATCTTAACGCCCATTGTATTAGCAATGGTAAAAAATATAGGTTTTAGTAAGCGGGCCATATTTCCATTTATTATTGCGAGTGGTTTTATTGCTGATACAACGTCTTTACCTTTAATCGTGAGCAATTTGGTCAATATCATTTCTGCAGATTACTTTAACATTAGTTTCTCTCAATATCTTAGTAGAATGATTATCCCTAATTTATTCTCGTTATTAGCTAGCCTTCTAGTTTTGTGGTTATATTTTAGAAAAGCGATTCCTAAAACTTTTGAAGATAATAAAATAAAGCGTCCTATAGATGCCATTAATGATTTAAAGCTATTTAAAATTTCATGGATTGTTCTAGTTATATTACTTTTCGGCTATCTAATCAGTGAATTTACTAAAATTCCGGTATCAATTTTCACCGGAATCATTGCTTTTATATTTCTAATATTGGCTCGTAAATCAAATGCTGTAAATATTAAGCAAGTCATTAAGGGCGCACCTTGGAATATAGTATTATTTTCAATTGGTATGTATATCGTCGTATTCGGCTTAAGAAATGCTGGCATTACTTTAATATTGGCTAAAATATTAGAATATATTTCCAATTACGGTCTATTTAGCACCATTTTGGGAATGGGCTTCATTTCAGCATTTTTATCATCAATAATGAATAATATGCCTACAGTTTTAATAGATGCGATTGCTATTGGTCAATCAAATATCCATGGCTTATTAAAAGAAGGCCTAATTTATGCGAATGTTATCGGTTCTGATTTAGGTCCAAAAATTACACCGATAGGCTCTTTAGCTACATTACTGTGGTTACACGTCTTAACACAAAAAGATGTTAAGATTTCTTGGGGCACATACTTTAAAAATGGTATCATCATTACAATTCCAGTACTATTTTTCACACTTTTAGGATTATATCTAACACTTATACTATTTTAAGAAATAAAAAGACGCTTTCTATTTATTGCGATAGAAAGCGTCTTTTTGTACTTGAGCAAGTCATATCATAACTTAACTCTAACAATTTACTTATTCAAATGTTTACTGTCATCTTTATACACAAAGTATTTGAAGTATTTTCCTTCAGTCTTCATATTCTTATAAAAGTCAGCGATAATTGTTGCATTACTTTCTGCCCACTTAATATCAGTAGCATATTGATGTTCTCCTGGATTTTTTGGATTCCATCTCATACTATACAATGTATTTTGATCTGTGCTTGATAAGAAGTGCTTATGAATGAAATCAGCACCGCCTGAAATAGCTTTTTCAGGTGTATCCCAACCATGCTTTTTAGCATATTCTGCACCTGTTTTAATTGGGTCTTTATCAAGGGCTCCTACTCCATAGAAATTGTAGTATTTTTTGCCATTAATTTCGACTCCATTAGCTAATTCACTTTTAACTGCGCCAGTTTCTAATAATGCATGTGAAATTAAATAAACTTCGTTAACGTGCTTATCTTTAGCAGCTTTTAAGAAATCATCCGTATGCTTCAATAATGTTGGTCTATCTACTAACATACGTTTAATTCTATTTTTATCAATCCCTTGATACTTTGATAAATCTAAAAATTGATATTTTTGCTTTTCATTATCGATAAAAGTACCGCTATCCATTGCACTTTTAATTTCAGTTGCAGATGCATCTCTCCATGCATCATTCTTTTTATTTGATACCTGTTGACTCGTATAATTATTTATTTGTTTCTTTGCTGCATCGTTTAATGTAACATTTAACTTTTCAATCTTAATGTCGGATTTAACATGTTTGAAAAATATCTGATCGGATATCATTGAGAAAAATAAAAATGAGACAACAGCAAATATGACAACAAGTCCTATTATTCCAAAAATAGAACCTTTCTTGTGTTTATTCATATCCACACCTCTTAGGTCATTGTTGTTATACATTCAGTTTGACTACGATAATAAAGTTTAACATTATTAAAACCGTTTAACAATTTTATCTATGCATTGTTACATATTCATAAATAAACGGTAATGTAAATGAAACGTTTTAAACGATTTATCAACATTACTATACTTTGATTCACGAATCATAAATGTTTTATCTTTTTGTATAACCTTTGAAAACCTTTATATCAATAATCTTATTATTCACGTATTAAAAAACAAAAATTCTCTTGTTCGTTTACTTAGTTTCTTTTTTATAATCCATCATAATAAAACTTGCTGCATTTGATCTATTTTTATAATAGTACTGATTTAAATCAATCGTACCTTCAATTTGACCATCACGATACATCATTTCATTAGTGAAGTTATTTATCATCACGAAATCAGCGCGATCTCTTATAACATCTAAATCGTCGTTTCGTGCAAAAAAATGTTCTAAATTTAAATGTGCGTAATCCATTGTTACCTCCCGATTACAAATTTTGTTCTATCTACTATTTAGCAAAGTAATAATACATCATATCACATTAAATTAATTACTTATGTCTTATATTTAACACTTAATTTAGCGATTACGCAAATGAATGATTTTTCTAAATATTTTATTCTAATTTTATCCGGAAATATTTGTTATACGTATAACTTGGAGAATGACTACTTGAAATTTAATGACGTATACAACAAACACCACAAAATCATACACCATCTTTTAAAAAAATATAATATTAGCTATAATTATGATGAGTATTATCAACTACTCTTGATAAAAATGTGGCAATTGAGTCAGATATATAAACCCTCAAGCAATCAATCTTTATCCTCTTTTTTATTCATGCGACTAAACTTTTACCTTATCGATCTATTCAGACAACAAAAACGTTTAAATGATATCATTTTATGTGAAAATCATTCACCAATACTTACTGAACAGCCAACATACTTTAATGAATATGACCTTCGTTTACAAGATGTTTGTGCCCTACTAAACCACAGGGAACGACAGTGGCTTATGCTTTATCTTGAAGGCTATAAGCAATATGAAATTGCTGATAGTATGTCATTATCAACTTCAACAATTAAATTAATAAAGGCATCAGTTAAGCGTAAATGCCAACGGTTTTTTGAATAGATGCGACGCGTCGTGTTGATTAAAATGATTAATACTCTTGGAACGCTCAATAATATGCACTTCATTTATGCGAACCATTTTATTATTAACTGATTGAAAAGGAGCACTATATTTGCAAGACATTTCTACAAAACACCTACTTTATATCCAAACCGCAACTTCGAACCATCTTGAGACAAAATGTGTCTTTCTGTACCATGAATACAATCTCGAATTCCCTATTACTAAAGCCATTCCTTATTATGCTAAATTGCATTTTACATCAGCATCAATTTTAATCGATGCGGCAAAAAGCATACTCAACATTAACAAGCTGGTGCCTATTTACCTTAATCCAAAAACGATTCTTTTCCCAATAAAACAAAAGCGTGCACCGATACAAACATATATCAATGCACACTATATAATTGGTATGACGGAAATGGGCAATTCGACTATGCTCCATTTCAAAAATGGTAAAACATTAGAAGTCGATGAACCCATGTCTCTTATTTCCAAAAAATGCTATGAAAGTTTAGCATTGAAGCATTTCATTGAAAATACTAATGACCATTAAATTTATGTTCTAACAGTTTCTTTGTAAAATATGATGTTGTGATTTTTATTAAATAGATACTAACTAACATTAATAAAATCGCCCCAATGATTGTTAAAATAACAACCGTTGTCGACAATTCTACTTTAGGGTTAACGAAAAATTGCACACCAGATAGACTTGTAATTAATCCAAATAAAAACAAACCTAATAAAGCAACGTATGCAAACATCATCACTACTAATGTTACAAAGACGCTATAACTTTTAGTTTCTTTACTACGAAATACATTTTCTCTTAAGTAACCATTAGCAAAGGTGATTGGCTTATTAAAGTTCACATTGTCCTTGTCAGTAATACTAGACAACCGTTGATCTAATGCCTGTTTTTCCTTTTTGTTCAAAAACCATAATTGCTTTTTAACCTTTTTATCGAACGATGCTTTATTCATAATTAAGGATTTCTCTCCTTTTTCATATTGACGCTATTTTATACATGATTGCCAATGAACATTGTATTTTATATATTTTACAGAAATACATGCATCAAATCTACAAAATTAACTTTGCAATTTTATTTTTAGTAATTTGACACGGTATAATTAACACCGTTTATATTGCAAACAAATGGTTTTAGTTATGTGTAATGATGCGCCTTTAATCATGTCTAAGTTTCTCATATAATGAAAATGAACATACCAATGAAATGCTTTAATATTTATTTTAAAGATGATAGAAAGGACTAAATATGCAGAAATTCAAGGATTTGTTTTACGATGATTTATCAGTTGCACGTGGAAATTATTTTCTAACTTTATTATCCGCATTCTTTATTACTATTATTCTACTAATTGGCTTCGTTGTCAGTGATACACACATACTTTATGGCGTGTTTATAGTGCTCATCGGTATCGTGTTATTACGGTTATTCAAAATTAATTTACTCTCATTTAAAAAATTAACATTGTCACAAGTGATTTATATCATCGGTGGTGCATTGCTAATTTATGGGTTAGATTATCTTTATTTACATTTTCATGACGTACCGACAAATGAACAAGAATTAGATCGAGAATTACAACATACGCCTTTGTATATGTCTATTGTCACAATTGCTATTATCCCTGCCATTGTAGAAGAAATCGTTTTTCGAGGCATGATAATAAGAGTTGTATTTAGAAAGCATTTATTTATTGGATTAGTTGTGTCTAGTCTAGTGTTTGCATCATTGCATGAATCGGATACTTGGATTGGGTACTTACCTTATTTATATTCTGGAGTGATTTTTGGCCTAATATATTTAAAAACAAAGCGATTAGAAGTCGTTATTTTAATCCACTTTATAAATAACCTATCCTCATTACTCATTCTGATATGGGGATAATACTAGTTGATATAATTCACAATGATTACCCCTCAACATGTTATTCACAAAACGATATGCACTACAAATTAATGATATACAAGCTTTTAAAGCAATAAAAAATCTTGTATAATTAACTTAATTTTCATAAAAATTAAACGTCAAACTTTATTTTAGGAGAATTAATATGTTTTCGAGGAATAACAATATTTTTGTTGATGATTTGTCTGTAACAAAGGACAATTATTTAATTGCAGTTTTAAAAATGTTGGTCATTTTTTTAGTAATTAATTATGGAACAGACGTCAGTTATGACCATGAGTATGTTGGGCTATTTATTATATTACTAGGTGTTGTACTTCTTAAAGTTTTAAATATCAATTTATTATCTTTCAAAAAATTAAAATTCACTCATATGCTTTATATTATATTTGGATTTTTGTTGATGTATGGATTAGATTACTTATATGATATGTTCGCACCGCCTACATTAAATGAAATATTGATAGATGAAGAGTCTGAAGATGCACCTTACCACTTAGCTCTGCTTAGTAATGCTATCATTCCACCAATTACAGAAGAAATCATCTGTCGTGGATTGATTATACGAATTTTATTTAGAAATCATCTTTTCTTAGGTTTTATTGTTTCAACTGTATTCTTCACGCTAATACATGAATCAGACACGCTGATTGGTTATCTTCCGTATTTTTATTCAGGTTTAATTTTTGGCTATACTTACTTAAAAACAAAACGATTAGAGGTACCGATTTTAATACATTTTATCAATAACCTCTTAGCCATGTAACAATAAAATCATTAATTATTTTGATATTTACATGATGACACCAAAGCTTTTACAAAGTATTAATAGGTGACTTTCTAAATGTTATTGCATATTTACGTTCTGTAATTATATCAAAACAACAAAATATATTAAGTTTAGCTATGAAAAAATCTATCGTCATAGATTTTTTCATAGCTATTTTTTATAGTTATCGAGCCTATCCCAGACTCTCTATACTGTTATATTAACAGTCATTGACTGAATGATAATAAGCTTTTCAATTATAGGGGCCCCAACACAGAGAATTTCGACAAGAAATTCTACAAGCAATGCGCGTTGGGGTACGGGGCCCCAACACAGAGAATTTCAACAAGAAATTCTACAGACAATGCGCGTTGGGGTACGGGGCCCCAACACAGAGAATTTCAACAAGAAATTCTACAAGCAATGCGCGTTGGGGTACGGGCCCCAACATAGGAAAGATTAACTCACAATAATGTGCAAGATGGCGGTGCCCAACATAGAGAAATTGTATTTCAATTTCTACAGGCAATGAAATACATATTAATTTAAAATTGACTCCAATATTTAAACCCCCATAAGCACAATGCCTATGAGGGTTTAAATATATTTATATATTATAAAATAGAAAGACCTGAAGATTGAATATCTTTCGCAAAGCCTTTAACTGTATCTACTGATAATTCGTTAATATCGCGACCTAAGTTTGTATTCACTTTTTTCACAACATCTGCTGGGCATGTAATAATATCTGCACCAATTTCATCAGCTTGAATCACATTGAATAATTCGCGGCAACTTGCCCATAATAATTTAACGCCGTCTTTACTATGCGTAACTTTTACAGCCTCTTTCATTAATGGTAATGGATCTACGCCTGTATCTGCAATACGTCCTGCAAATACTGAAACATATGTTGGCACACCTTCAGTTACTGCTTCAGTTATTTCTTTAACTTGTTCAATTGTATAAACAGCCGTAACGTTTAATCTCACATTGTCAGCTGAAAGTTTTTTAATTAAAGGAATCGTTGATTCACCTTTTGTATTTACAATAGGAATTTTAACAAATACATTTTCGCCATATTGTTTTAAAATTGCTGCTTCTTTTTCCATAGTTTCTAAATCGTCTGCAAATACTTCAAATGAAATTGAAGCATCTGGAATTTCTTTCACAGCTTCTTCAGCAAAAGCTTTGTAATCTGTTACGCCCGCTTTCGCCATTAAACTAGGATTTGTTGTAAAACCATCCACTTGTTTGTTTTTATAAGCTGCTTTCATTTCTTCAATATCTGCACCATCCGCAAATACTTCTACATTTAGTTTAGCCATATAATATAGCCTCCTTGATTCTTATTAAAATTTTAACAACATCTGCATGTCTTTTTCTTACAACCATTTGTAAAAAATGATTTTTATTTCTTTGTTATATAAAACATTTATATCACGCTTTTATAATATATAGCTAATTTTTTGCCTATATTTCTTAAAAATGACTTTAGCAACATTGTGTCAACAAGGTAATTAAACTATTGTTTTATGATTGTTTATGATACGATATGTAAATGATAACCATCCAGGAGGTCTAGCATGTCTCGTTCAAAAAAATACTTTTACTTATCTAGCTTAATGATTATTTTAAGCTTTTTCTTTAATACAAATAACGTTTTCCTAAGTGGGCTTTTTAATTCTTTTATTAAATTAATACTTTTCTGCAGTGTTATTAACTCAATTATACTAATATTGTCTATAATTTTTGCAGATCGTTCAATTAAATCACTAAAGCCTGATGCAGATTGGATTAGAATTGCGAGTAAAAGTTTGCCTTGGATTATTCTAATCGTTATTTTAGTACATATCTTTTCGATTGTTCACACATTCGGTTTTATTTAAAAAAGATAAAATGTCAATGTAGCCTTAATACAAAACAATACAATGTATCATACTAAAATGAGTAAATCCATTTGATGACGTTGTTGCGTATAAAAAATATTAGATTTTCGAAATCATAACTATGCATCTAATCGCTATAGTTATACAACAAGATATAACATATAATGAGGTTTGATAATGCATCGACAATTTTTGTCGTCGCGTTGCCAAAACCTCTTTTTTAAATTCAAACTATTTCTTTTCGAGGTGAACCAAATGCAATATGTATATATTTTTATCGGTGGTGCTTTAGGCGCTTTATTACGTTACCTCATTTCTTTTCTGAATACTGACGGAGGTTTTCCAATCGGAACACTGATAGCAAATTTGACTGGTGCCTTTGTAATGGGATTGCTAACAGCCTTAACAATTGAATTTTTTTCAAACCATCCAACCCTAAAAAAAGCTATTACGACTGGTTTTCTTGGTGCTTTAACGACTTTTTCAACATTTCAATTAGAATTAATACACATGTTTGATCATCAACAATTTATAACTTTACTACTATATGCTGTAACAAGTTATGTCTTTGGTATTTTGTTATGTTACGTCGGTATAAAACTAGGTGGTGGTTTATCATGATATCAATCATTTTAGTCATAATTGGCGGCGGTTTGGGTGCAATAGCTAGAAGTGCCGTTACTGATTATTTTAATCATATATTTACTTCCAAGTTACCTATCGCAACATTGATAGTAAATCTTGTTGGTAGTTTTTTAATTGGATTAACTATAGGCTTATCAATTTCAATCTCATGGTTCCCTGCGTTCTTTGTTACCGGTTTTTTAGGTGGCTTAACAACTTTCTCAACGTTAGCCAAGGAACTTACATTAATGATGACACCAAAATTTAATATTAACCTTTTTCTCAATTATTCACTTTTACAATTCATCATTGGATTTATAGCTTGTTATATTGGCTATCATATTTAAAAATAAAATGCTTCATTCAGCAAATAGGTAAATAATGACACCTTCCTGAACGAAGCATTTTTTAATTTTCATGCAAATTTTTTAACACCATATAATGCCTATCAAAATAAAACAATCTTTGTTGCCGTTTAAATAATGTGAATGTCAATAAATTCCCCAAACTAGTCGAAAATAAAACGTTAAGCAATATGTCTATTACCTAACGTTGACAATTTATCTGACCATATCAAAAATTCACCGATTTGTTTCCTAGCCTTCAAAAGTTTTTGGATCAGGTCCAATTCTCTTATCTTGATTTAAACCATCAATTCGCGTCATTTGTTCATCTGATAATTCGAAATCAAATATTCGGAAGTTTTCAGAGATTCTGTTTGGTGTCACCGATTTAGGGATTGTAACCACTCCATGCTGCACATTCCATCTTAAAACAACTTGGGCAGGTGACTTTCCTAATTCTTGAGCAATGTCTTTAATTGTCTCATCATTTAAAATTTGTGCATTCATCAATGGTGACCAAGATTCCATCACGATATGTTGTGCTGCCAAATATAATTTCAATTTATGTTGCGTTAAATATGGATGATATTCAACCTGATTAATTACAGGTTTAATTGACACTTGTGCCAACAAAGCTTCCAAATGTTCAGGTTCAAAATTGCTGACACCTATATTTTTAACTTTATTATTTTTATATAAATCTTCCATACCTTTCCATGTATCAACCATTACGGCTTCGTTCGTACCTGGCCAATGTACTAGATACAAATCTAAGTATTTTAAACCTAATCTAGATAAACTAGCTTCGTAAGCAGCTGCTACATTTTCACGACCAAAATCCTCAAAATATAATTTTGAAGTAATAAATAAGTCTTCTCTAGCAATACCAGTTGATTCCAATCCGGCACGAATACCAGTACCAACTTGTTCTTCATTCCCATAAACTTTTGCGGTATCAATACTACGATATCCTTGTTCAATGGCATACTTAACACTTTCCATGCAATTTTCATCATTTTCCACACGAAATGTCCCTAAACCAATTTGTGGCATCGTGTTTCCATTATAAAATGTTTTAACCTCCATAAATATCGCCTCACCTTTTTGATGTATTATACCCTGTTATCATAACAAATCTGAGTTGAATACATGATAAAAAACACTTACAGCAATCAACCACTAAAATGCTAGTAATATCTTTCAAATATTAATCAAAATGTTAAAGAAATTCTGTTTAATTTATGACAAACTAAAAAAGCCGAAGTAACAACATATAGTCATCACTTCAGCCTAACATTTAATTGAATGATTCAATTTTATCCATCATTTGTTGTAAGTCTTCCACGTTGTATTGAATACGACCATGGAATACAAATTTGTTAAAGAATTCGTCTAATTGTTCAGCGCCCACAAGTACTTTGACTGCACTATTTTGATTGTAATTTGAAATCGTTACATCGCCTTCATTTTTAGGATTAAAGTATAAAATTGAAGTCGGTGTATATTTAGCACCTAAATGTTTTTGTAAGTCTTCAGCCAATTGTTTAATCGCCTCAATTTGATCTGAATAATTTACAAATGATAATGAACGTTTGTCATCATTTTGATCCATCACAATAGTTTGCGGTCTAGATTTATCTAAATCTAATGTATCAAATACTTGTTCCATTGGTGGTAAATCTTTAAATTGACCGCCACTAATACCATTATAAACATGACCTTTTAACAATTGAGAATCAATAATATAAAGACCAGTTCTTGTTAATACTAAATGACTAATACGTTCAATATTATTAAAGCCATCCTTTGGTAAAAAGATATTTGCCATAATGTGCATATCTTCTGGTCGAATTCGTTTTTCTTTAACTAATCTTTCACGAATACCAATTAATCTCATGTCCGTTACATATTCACTATGATTTTTCGAGAACAATTTTAATGCGTCAATCTCACGATCTTTTGTACTAACCATGTGATTATAATCTTCTTGTTGTTTTGTAATTGTCTTTTTATTTTGAATACGCTCTTTCTCTAAAGCTTCTTCATGAGACTTTTTAATGTTTTGTTCTTGTTGTTCATACTTTTCTTCTGTTTGTCGCTTAACTTTTTTCTTACTACCTAAGGCAACTAAGAAAAGGACAAAAAAGATTAATGCAATGACTACTGCAATAATGAGTCCAATGACTACCGGTGAAGATAAATCCATCACAACAACGCTCCTTTTTAATATATGAATAACTTTAATTATAATAGAAAAGCTAAAGATTTTCGATACATATTATCATTTATATACCGAAAATCTTTTATTTAGCTATATTCAATTCATCTTATTATTTTACTGCGTCTTTTAATTCTTCCACTTTGTCTAATTTTTCCCATGGGAATAAGACATCTGTACGTCCAAAATGACCATAAGCAGCAGTTTGTTTGTAAATCGGTTGTTTCAAATCAAGCATTTTAATAATACCTGCAGGTCTTAGGTCAAAGTGTTTTCTAACTGCTTCGACAAGTTGCCCTTCAGAAACTTTACCTGTTCCAAATGTATCAATTGCAATTGACACTGGTTCTGCAACACCAATCGCATATGCCAATTGTACTTCACATTGATCTGCTAAACCTGCTGCAACAATATTTTTAGCCACATAACGTGCAGCATATGCAGCTGAACGGTCTACTTTTGTAGGATCCTTACCACTGAAGCATCCGCCACCATGACGTGCATAGCCACCGTACGTATCAACAATGATTTTACGTCCTGTTAATCCTGCATCACCTTGAGGTCCACCGATTACAAAGCGTCCTGTAGGATTGATGTAAAATTTAGTTTGGTCATTAATCAAGTTTTCAGGAACAGTTGGATAAATGACATGCGCTTTAATGTCTTCTTGAATTTGTTCAAGTGTCACATCCTCAGCATGTTGTGTTGATACGACAATCGTATCAATACGTACAGGGTTATCATTTTCATCATATTCAACAGTGACCTGAACTTTACCGTCTGGTCGTAAATAATTTAACGTACCATCTTTACGCACATCTGATAAACGTTTTGCCAATTGATGTGATAAATAAATTGCTAGAGGCATATACGTCTCTGTTTCATTCGTTGCGTAACCAAACATTAAACCTTGGTCACCTGCACCTGTTGCTTCAATTTCTTCTTCGCTATCTTTATCACGATACTCTAATGCTTTATCCACGCCTTGTGCAATGTCAGGTGATTGTTCATCAATCGCAGTTAAAATTGCCATTGTTTCATAATCATAGCCATATTTTGCTCTTGTGTATCCAATTTCTTTGATTGTTTCTCTTACAACTTTCGGAATATCAACATATGTTGTTGTAGAAATTTCGCCGGCGATCAATGCCATACCTGTTGTAACAGTTGTTTCACAAGCTACACGAGCATTTGGATCGTCTTTTAAAATAGCATCTAATATTGCATCTGACACTTGGTCAGCGATTTTATCTGGGTGTCCTTCTGTAACAGACTCTGAAGTAAATAATCGTTTGTTATTTAACATAGTTTGCTCCTTTAAATTTATATTACGAAAATTCTCTCTCTGTGAGCTAAATAAAAAAGACCTTCTAACTATTAATATAGAGAGAAGGCCTAATACGTCCATTCGCTCTTATCGTTCAGACCTATTTGTCTGCAAACGGTTTGGCACCTTTCTTTTATAAAAAAAGAGGTTGCTGGGTTTCATTGGGTCCATGTCCCTCCACCACTCAGGATAAGAGAATCCGTTAAAAATAATAGTACCTAATTAATGAATTAATGTCAATTTTTCATAAATAAATTTCCAGTAAAATATTGTAGATTAATTATGTTAATGTGTTATACTAATTAAATGTAAAGGCTTACATTTAAATTATCGCTTTGGAGGGATTTAGGATGTCAGTAGACACATACACTGAAACAACTAAAATTGACAAATTACTGAAAAAACCAACGTCACATTTTCAACTTTCGACGACACAACTTTATAATAAAATCTTAGACAATAACGAAGGGGTATTAACAGAACTTGGTGCTGTTAATGCAAGTACTGGAAAATATACTGGTCGTTCGCCTAAAGACAAATTTTTTGTCTCTGAACCTTCATATAGAGATAACATTGACTGGGGAGAAATTAATCAACCTATCGATGAAGAAACTTTCTTGAAGTTATACCATAAAGTACTAGACTATTTAGATAAAAAAGATGAATTATACGTATTTAAAGGCTACGCTGGTAGCGATAAAGATACAATGTTAAAACTTACAGTCATCAATGAATTAGCATGGCATAATTTATTTGCTAAAAATATGTTTATTAGACCTGAATCAAAAGAAGAAGCTACAAAGATTAAACCTAACTTCACTATCGTTTCTGCCCCACATTTTAAAGCAGATCCAGAAGTTGATGGTACTAAATCTGAAACCTTTGTCATTATTTCATTTAAACACAAAGTCATTTTAATCGGCGGTACTGAATACGCTGGTGAAATGAAAAAAGGTATCTTCTCTGTAATGAATTATCTATTACCGATGCAAGATATTATGAGCATGCATTGCTCTGCAAACGTTGGTGAAAAAGGCGATGTCGCATTATTCTTTGGTCTATCTGGCACAGGTAAAACAACCTTATCGGCTGACCCACACCGTAAACTAATCGGTGATGATGAACACGGCTGGAATAAAAACGGGGTCTTCAATATCGAAGGTGGCTGCTATGCGAAAGCAATCAATCTTTCCAAAGAAAAAGAACCACAAATCTTTGACGCAATCAAATATGGTGCAATCCTAGAAAACACGGTTGTTTCAGAAGATGGTTCAGTGGACTTTGAAGACAATCGTTATACAGAAAACACGCGTGCCGCTTATCCAATTAATCACATTGACAATATTGTAGTACCATCAAAAGCAGCACATCCAAATACAATTATTTTCTTAACTGCGGATGCATTTGGTGTTATTCCACCGATTTCAAAGTTAAATAAAGACCAAGCAATGTATCATTTCTTGAGTGGTTTCACTTCTAAATTAGCTGGTACGGAGCGTGGTGTGACAGAACCTGAACCATCATTCTCAACATGTTTCGGAGCACCTTTCTTCCCGTTACACCCTACTGTTTACGCTGATTTATTAGGTGAACTTATCGATTTACATGATGTTGATGTTTATCTTGTTAATACTGGATGGACTGGCGGAAAATATGGTGTAGGACGAAGAATCAGCTTACATTACACACGTCAAATGGTAAACCAAGCGATTTCTGGTAAATTGAAAAATGCAGAATATACAAAAGATAGTACGTTTGGTTTAAGCATTCCTGTAGAAATTGAAGATGTACCGAAAACTATTTTAAATCCAATTAATGCTTGGAGCGACAAAGAGAAATATAAAGCACAAGCAGAAGATTTAATTCAACGTTTTGAAAAGAACTTCGAAAAATTTGGTGAAAAAGTTGAACATATTGCTGAAAAAGGTAGTTTCAACAAATAAATTTGCATACTAATTAAAGAGCCAACCGTTGTTATAGTCTAACAATGGTTGGCTCCTCTTATTTTATATGGTAAAAATTTATAGGCAATTTTATTACAACAATCACATTTAAGGTGACCTTCATGCCAAACTCACATCACTCATTCAATGGAAGCACCACGTCTTCACATAAAGTACCGATCCTTTACGCTATGCATGTTGCCCCGCTTTGCATAAAGTACTTATCGTTAACTCAACGCAAGTTGTTCCTATTCACAAAAAGCACATACAGTTATCTGCATGGAGCACATTTTCATTGAAAGCGCGTACCGCTCATTCAACGCATGTAGCACCACATCTTCAAAGATTGATAGTTCCCATGCGCACACCAAATTTTATACTAGCTATGCAACTCAACTTGGTTCATAAATTCTTTAATATAAGTCAATGTTTCAACCATCGCTGGTGGTCTTGGCACATGTCCTTCTGCCATTTGATAAAATCTTTCATGCGTGGCACCTTTTAACTCTAGTTGGTCCGCTAAATAATACGCATGATGAATACCAACTTGTTGGTCTTTCCCTCCATGTACAATTAATATCGGCGGACTGTTTTCATTAATGTTTGGAATCGCTTGGCGTGCCTCATATGCCGCTCGATCTTTTTTCGGATGACCAATCATTCTTCGTAGCATGCCTCTTAAATCGACACGTTCTTCATACATTAAATCAATATCTGAGACACCACCCCAGATTGTATAACTTGTTACTGGTAAGTCTTGAAATGTCAACAATCCTTGTAGTCCACCTCTTGAGAAACCAACCATATGAATAAAAGCTTGCGGATATTTATCATGTAGCAACCTTAATAATTCAGTCACATCATTTAAATCGCCACGATAAAATTCATCTTTACCTTCACTCCCATTGTTACCTCGGTAGTATGGCCCAATCACTAAAGTTTGACTATCTGAAAATTGCATTAATCTACCTGCGCGCACACGTCCTACTTGGCCTTTGCCACCTCGCAAATATACTACAATGCGTTTTACTTCATGAAGTGGTGTCATCATTAAAGCTTTGACTTGTAAATCATCTGACAAATATGTAATTTCTTCGAATTGATGCGTAACAGATTCAATTGGCATTCGTTTACGTTTGATAAAATCCAAGTGATTGCACCCTCTCTACGCATTTTAAAATGGTACTATCTTGTAGTAAGAAACTCCGTTGTGCGAGTTCAATATCATTGATACAGTTAAACAACACTGGCCCTGCTGTTTCTAAATAATCATTCTTGCTTACCAATGATTCAACTTCGATAAAATATACATCTTTTACAAAATCAGTTTGATCATGTGTTTCAATGGTATATTGCGCTATGTAATGAATATTTTTAACTTTGGCGCCTGTTTCTTCATATAATTCACGGGTAACTGCTTCAGCACTACTTTCCCCGCGTTCCCTTTTACCACCAGGAAATTCAATACCCCGTAAATTATGTTTGGTAAAAAGCAATTGATTTTTAAACGTTGGAATAGCTAGCACATGATTACCATCTGCTATCTCATTATCCTTTTTAAATGTCAAATTAACTTGACGATTATCTTTATCCCTAAACTTCACGCGCATCACATCCCTACATTGTATGTTAATATAATAGTTAATCACTATTGTTGGAGGCATTAATTATGAAAAAGATATTCTTGGCGATGATTCATTTATATCAACGTTTCATTTCGCCACTCACTCCACCAACTTGTCGTTTTTATCCAACATGTTCAGAGTACACTAGAGAAGCGATTCAATACCACGGTGCTTTCAAAGGCCTTTATTTAGGTATCCGTCGTATTTTAAAATGTCATCCGTTTCATAAAGGTGGCTTTGACCCTGTTCCATTAAAAAAAGACAAGTCAGCAAGCAAGCATTCACATAAACATAACCATTAATATGGTTGTAATTGAGTTATATCTACTAAAGGGGGGCGAAATTCGAGTCGTCCCTCTTTTAATATGCCTGAATGCGCCACCACATCTTGTTCAAAATAATAACCTGCTGGTGTAACATCTCCTGGATAATCACCTTTACGAGCAAGCATCGCTGTAAAATAACGGCTTAAACCATATTCATACATGCCGCCAATAACCACTTTTACACCATGACTTTTCAAAGTATCAATTGCCGTTTGCACTTTATCAATGCCACCTAGACGAAATGGTTTTAATACAACAACTTTCACATTGTATAATTCTATTAAATTAATAATGTTCGACAACGACGTCGCCTTTTCATCAAGAGCTATTGGAGGTATTGTTCCATCCACTACTTCATCAAGCATTGAGATATCTTTAAATGGCTCTTCGATATAAAGAACCTGTTCACTCGCTAATAACTGTAACTGTGTGAAATCTTGACGAATCAAGGACTCATTTGCATCTATAACCAATTGAAAGTGAAAGTCTAATTCCCGTAACACTCTAATTTGATGCATGATTTGAGGTGTCCATTTTAATTTAATTCTGGTCGGCTTTGTTGCTTTCAATGACTCTAATTGTTTATTTGATAAGCCGCTCGCTGTCGCTCCATATGCTACTGAAAATGAAGGCAGTACATGAAACATTTGATACAATGCCATGACAATAGTTGCCCTTGCAGCAGGCGTATTTTCCAATGAATCTACTAGTTTTAGTGCAGCTTCATACGTTTCAAATGATTTATTTCTATTATCTTCGAACCATTGCTCAATTACATGTTTCACTGAAGCAATTGTTTCATGATCATACCAATCTGTTTGAAAAGCGTTACATTCCCCGAAATATGCATTTCCTTTATCATCAATCAATTCGATAAACAAACAATCACGATGCGTTAAAGTGACTTTCGGTGTTACAATTTGTGACTTAAATGGCTCACTATATTTATAAAAATGCAAAGCTGTCAACTTCATCAAATCATCCTCTATACAACTTATTTCTTTGTAATTTACCTGTTGATGTATAAGGTAAAGTATCAACCTTTTCAAAGTGTTTCGGTACTTTATATTTCGCTAAATGTTGTGATAAATATGCAATCAATTGTGCCTTTGAAATGTCGCTTTCACTGACAAAATATAATTTAGGCACTTGGCCCCAAGTATCATCAGGATGCCCTATACATACTGCGTCACTGATACCTGGAAATTGCTTCGCTACCGTTTCAATTTGATATGGATAAATATTTTCACCGCCACTAATAATTAAATCTTTACGTCGGTCATAAATCATGACATAACCTTCATGATCTATTTCAGCAATGTCACCCGTATTAAAATAACCATTTTCAAACGTATCCGTTAAATCTGTTGGATACAAATATCCATTCATCACATTGGCACCTTTAATCATTAATTCTCCATGACCTTCTTTATTAGGATTTTTAACTTTTACGTCAACATTGGCACTTGGCATGCCAACGGTATCAGGACGTTCATGCAACATTTGCGGTGTTGCAGTTAAAAATTGTGAACATGTCTCAGTCATACCAAATGAATTATAAATTGGCAGGTTATATTGTAATGCCGTCTCTATCATAGTGGCAGATAATTTCGCACCGCCGAGTAATATTTTTTGTAAATCATGAGGTTCATGTAAACCTTGTTGCATAAGCCAATTTAAAGTTTGTGGCACAAGCGAAATGTGCGTGATGCGTTCATTTTTTATCATCGTTAAAATTTGTTCGGCATTAAATTTATCAACAATGCGCACAGTAAACCCTTCAATAACTGCTCTTAAAAGTACACTGAGACCCGAAATATGATAAATCGGCAAGACAGATAGCCAATTAGTATCATGATCAAATCCCAAGCTCTCTTTACATCCGATTGCACTGGCATAATGATTACGAAACGTTTGTGGCACCGCTTTTTGAGGGCCAGTTGTCCCTGATGTAAACATAATCGATGCAATGTCATCTATATTAAATGATGTATTTAATATGTTGGACGGCGAATCTTTCGGCACCACAGTTTCATTCAATGTATCATATTGGATGTCCAATGTGTTGTCCATTAAATCGTTCATTGTAATATCCGTTCCAGCGAATTCAATATCATCCAGCGATACAATTTGAAACCCTCGCAATTCCAGTGGCAAGGTACAAAAAATCAATTGTACATCGATTGATCTCATCTGATTCTTCATCTCATTAGGTGTCAACCTTGTATTAATCATCGCAATTTCAATATTTGCCAACCAACATGCATGTATTAAAATAATCGATTGAATCGAATTATCTATGTATAGCCCAACACGAGATTGTTGATAAGCCTTGAGTCTTCTAGCCAATAGACTCGCTTCACAGTATAAATTTTGATAAGTATAAGATTCTTGACCATCTGTTATCGCAATATGATGTCCATTTTGTTGTGCTTGTTTATATAACCAAAAGTCCATGCGCTATTCCTCCAAAATCATTTACATTATAATTATAACGATTTTATGACATTCTAGCAGTGGTTATGTTTAAAAATATAAAAAAGTAGACGAATTGATTCATTGATATGATTGTTATAATGCTCAATACATATCGTTATATCACTCGTCTACTATTATCAGTTATTTTTATTTAATTTTAGTGTAAGTCTGTCATTCTGATGTGGTGATTTACCCATTGTTGCCACATCATCTGCAATGTCAATTGGTATACGATTCATGTCTTGTAATGCACTTAAATGGAATACTTCATCATCTAAATTTTCAATGAGATATACATAATATGTTACCTTGTCCTTTTTATATTTTAACGTTTTCCAAAATTCCGGCTTGCAATTCAATACATTGTCCGGAATATATTCAATAAATAAGTAACGTTTGCTGCCTACTTTGTCTACGAAATATTTTGCAGTGCCTTTTTCTATACCTCTTATATGTGCATAGTCTGCTGAAAAGTAAATACTACCTATTGTTTCATTATGTTGTTGTATTTCAAATCGTTGGCCTACTATTTTATTATTTGTGCCACAACTACTTAAAAAAATCAGTAGATATAGCATTAAACATATTTTCATCCCCTTGAATTTTAAAAACTTTTTCAAAAGCAACACCTCTAAATATAAATACAATATATTATATCAAATAGAAATTATTATTTTGTTAAATTATGTTGTCATGTTCGTGTCATTTTGAGTCGTAATACAACTTTACAATTATTAAATTAACACTTCTGCAATCCAAAAATATTTTTAAAGTTTTGAAAAAAATTAAAGTATTTCCACTACTAATTTGGTAAAATATGATTATGTGATATAGTGAAAGCGTTTTACACTTAATAACTCCCTCTTAAATGCATCCAGGTTTTATGTAGTAAATCATGAAAATAACATATAAATATAGAGGAGATTTACCTTTGAATACAGAGAACAACAAGAATCAAAACCAATCTGCTAAAAATTCTGAAAGACGTGGCATGTTAAAAGGATGCGGCGGTTGCCTTATTTCTTTTATTATATTAATTATCTTATTATCAGCCTGTTCAATGATGTTTAGTAATAATGACAATTCCACTAGTAATCAATCATCAAAAACGCAATTAACTCAAAAAGACGAAGATAAAAGTGAAAATATGCCTGAAGAAAAATCAGAATCAGAAACAGATAAGGATTTACAATCAACCGAAGAAGTACCCGCAAATGAAAATACTGAAAAGAATCAACATGAAATTGATGAAACAACAACAAAAGATCAATCAGATGATGAAATTAACACACCAAACGTTGCAGAAGATAAATCACAAGACGACTTGAAAGATGATTTAAATGAAAAGCAACAACCAAGTGACCATCATCAATCCACTCAACCTAAGACTTCACCATCAACTGAAACAAACAAGCAACAATCATTTGCTAATTGTAAGCAACTTAGACAAGTTTATCCGAATGGTGTCACTGCCGATCATCCAGCATATCGACCACATTTAGATAGAGATAAAGATAAACGTGCATGTGAACCTGATAAATATTAAACAACAAGCGAATTGAATTCAAATTGTATTTAGCTTTATGCACTAATCACATAGTAAAAAATGAGGGAGATTTTTTAGGCATGAGCAATCAATTTAAAAGCGAAGAAGAGCGAAGACAATGGGAACAATTCCAAGCTTTCCAAAATCAACAAAACCAACAGTACCAGCAATACGGACAAAAGAAATCTAAAAAAGGATGGTTCTGGGGCTGTGGTGGTTGTCTAGTATTATTTATTTTAATTATCATCGGTATTTCAGCTTGTACAGCTGGTATTACAGGTAACCTTGGCGGAAATAGTTCTAAAGAAACGAACAAAACCCATAAAATTGGAGAGACTGTAAAAAATGGTGATCTTGAAGTCACAGTTAATTCAGTTGAAACTATGAAATCAGTTGGTCCATCTATCGCGCCAACAAATGCTAAAGGTACATTTGTCGTTGCTGATGTGACGATTAAAAACAAAGGTAAAGAAGCGTTAACAATTGATAGTTCAATGTTTAAGCTAAAATCCGGTGATAAAACATTTGAAGCAGATAATACAGGTTCAATGTCTGCTAATCAAAATGACAATGGTAGTATAGAAAATTCATTTTTCTTACAGCGTATAAATCCAGATAGCACTGCTCAAGGTAAAATTGTTTTCGATGTGTCAGAAAACATAGCCAACGCAAAAGATAAAAAATTAGAAGTTATTTCTAGTTTATTTAGCGTCAAGAAGATTACATTTGATTTATCCGATGCTAAAAAAACATCAAAAGCTAAAAAAGACAAGCAAGATACAGAAGTAGCTGTTACGAGTTCAAATAGCGATAATGTAAATTATGAAGCTTCGGCTACTACACCTGCTACAACTTCTAGTGCGGATACTGATTCTGAAGATAGCGAAAAGTCTAGTAAAGATGAGGATAAGCAGAATGCGTCTAAAAGTGATAAATCTAGTGTAGAAAAAAGTGAATCTAATGAGGAAACTGCTCCTGTAGAGCCCATGCCCCATAGCAAACCTACCACTAGTGAAGCACCACCTAGTCAAAATATTCACAATGAAAATAGTATGTACGACGCTTCAACAGAATAAAATTTCAGGGTAGCTCGGCTACCCTTCTTTTACGGAAAAATTAATTATACATAATCAAATCAAGGAGATAAAAAAATGAAATTCAAAGCTATCGTTGCAATCACATTATCATTGTCACTATTAACTGCCTGTGGTGCTAATCAACATAAAGAAAATAGTAGTAAATCAAATGACATTAATAAAAAGACGCAACAAACTGACAACACTACACAGTCAAATACAGAAAAGCAAATGACACCACAAGAAGCCGAAGATATCGTTCGAAACGATTACAAAGCAAGAGGTGCTAACGAAAATCAAACATTAAATTATAAAACAAATCTTGAACGAAGTAATGAATATGAATATTATGTTGAACATCTAGTCCGCGATGCAGTTGGCACACCATTAAAACGTTGTGCTATTGTTAATCGACACAATGGTACGATTATTAATATTTTTGATGATATGTCAGAAAAAGATAAAGAAGAATTTGAAGCATTTAAAAAGAGAAGCCCTAAATACAACCCAGGTATGAGTGATCATGATGAAACAGATGGTGAGTCAGAAGACATTCAACATCATGATATTGACAATAACAAAGCCATTCAAAATGATACACCAGATCAAAAAGTCGATGATAAAAGTGATAAAAATGCTGTTAATAAAGAAGAAAAACACGATAACCGTACAAATAATTCTGAAGAAACTAAAGTTAAATAATGGCATACTTTGATTAATTGTAATTTTTAGGAGAACCGCTATGATAACATTTGAAAATATACAACAACTTGAAAAATACACCTTAATGACTATGCATGGTCTTTTTAATCAACTTAAACTCGGTATTATTTCAATCGACAATGCAGAGCATTTGCTCTTTACACCTTATATGATGGAAACACTCTCTTCCCTAGGTGTGAAACCAGACATTATCGATTTAATTCACAAAGGGACAGAGTTAGAAGACTTTGCAGCATTTAATTTATCAATTGATGATACAGTTACAGTCTGTTTACAAAGATCTGAAGAACTATTAAAACAATACAAAAGTGTAGAATTCAATGACAAAATATTAATCAATTGGCGCGTTATACAAAAGTAATAGACATATAAAAGTCGAACGTAACTAAGTGGGTATTGATTTTATTCTTTCTAAGTTACAAGTATTTCATTTTATAAAGTTTGAAAAGAGGTTTATTGAAATGGAGAAAAACGAATATACAGCTAAATATAATGAATATAGTCAATTATTAGACGCTACTTACTCGCAAGCTGTAGCATACCTTGGTATGTCAACAATTTTTTAGACAGTTTTCATGTGTAGATTTTTAAATGCCACT
>OKEG01000171.1_pt1 | contig 23676 bp, 21 predicted proteins | sample 1614111 | NCBI WGS metagenome assembly OKEG01 (sample SAMN04436907, study PRJEB24849) | human gut metagenome | biome: human gut; feature: NICU; material: stool | host: Homo sapiens | place: USA: Saint Louis, MO | collected 2012-04-09 | reverse complement strand
ATAAAAATACTCATTTTAAAAGTGTTTATTGTTAAAATAAATAAATTCACTTCAATTTCTTTTTGTATAATACTATAATGAATCGTGGTTCTTTATTTGTAAGTTACAAAAATTTGTGTAATTCTCATATAAGTTCAAAATATTCTTAACTTACATGAGGAGGGGGGACTATTATGTTCATAATAAGGTCTATTTTGTACAGACTAATTCAAATGGTAGTTGTTTTATTTGTTATTTCAACACTAACTTTCATTTTGATGAAATTATCTCCAGGAAATCCTGTTGATAAAATACTTCACCTTGATGTGTCACATGTGTCGGCAGAACAAATAAATGCAACTGAAGAAAAATTGGGTTTAAAGAATTCAATCATATCGCAATGGTGGCAATGGATGCAACAATTGCTTCAATTAAATTTAGGACGTAGTTTCGAAACTAAAGAACCAGTTACACAGTCACTATTTGAGTATGCACCACCAACTTTGCTTATATCTTTTTCAACATTAGTTTTGTCATTAGCGATATCGATACCACTAGGTGTGCTTTCAGCAAGACACTATCACAAACTGACTGATAAAGTGATTAGAACTGTATCAACATTGTCAATTAGCTTGCCTGCGTTTTTCATCGGCATTATTTTATTATTCATTTTCACCAATTTATTAAATATTGATAGTGCCTTATGGAATCAGATTGTATTACCTGTTTTTACATTGTCATTAGGTATGTGTGCGTATATTATTCGATTAATTCGTTCAAATTTACTTTCGCTATATCAAAGCAATATCGTTAAATCATCACGATTACGCGGTATGAGCGAACGATATATTTTGATGCATGATTTATTGAAACCAACGCTTTTACCTATTATTCCATTGTTAGGTATTTCTCTAGGTAGTCTTATTGGCGGTACAGTTGTTATTGAAAATTTATTTGATATACCTGGCATTGGTTACTTATTGATGGATAGTATTAAATCTCGGGATTATCCAATCATACAAGGGTGTGTATTGTTTATAGGATTTTTTGTGGTGTTAATCAATTCAATTGCTGACTTACTGGCTCTATTGTTTGATCCAAAACAACGTTTACATTTTAAAAATCAAAAAAATAATTCAAACGTATCATCAATCTTAGAAAGTGGTGATCTACGTGCTTAGAAGTTTAACTAAAGGTAATTTTATATTTTATATATTTATCTTTTATTTTATAATTATGATTATTTTGCAATTCTTTGTGAATAGTGCTGATGCAACAAAAGTTAACTTATCGCAAACGTTTGAACCAATAAGTTGGACCCATTTACTAGGAACAGATGACTATGGTCGTGATTTATTTACAAGGGTCATTGTTGGTGCACGATCAACATTATTCATCACAATCTTAACTTTAATTGCTATTGTTATTATTGGGGTAACACTTGGATTACTTGCAGGGTATAAAAAAGGATGGATAGAGCGCATTATATTACGCATTGTTGATATCGGTCTAAGTATACCGGAATTTATTATCATGATAGCATTAGCAAGTTTTTTTCAGCCAAGTATTTGGAATTTAGTTATTGCAATTACAATTATAAAATGGATGAATTATACAAGATTAACAAGAAGTATTGTTAATAGCGAAATTACCAAACCTTACATTAAAATGGCAAAATTATTTCATGTACCAACTAGGGTAATATTGTTACGCCACTTAACACCTAAGATAATGCCGTCAATTATCGTTTTGATGGTGGTCGATTTCGGGAAAATCATTTTATACATCAGCTCATTATCATTCATAGGACTAGGTGCACAACCACCGACACCAGAGTGGGGCGCTATGTTGCAACTTGGCAGAGATTTTATTTCGTCACATCCAATTATGCTCATTGCGCCTGCTTCTGTCATTGCTACAACGATTTTAATTTTTAATCTTACTGGCGATGCACTAAGAGATAAATTGTTGAAACAACGAGGTGAATATTATGAGTCTCATTGATATACAAAATTTAATTATCAAGAATCAAAAAGGTAAATCTTTAATAAATGGCATCAATTTGAAAATTTATCAACAAAAGGTTAACGCTTTAATTGGAGAAAGTGGTGCTGGTAAGAGTTTAACGGTAAAAGCTTTGCTAAATTTTTTACCATCTGATTTAAATTGTCAGTATGATCATTATTACTTCAATAATAAAAACGTAAACAACATGCAACAATTTTATGGTCGCACTGTTGGATATATTTCACAAAATTATGCTGAAAGTTTTAATGATCACTCGAAATTAGGAAAACAATTGATTGCAATTTATCGTACTCATTTTAAAGTTAGTAAAGAAGCAGCATTATCTCAAATTGATAAAGCATTGTCGTGGGTTAACTTAAGTAGCGAAGAAATATTAAAGAAATACAGTTTTCAACTTTCTGGTGGTCAACTTGAACGCGTATATATTGCAAGTGTTTTAATGTTAGAACCTGAGTTAATTATTGCAGATGAACCAGTAGCATCATTAGATGTTATTAACGGCTATAAAATTATGGATTTACTTCAACACATTGTAAAAGAACACGGTCAAACATTATTTATAATCACTCATAACTTAAGTCACGTTTTAAAGTATTGTGACTATATTAATGTTATAAAAGACGGTGACATTGTTGAGCGCGGTGACATAAAGCACTTTAAGTACGATACATTACAACCTTATACCGAATTTTTAATTAAATATCGAACACAATTAAAGAGGGATCATAATGATTGAGCTAAAACATGTGACATTTGGCTATAATAAAAGACAGGCAGTGTTAGAAGACATCAATACTAAAATACATGATGGTGAAAATGTCGGCATTTTAGGAGAAAGTGGTAGTGGTAAAAGTACTTTGGCAGCATTGTTATTAGGATTGCTTAAGCCGATTAATGGGAGCATTTATATGAGTGATGATACTGTATTACCAATTTTCCAACATGCATTATCAAGTTTTAATCCTGATTGGACAATTGAAGACTCATTAAAAGAAGCGCTAAAATATTATCGTAGGTTAAAAGCCGATGACAATCAACTGGAATTATTATTACAACATTTATCAAACTTTGATTTAGATTCACAACTGTTATCTAATTATCCTAATGAAGTAAGTGGTGGACAATTACAAAGATTTAATGTTATGCGTTCATTATTAGCGCAACCTCGTGTTTTAATATGTGATGAAATCACGTCAAATCTAGATGTTATAGCTGAGCAAAACGTAATAAGCATTTTAAAGGAGCAAACCATTGCGAATTTAAATCATTTAGTTGTCATATCACATGACTTATCGGTACTACAACGCTTAGTTAATCGAATTATTGTCATTAAGGATGGTGCAATCGTTGATGATTTTGAAACGGTTGAATTATTCAATTCAGATAGACATCCTTATACAAAAGAATTAACACAAGCATTTACATTTTAAAAGTATAAGTATGCAATATTCATATGATATATTAAAATAAAGATAAATCCTTAATCTTAATATAAGTGTATATTACCTTTATTTTCGCTTAAATAACGAATATTTAAAAGGAGTGTCATAATGGGACTACTTGATATTGCAAGTATACGTTCTATAGAAAGAGGCTTTAGTTATTATCAAAGTAAATGTGTCATTAACTTAAAATCATATTCTGAAACTCAATTTGAGGCTGAAGTAAAAGGTAGTGGTAGCAATGTATATCGTTGCTATATTGATATGGAACATCCTAGAAAATCCAAATGCAATTGTCCTCATGCTGATGGAAGACGCGTGATATGTAAACATTTAATTGCATTATTATTTACAGCTAGTCCAGAAGAAGCAAATAAACATATAATCATGTTAAACGAAGTTGAAGAAGACTATCACTTACGTAGAAATATGTGGATTGATTCTCTTAAAGAAATGGTTAATGATATGAGTAAAGAAGAACTTCGCGATGCATATTTAAATATGCTAATTGAACATGGAGAAATGGCAGAGTTGTTTGGATTAGACGAAGAAGAAGATTTATTTGAAGATGAAGACGAATTCTATTAAAAATATATCCCCCTGTTAAATGATAATGATTATCAATTGATAAGGGGATGTTTTTATTCATATAAATTTAATGAACTGCAAATAGCTTGGGCATGACTATCTATATGTGTTACATGATTCAATTTCAATATTGTATGTGTATTATCTTCTGATGGCCCTACAATATAGCCATTAGTAGCATATTGTAGCATGACAATATCATTGTGATCATTACCAAATGCTATATATTCAACATCTTTACCATATATGTATTGTAGCGCTGTATATTTATTAATATTTTGCGCTGTAATATCAATGTTAAACTCATTTGAATGATGAATGATTTCTAGTTCTTGATGATATTCATTTAGTTCATTTAAAATGCTTGTAATTTGTGACGGTTCTATATTTAATAAAATTATTTTGATTGGTGTGTCAATATTTGCAACATCAATACAACTAGCCAGCTTATGTGGATCTAAGCGCTCAAAAATCGCGTTCTCAGCGTCTAATTTAGCAGCATAATTCCAATCATCATCGATAATATAATCTAATTCATATTTTTGTATTATTCGTAAGATATGATGATATGTATAAGCTTGAATTGGCTTGATAACCGAAATATTTGATTGCTGTGAAAACATAGCGCCATTTGCGCCAATTAATGTATGTTGATGAAAGACTTCTGGTAAAACTGGTAACAAATCACGAATCGGCCGCGCAGATGCAAATATAAGTTCATGACCAGAATTTTGTAATTGTAACAATGCATCAACGATTGATGGATCAATTGATTTACCATTAAAACAAAGTGTACCATCAATATCAAATACAAATTTCATCAAATCACTCCAAACAATAGAATAATTTGATTATAGCATATGTAAGTACATGATAATGTAGGGCACCTTTTGTATTAGATATATAACTTCCTATAATATATATTATGTAAACTAAAATTTGAAATTCCATAAGGGGACTTATATAACCGTATGTTTGTGTAGTGTTTGTGTCAGTAAACTAAATTTACATTCATGTTATGTTTCGTTAAACCAATACTCACGTTTTGGTGCATATTAAATCTTTATATCGATCATACATCTATCATTATTTTTATTTCTAATATACAAACTGATTACTTTGCTAGAATTTGTTACAGCAATAAGTGCTCATGCATTTTATAAATTACAATCAGACAAATATGACATTTGATATCACGCACTTGCCCACACATATATAAAATCAGACATAGATTGTTATGCTAAGGTTTATTCACCAAAAATATAATACATATTGACTTGTTTTGAGTCATATTGAATGAATTAAAACGTATACTCAACTCAATCATTTGCAAATAGATTGTGCAATTCGTATTTATATTTATTGCAATCACTTGTTAAACTTGTCATTTAATATATCATTCGAGGCTTTATTAAAACACATAAAAAAGAGCTTATAGTATCAATAACTATAAGCCCTAACATCATTTACATCTATTTCTTTAATTTTTTACGTAATTTATCCAATGTTGTGAACAACCAATATTTCACTTTATGAATTGGTTTATAGAAATCCCCTATTAATTCTTCGATTTGTACATTAAATCCACGTTTAAAGCGGTATACGCCATAATCTTCACTGTTTTCCGTAAAATCACCTGATAAACCATAGAAATTATAACGATCATAACCATTATCGAAGCAATAGTTAATCATAAACCAATGCATCATGTAAGGTCCCATAAATTGATTGTATTTTTCTGATGAACCACCAGAGAAATAATTCACTTCATATGCATTTGCAAAATAAACGCCAGAAGCAAGGTTTAGAATTGGGCCGTCCGTTTTGCTCAATTCACTTGCATTCAATAATTCATGCTGATCATGATCAATTTGCTTATCTAATTCTGCAATTTTCTTCATTTGTTTATCTGATTTGTTTTCTTTCGCCATCATTTGATCACGACGATTTTCTTTGTCATTCAATTCCTGTTGCAACTTTAACACATATTCATCAAGGTCAATATATGCTAATGGTACTAATACTTTATCTCCATATGTGTCAATAAAGTTATAGAAATAATCATCTGTTTTTGATACAAATCCAGCACGCTCTTCAGTTTCACGATATAAATCTAGGAATAGATTGAACTCATCACGTTCAAGGAATCTTACTTTAACACCATAATTTATCGCTTTATTAATATTACGTTTACGTTGACTATCAAATGTCTTTTTCAATGTTTCAGGTGTTTTACCTTCAAGGTTTAATACGCCCATCCATCGTACTTGGCTCGATGTATCATACTCAGTTGTAAAGCCATGATGCTCGTAACCATGCGATTTAAACAAGTTTACTAAGGCATCATTTTTCTCGCGACCTTCAAATGGCACGATATCTTTATTATATAGATGATATAACCAATACGGATCTAATTTAACATATAAACATTGATGTTGCTGTAAATATTTATCTAACTCTTTTAAATAATAATCAACTAATCCTAAATCTGAAAAATCCATTACTGGACCACGATTCGAATAGTAAACATAACTTCCCATAGTAGGAATTTTAGAGAAAAGGCTTGCTGCAATTACTTTGTTATTGTCGTCTTTAATACCTAATAAAACTACTTCAAAGCCATCATTCTCACGGGTAACTATATTTTCTTTTACTTGGAAATAATGACTTTCCAATGATGGATTTTGTACAAAGTTGTCAAATTCGGTAACAGTTAACTCTGTAAATTTCATGTTTTGATAATTCCCTTCCTAAAAAATTCTGTCTTTAACTTTTTTAAGTGCGGTATATGCTGCGTAAACAGGTTTATTAATTGGTTTAATAAAGTCACCAACATATTCAATAATTTCAGCATTGTAACCTTTTTTGAATTTAACTACACCAGCATCTTCAGCATCTTCTGTAAATTTACCACTAACACCATAGAAATTATAACGGTCAATGCCATGATTTAATGCATAATTAATCATTTCCCATTGCACTGCATAACTTCCGGCAAAATGACGGAATGCATTTGATGTACCACCAGCATAATAAACAACTTCAAATGGATTGATAAAGAAGAAACCAGCAGAGATAGGTAATTCATTACCATGTTCTTCTTGTAGACGTTTACCTTCTTCAATCTTTTGCTCATTTGCATCAAGTTGTTGTTGTAAGTTATCTCGCTTGTTATGCGCTTTTTTATTTTCAGGACGTTTTTCAATATCCTTTAATGCTTTATTTAAATCTTTATTTAAAATATCACGCTCTTCATTTAGTTCTTTAATATATTCATCAAAATTGATATACGCTAAAGGCACTAACACACGGTCTTTGTAATATTTTAAGCGATTGTAGTAAAATTTGTCATCACGATCAGCAAAAGCTTTTGATTCTGACGTATCTTCCATAAATGATCTAAAAATTGGTAGTTCTTCTTCAGATAAATATCTTACTTTAACACCATTCTTTTTAACTTTTTTCGTGTTTCTTTTTCTAAGTCCATCCATATTTTTAATGATGTCATCTGCTGTTTTATCTTTTAAATCTAACACTGAGTGATAACGAATTTGTAGCACAGGATCAAATCCTTTATGGAATCCAGTATGTTCAAATCCTAAGTTACTCATTTTATCAAAGAACCAATCATTACCAGCATTACCTGTAATCTCGCCATCATGATTCAAGTATTGATATGGTAAATATGGATCGATATGTAGGTATAGACAACGATGTTTTTTAACATATTTTGATAATTCATTAAAGAAAAAGTGTACGAGTTCTTGATTTTCATAATCGATCACTGGACCGCGATTTGAATAAAAATACTTGAACACTTTCATAACAGGTACAGCAGTAAGTAAGCAAGCTGCAATAACCTCGTTATTATTGTTTTTTATTCCCACTAAATGTGTTTCATAACCTTCAGCAAGCTTTAACTCATAGTGGCCAACAGTTTGCGTGAAATGACTGTATGGCATGCTATCTGTAAAGGCACCAAACTCTTTAGCTGTTAAATTTGTAAACTTCATTATCATTACTCCTATTTGTCTCTCGTTAATTAATTTCATTTCCGTATTTGCAGTTTTTCTATTTCCCCTCTGCAAATGTCAAAAATAATAAATCTAATCTAAATAAGTATACAATAGTTAATGTTAAAACTAAAACATAAACGCTTTAATTGCGTATACTTTTATGGTTAAATTTAGATTTTTGCATACAATTTCAAAAAAAGTAATATGAACGTTTGGGTTTGCTCATATTACTTTTGTATCATTTCTATTCAATTTTATAATTCACCGTTTTTCACTTTTTCAAACAGTATTCGACTAATTTTTTTAAATCAAGTAAACTTAATTATTCAATGTTTGCTGGATAGATTGTAAATATTTAATGATTTCTTCACGCGTGTTAGATTTAAATCGTTTTACTATTTCACTACCAATAACGATACCATCTGCAACCTCTTTTATATCTGCAACATGTTGTGGAGATCTTATGCCAAATCCTGCGACAACTGGCACATTGGCTATCGCTTTAATTGACTCAATTTTTCGTTTTAATTCTGGGTGAAACGCACCATTTTGTCCTGTTGTCGCATTCATCGTCACAGTATAAATAAAGCCTTCCGCATGGGATACGATATCTTTTATACGTTTGTCATCAGTAGTCATCGCAACTAACGATATAATTTTGACGCCATAGTGACTAAATTGTTGTTTTAAACGTTGCGATAATTCAAATGGTAAATCAGGTATAATTAAGCCGTAGACACCGGTATCTCGACATTTTTCAAAAAATGCTTGTTCTCCATAATGACAAATAATATTATAATACGTCATTAATACATAATGACACTTAATTTGATTACCGTGTTTTTCTAATTGCTCGAAAATATAATCTATCGTTATGCCTTGTTTAATCGCTTGTTGACCTGCTTCCATGATAACTGGACCATCAGCAACCGGATCAGAGAAAGGTACACCAATTTCAATTATATCTGCACCATTTTCACTCAACAATGTTGCATTTTCAATAAAATCTTTATCTCCCATAATATAAGGTATAAATAATTTAGCCATTTGCAAGACCTCGCTCTGCCATATATTGTCTAATTGTTTCCATATCTTTATCGCCACGTCCAGAAATTGTTACTACAATAATATCTTCTTTCGACATCGTAGGCGCTAGTCTTTCAACATAACTCAGTGCATGTGCACTTTCAATTGCAGGTATAATACCTTCATGTTTTGTAAAGTTGATTAAAGCATTCATTGCTTGTGTATCACTTGCATTTTCAAAAGTTACTCTACCAATGTCGTGGTAATAAGAATGTTCTGGTCCAATACCAGGATAATCAAGTCCTGCTGAAATAGAATGTGCTAGTTGCACTTGCCCACCTTCATCTTGAATTAAATACATTTTAGTACCATGTAATACGCCTGGTGAGCCTTTGCCAATTGCAAGTGCATGTTTATCAGTATCCTCACCTTGACCTGCAGCTTCAACACCATATAATGCAACATCATCTTTAATAAATGGATAAAATGTACCGATTGCATTTGAGCCACCACCGATACATGCTACAATTGCATCCGGAAGTCGACCTTCTTTCTTCAATATCTGTGATTTTATTTCTTTACCAATCACACTCTGAAAATCTCTAACAATCGTTGGGAATGGGTCTGGACCTAATGCAGAACCTAATAAATAATGTGTATCATCTACATGACTTACCCAATATTGCAATGCTTTATTAACTGCATCCGATAAAGTCCCTTGACCATCTTCAACTGCCACAACCTTTGCACCAAGTAATTCCATTCTAAATACATTAAGTTGTTGTCTTTTAATATCTTCACTTCCCATAAAGACAACAAGTTCCATATCAAATAATGCAGCAACCGTAGCACTAGCTACACCATGTTGACCCGCACCTGTTTCAGCAACAAGCTTCTTCTTGCCCATTCTTTTAGCAAGCAACGCTTGACCTAACGCATTATTAATTTTATGGGCGCCTGTATGATTTAGATCCTCTCGTTTTAAATATATTTTAGCGCCTCCTAGGCTTTCAGTATATGATGCAGCATATGTAAGTGGCGTCGCGCGTCCTACATACTCTGATAAATAGTATTCCAGTTCTCTTTGAAACTCTGGGTCTGCTTTTGCCTCTTTATAAGCTTTTTTCAACTCAATAATTGCTGGCATTAATGTTTCTGGAACATATTGCCCTCCGTATTCACCGAAGAAACCTAATTCATCTGCTTCTGTTTGTATTTGTCTATTCATTTCCTCTATCTCCTTTCACAATATTTACAATCGCTGTCATTTTTTCTATATCTTTTCGCCCATTTACTTCTATACCTGATGCAAGATCATAACCTTGATGTGATAATTTAAGTTGATTAACTGTTTGAATATTTTCAGAGTTAATGCCTCCTGCTATCAAGTAAGGTATGTCTTTTATGTGCTTCAAAATAGTCCAGTCATATGTTTGACCGGTACCACCATACGACACTGAGGGTGTGTCGATAATAAATAAATCTACGAACCCTTTATATTTATTTATGTTTTGGATTATGTTTTCATCTGCAGCTAAAGCTTTAATGATTTTAATGCTTGGATACTTCTTTTTAATTTCCTGTATAAAATCAATAGATTCTGTGCCGTGTAACTGTATTGTGTTAATTGGCGTATTGCTTAATACGTGTTCAATTGTTGTTAAATCAGGATTTACCATGACGCATACTGTATCAATATGATTTGGAACAGCAGACGCTAACTTTTGAATTTGGACAATTGTTTGATGCCTTTTACTTTTTTCATAATGGATGAATCCTATCGCATCAATAGGTAATTGACTGGCCGCTGTAACATCCTCTATTGATGTAAAGCCACAAAATTTCAATTTCATCATGACTTCACCTTTTGCATTTTTAGTTGTGGTAAAAATTCAGATAGATTGTCACAACGCATAAGCGCCTCACCTATTAGTAAGCCATCGATACCACTATGCAAAATTTTCCTTACATCAGAGTTACCATGAATACCGCTTTCTGAAATATAATAATGATTCGGCTGTTTATTTTCTAAAATAATATTTGTATGTTCCACATTTGTGACAAATCGTTTTAGGTCCCTGTTATTTACACCAATCAATTTAGCATTAACCTTATAGGCACGTTCTAATTCATGACGATTATGTACTTCAACTAACACTTCTAAATTTTGCGATATAGCGTAGTTATATAAATCTTTCAATTGTTTATCCGATAAGATATTAACAATCAGTAAAATCATAGATGCACCAGCTTGTTTGGCAACATCAATTTGAAGCGGATCTATAATAAAATCTTTGCATAATACGGGTAATGTTGTTTTTGTTGTCAATGCTTGTAATCTTTCAAAACTACCACCAAAGTACTTTTCATCAGTCAAAATGGATACAGCATTTGCACCATATTGCTCATAATCTGAGATTTGTTGCGATAAATCTCGTTCAGGTAAGTCATTAACTGTAGGACTCTTCGATTTAATTTCTGCAATAATTGCTAACTTTGGTTCTTTCTCAATTGCGTTTATAAAAGATTTTTTATTCTGAATGTTCACACTTTTTAAGGTATTAAGTTTGTCTTGATAATAGCCATTTTGTAAAAGTAACTGTTTATATTCAACAATTTCTTCTAAAATCGTCATGTTATTCACCTCTCATTTGATGGTATTTTTTCAAAGCTTCACCATTATCAATCAAAGTGCTTGCGAGTTCTATGCCTTCTGCGATGGTATCCACTTTCTCTGCAACATATAGGCTTAAACCTGCATTTAAGACAACCACATCACGTCGACTTGAGCGATCATTACCATTTAAAATATTCAGTGTGATTGCTAAGTTTTCTTCAGGCGAACCACCTTTAAAATCACTATTCGGTGCATATTTCAAACCATAGTCAGTCGCATTTAATGTGTAATTTTTGATTTCTCCATCTTCAGTCAATTCATATATCAAATTATCACCAGACAACGTTGCTTCATCCATACCATTCGCACCATGTAATACGATTGCACGTCGTCTACCTAAATCTTTAATTGTCTTTGCAACTAGTTTTAGTTTTGTAGGGTCAAAGATACCTACCATTTGATACGTTAGGTGATAGGGATTAATTAATGGACCTACAAGGTTTAATATTGTAGGCTTACCTATCATTTTTCTAACTGGTTGCATATATTTCATTATTGGATACGATTCTGTTGCGCCGATAAACACGAGGTTTTTTTCATCTAATTGCTTTGGCGTATCATCAACAGACGTAGTTTGAATGTCCATTTGATTTAACAAATCCGTACTACCTGAATTTGAAGTCACACTTTTATTTCCATGTTTTATAACTTTTACGCCAGCACTTGCTACAACAAAAGCGACAGTAGTTGATATATTGAAGCTATTAGACTTGTCACCACCTGTACCACACACACATACCGCCCTCATAACAAGGTTGATGTGGGTACATTGTATTAATTAAACTACGTACAATATATGTCAATTCTTGTTGTTGAATTTCTCGTTCCGAATACGAACTCAATAATTCATATTTTATATCGGTTCCGATACTTGGAGAAATAAGTATGTCGATTAACTCCTTAATGTCACTTTCTAGCAATATAGATTCAGTTTGGATTCTTGTTAGTAATGTCATGGTTTTCATCCTTTCTTCACGTAATTAATAAAATTAGTAATTATTTTGACACCATAGTCTGTAGCAAATGATTCAGGATGATACTGAATACCATAATGGGGTCGTTCATTATGCTCAAATGACTGTATACAATCTTCGGTACGTCCAGTAATTTTCAATTCTTCTGGAAAATTATCAGGATTACTTATTAATGAATGGTATCTCATAATCGAAAATTGTTCTGGTACATCTTGATATAACAGATGTTGATGATGCGATATAACCTTAAGTGTATCAACTTTTCCGTGCATAACCTTGTCGCCTTTAATGACTTCTCCACCGTAATAACAAGTCAGTGCTTGAGCACCTAGGCAAATACCTAAAATGGGTTTATCTTGATAGGATGAGATAATTTTCATTAACTGTTGGTCGTCTAATGGATGCCCAGGGCCTGGTGAAATAATGACAGCATCAACAGATTGATTCAGCACATTATCATCATCAGGGTATTGAACAATTACGTCAGAATGTTGAGCAACAATATCCACTAGGTTATACGTAAAGGAATCATAATTATCTACAACTAAGATCATGGGCTCACCTCCAATAAGCTTTTAGCTTTCAATTTCGTTTCATTCAGTTCTTTTTCAGGAATAGAATCATATACAACGCCACAACCTGCTTCTACGTTGATATACTGCTCATCTATCATCATCGTTCGAATTGCTAATGCAAAATCTAAGTTATGATTACAATTTATGTATCCAACACCACCACTATAAACGCCACGTTTATGTGGATATTGTTCGTAAATTCTTTCTATTGCACGTAATTTTGGTGCACCTGAAACGGTACCTGTTGGTAATAAATTCGCAATAACTGTCATTGGCGATAAATTTTGATTTATTTCACCTGTGACTTCACTTACGATATGCATAACATGTTCATATTTTTCAATAACCATTAATTTAGTAATTTTTGAGGTACCTATTTTACTTACTCTATGAATATCATTACGACCTAAATCAACAAGCATACGATGTTCACTGCATTCTTTAGGATCATTAAGTAGTTGTTTCATATTCTCATTATCTATTTGTGTCGTCTCACCACGTTGAATCGTACCTGCAATAGGATTAGTTGTTACAATTTTATCTTTGACACTTACGAAACTTTCGGGAGAACTACCGACAATGTAGGGTTTATCGATATTAAGATAATACATATATGGACTTGGGTTTTGTCGTTTTAAATTTTGATACAGTTGAAACGTAAGTTGATTTAAATGCTGATTAGCATGATGCGCATATTTGTAAATTCTTGATGGCACAACTTGGAACATATCCCCTTCTGTTATTTTATCTTTGAAATACTGAATCATTTCGATAAATCTTTCTTCAGAAATATTTGATTGAATTTCTTTAGTTTTAAAATCAAAATCTTGTGTAGGCATGAACGGTTGGATTTTAGTTAAGTCTTCGATAGACTTATTAACTCGATTCTCAAGATCTGATTTTGTTGAATTTGAAAATTGATTCGTCGCGATGATATATAACTCATCTTTGTAATGGTCAAATACATAAACTTGTTCAACCATATATAACCGTACATCGTGCTGCTTGTGATCCTCTAATTGTATTGATTGCAATTTAGGAAATTCATGTCTTACTAAATCAAAGCTACACGTCCCAACATATCCAGATATAAACGGTAATGGCTTAAGTTGATTATCTTGAATATTATGATAGTCTTCATTTATTTTAGTCGTTAAATAATGATACGGTCTTTCAGTGATTTGATACGACTCTTTTAAAGTGCTTACTGATAATACATCGTTATCTAAAGTTAAAGTACCGTAGATATCAAATATCACTATAGAATAGCGACCCTTAGTTTGTTGTTGATTTGTACTTTCCAAAATGATCTTCTTGGAATGAAGTTGTGCTAAAACTTCAGGTGTTACATTTGCTTTTATTTTTTTATAGAATACATCCATTCTTTACGCTCCTTTCTAAAAAAACGCCAGCATCCTTATCAATATAAAGGACGCTGACGCGTGGTACCACCTAAATTAACCGAATATTCGAAATATTCATAGTTCACTCTTTACTATATATAATTTTTCTGTTGCAGACAAAACCCAATTTCATTAATCTCGGTGTTAGTTCACATCACCCACTAACTTTCTGTTGCTACCTTTAACTAACTACTACATTTTGTCTAAATAAAAAGACACCACATAACGCATATACCTGTAAGGACGCGTTACCGTGGTGCCACCTTAGTTAACATAATTCATGTTCACTTTCAAAACTCATTCAATTGTTTTCCAAAGTCCAATTCACAAGATATGGCGTGCTAATTCCCATCACCCATTAGCTTTCTATTTGCTACGTTTCATATCTGCTACTATTTCTTTAGAAAATTCTAATTATTTTTATAGTTCATTATATTACATAGGTCGTTCACATTTGTCAACACTATTTGTTTACTCAATTGGTGATAAGCAATATGCATATAGTAATTTCTCTGTCGCTTTAATAGAATCAATATGTGTTCGTTCCATTGCATGAGATGATTCAATGCCAGCGCCAAATAAACCATGTCTGATATCCGCACCAGCATGTAAAGCTGCTGAAGCATCTGAACCATAATATGGATATATGTCTACTTTATATGGAATATTATTTATTTTGCAAAGATTAACTAGGTGTGATTTCAATTGCTTATGATATGGACCTGAAGCATCTTTGGCACAAATAGAAACTGTATATTCATCGGATGCTTGACCGTCTCCCAACGCGCCCATATCTAATGCAATATATTCTTTGATTTTCGAATCAATTGATGCATTTGCACCGTAACCTATTTCTTCGTTATTAGAAATATAAAATTGTGTTGTATGTGGTAATATTATTTGCTCTTCTTTTAATTTCTTTAGTAATTGTAGTATCATCGCTACGCTAGCTTTATCATCTAAATGACGTGATTTAATAAAACCTGATGACGTGATAACTGTACGTGGATCAAAGCTAACAAAATCACCTACTGAAATACCTAAACTCTTTGTATCTTCTTCTGATGTAGTTACTTCATCAATTCTTATTTCCATATGCTTTTGGTCTCTAGGTATTTCATGATTATTTCTATATACATGAACACTTGTTTCATGCAGACAAATTGTTCCTGTATATATTTGACCAGCATCAGTTTTAATTTGGCAATATTCACCCTCAATCGCGTTATACGTGAATCCTCCAATTAATTCTATTGCTAAGCGCCCATCTTCTTTAATTTCTTTAACCATTGCACCTAAAGTATCAACATGAGCAGTAATACAGCGTTGTACTTCATCATTTTTGCCTGGCACTGTTATTAATAACGCACCTTTATTTGTTAGTGTTGTTTGATAACCTAAGTCTTTTGCATATTTTTCGACAAATTGAATTGCTTCTTCTGTGTCTCCTGAAGGACTATTAATACCTGTTAATGTTTTAATCATTTCTAATATTGGTTCCATTGATTTACCCCTCCGTTGCCATTGTGTTACTATACTCTTTATTGTAGATGATTTATATCCGTTTATCTATTAATGCTATTATCGATTTTTATTTACTATTGCACTGTGTCAACAGCTCATTTACAATGTTATTATTCTGAAAATTTCGAAATAAGGTGATTTATATGACAACAGTTTTATTTGTTGGGCTTGGATTAATTGGTGGAAGTCTTGCTAGCAATATAAAATACCATAACCCTAATACTAATATTATTGCATACGATTCAGATACTTCTCAGTTAGATAAAGCTAAATCAATCGGTATTATTAATGAAAAATGTTTAAATTATAGTGAAGCTATTAAAAAAGCCGATGTAATTATTTATGCAACACCTGTTGCTATCACAAATAAATATCTTAGCGAGCTTATAGATATGCCAACTAAACCTGGTGTTATTGTTTCTGATACTGGTAGTACTAAAGCAATGATACAGCAACACGAATGCAGTTTATTAAAGCATAATATTCATTTAGTCAGTGGTCATCCAATGGCTGGTAGTCATAAATCCGGTGTACTAAATGCTAAAAAGCACTTATTTGAAAATGCTTATTATATTTTAGTCTACAATGAGCCAAGAAATGAGCAAGCAGCAAACACGTTAAAAGAACTGTTATCACCTACTCTTGCTAAATTTATTGTAACTACTGCTGAAGAACACGACTACGTAACAAGCGTCGTAAGTCATTTACCTCATATCGTTGCATCTAGTTTAGTTCATGTTAGTCAAAAGAACGGTCAAGAACATCATTTAGTCAATAAACTTGCAGCTGGTGGTTTTCGTGATATCACTCGTATAGCTAGTAGTAATGCACAAATGTGGAAAGATATCACCTTGAGTAATAAAACGTATATTTTAGAAATGATTCGACAGCTAAAAAATCAGTTTCAAGATTTAGAAAGACTAATTGAAAGCAATGATTCTGAAAAATTGTTATCATTTTTTGCCGAAGCTAAATCGTATCGTGACGCACTGCCCGCTAAACAACTAGGTGGACTAAATACTGCGTATGATCTATATGTAGATATTCCGGATGAATCAGGTATGATAAGCAAAGTGACTTACATACTAAGTTTACATAACATATCTATAAGCAACTTAAGAATCTTAGAAGTACGCGAAGATATATACGGTGCTTTAAAAATTAGTTTCAAAAATCCTACTGACCGAGAACGCGGTATGCAAGCATTGAGTGATTTTGATTGTTATATCCAATAATTATTGAGTCTCTTTTGATAAATCCCATGTATTCTTAGATATTATTGTGAAAATCTATTGTGATATATGAAATATTTATCTTTAGAGACTTATTTTATACGAATCACAGTTATATATTACTTAAACCGTATAGTCATTACATTTTATGTCCAGCCATTAAACCTAATCTGCCGTGTTTTGTACCTGCTTCTGTAAACGATACTGCTTTGGACACAATACCTTTGCCGTATTTCAAATGTAATTGATCTATCGTTTTAGCTAGACATTCGTCACGTTTGCGTTGGTATTCATCTTCAAACAAACTTAACTGTCGCTCATCCTCATTAATAAATTGACTCAAAGATATACTTAACGTACGATATAGTGCTTGTTTATTACATAATTTATCTGCGAAATGCATTACTACTTTATAAATATCTTTTTCTAAGTTTGTTGGATCTTTCAAAGTATATTGCTTATGTACACCGCCTTCATCACTATAGCCAAAAGCAAAATGTATCGTTCTTGCCACTTTTTTTCTTGCTCGAACTCTGCTAGCAACATCTTCAATTAACTCTTGCATTACTACTTTTGCTTCATCAAAATGATAATCTCTCATTAATATTTGACTTTTGCATATCGATGGATTGCTGATCTTGTGCTTTTCACGTACTTTACTCTGATCTATCCCATTCGCATGTAGATGCATATCAACACCTAAAATACCGAACTCTTTTTTTAAAAATTTATATGGATATTTCGCTAAATCTCCTATAGTAAAAATTCCTCTTTTATTCAATTTAGCTTCTGTTCGACGATTAATACCCCAAAAATCTCGCAAGGGCTGAATTGGCCATAATTTTGTTGGTACATCTTGATATCGCCATTCAGCTATACCATTTTGATTATGCTTCGCTTCAACATCCATAGCAATTTTACTTAATAACATATTAGAACCAATGCCCACAGTACAATAAATGCCTGTTTCTTCATAAATTTCACGTTTAAGTCTTTCGCAAAATGCATGTACTGTAGAACTAAATCTATGATAGCTATCAGTAACATCCATAAAAAATTCGTCAATACTATATTGGTGTAAATCTTCAGGTGGAATATAACGCAATGCAATCTTAGAAATAGCAACTGAAACATTAAGATATTTACGCATACTTGGATTGATAATGTAAATATCATTTCTATGTGGTATTTCAAACAATCGCGATCCTGTCTTGATGCCTAATTCTTTTAATTTAGGTGTCGCAGCCAATACTACAGAACCCTGACGCTTAGTATCTGCAACAACAGCTAATTTTGTTTCTAATGGATCTAGCCCCTTTTCAATACAAGAAACACTCGCAAAAAACTTTTTTGGTCAATACATAGAACATCCCTATCTTCTAATAAATGATAATTATACACTGTTATTCCTCCCTTACTTGAATTCTATTATATACGAACACTTGTTCTATTTCAATTATTTTAGAACAAATGTTCTGTTATTTTGCAAATGAATTTTTAAGTATTACATGATATACTCAAATTAATAATGATTAGGAGGTTTGGATGATGCCAATCGTCAATGTAAAATTATTAGAAGGTCGTTCGGATGAACAATTAAAAAATTTAGTTAGCGAAGTTACTGACGCCGTAGAAAAAACAACGGGAGCAAATAGACAAGCAATTCACGTTGTTATAGAAGAAATGAAACCAAACCATTATGGTGTGGCTGGCGTAAGAAAGTCAGATCAATAATTCTTCATAAGATGCATGCCAAATAATTCTTTGAAAACGAACAAGGCGACTTCTATCTGAGTATGATAGAAATCGCCTTGTTTATTTTTAATCTTCATCTAAAAAGTTTTTAATAGCTTGTTTATTTGTGTTTTTATTAATCTGTAATGCACTACCATCAGTATTTGTATTGACATCTTCGTATGAGTTCTTGATTGGCACAGTCAATGACTTAACATCTTTTTCACCTCGGATACCAAAACTCAAACCTGTTTGAAAGATCCCTGAATCAGGAATGTTTGTATTCACATAGCCTCTTAAAATACCTGCAACTTTTGGTAATTTAACAACTGTTCTAAAATTAACCATTTCTTTTTTCAATGTTTGCATTACTTGTTGCTGACGTCGCACGCGTCCGAAGTCACCTTCAGGGTCGTGACGGAATCTTGCATAACCAAGTAATTCTTTACCATTCAACCTATGGTTACCCTTTTTCAAAGATACACCAATATTTTTCGACATATCTTTTTCGACATTAATTGGTACACCTTCTGGCATTAATTCATCAATCATTTTCTCAAATCCAGTAAAATCAACTACTGCATAATATTCAGGATTAATTCCTAAATTTTTATCAAGTGTTTTTCTAAGTAGATCTGGACCACCTAAAGCGTATGCTGAATTAATTTTGTGTTTTCCATATCCTGGAATATCTGCATAAATATCACGCATGACAGACATCATTTTCATCTTTTTATTGATAAAGTCATATTGAACAACCATGATAGAATCTGTTCTTGATTGTCCACCTTGTGCTTTATCTGCACCGAGTACAAGAATAGAAATTTTACCATCATTTTTTACTGGTCCATTAAATTGATGTACTTTAACATCTTTCGCATGTTTCTTGGCATATTCTACACCGCTATTATAACTATGTACAATATATACAACTAATGCGATAAGTAAAATTACAACAATCAGAAGAATGATAGGTAATTTCCTAATTTTCTTCTTCTTTTTTCGCTTAGGCGCCGAAGTGCGATGTTCACTTTGACGTCTATATTCGTTGTCATTAGTTTCTTTATCCATATTTACCTACCTTATATCTTCAAAAATAGATTTTTGTGTACTATAATAATCACATATTAACGTTATATAAAAACAATTCAAAAAGCAAGTGATTTCTTAATAAATCGTACTAAGGTCTAATGAAAGGATGTCAAAAATGAATATTAATACAGCTTATTTTGCCGGAGGTTGCTTTTGGTGTATGACGAAACCATTTGACACCTTTGACGGCATAGAAAAAGTAACTTCTGGATATATGGGCGGACATATTGAAAATCCTACTTACGAACAAGTAAAATCAGGTACGAGTGGTCATTTAGAAACTGTTGAAATTCAATATGATGTTGCATTATTCTCATACAATAAGTTATTAGAAATATTTTTCTCAGTCATTGACCCATTAGATACAGGTGGTCAATATCAAGACCGTGGTCCTCAATATCAAACAGCTATTTTTTACACTAATGATCATCAAAAAGAACTCGCTGAGACTTATATCGAGCAGCTTAAAAATACGATTAATGCTAATAAGGCAATTGCAACAAAAATATTACCCGCGTCACAATTTTACAAAGCCGAAGACTATCACCAAGATTTTTATAAGAAAAATCCAGAGCGCTATGCAGAAGAACAAAAAATACGCCAAGAATACAAAAATAAGCAATAACATTTATACTTGATGAAACTGATTGGACTGATAATAAAAGTTAGGCGAATTAACTTAAGCTCATTTCAATATTAAAATACGGTACAGATAGGAAACTTAAATATTCTTATCTGTACCGTATTTTATAAATCATTCTTTATAGAAACCAAAAAATCCAAGCGCTTCAGGCATAACTGTATACCTCTTAGCACTTGGATTTTAATTATTTGTGACGTATTACACGCATTACTTTAGAAAGTGATTCCCAAAGCGAATTATCTTTTCGATAAACTAAAAAGCGTGGTTCCCAATTCGGATTATATTTAGATTTATAACGACGTAATCCTTGGAAACGATATAGACCGTTGAAATGTTCAAAGACACGGCCTGCAAGTCGTTCTCTTAAATATGAATAATGCAATTGACCAACGTTCGATAACGTTGCCATACCCATATTAAATTTTGTATAGCCTTGCTCTTTACTCCAAAGTAACATGTGCAAGTATAATCCATCCATTAACGGTAAATCTAACTCTGGCAACCATCTAATTAAATCGACTGAAATGGCATCATTAAAGTATGTTGGCATTAAACTACAAAATGCAATTACTTCATTATTTTCATTGCGCATCACACCAATTGGCGCTTTAGATAAGTATTCTTCATTAAATTGACCAACAGAGAAATGCATTTCCTGACGATTATCTAGCCATAAATCACTTACATGTTGAAGTTCATTTATAAATTCAGTTGAAAACGGTGGTTCAATAATTTCGAATGAAATATTAAGTTCATCGAATTTGTTTAAAGTCGCTCTAAATCCACGGCGTTTTTTACCTGAAGTTGAAAATTGTGTTAAATCAATAATTGCTTCTTCACCTAATTTAAAAAATTGGTTACCGAAATTATGATATAAAGGCATGTGTTGATCTGTAACTTGATAGAATATAACATCATAGCCTAAATACTCAGCGTAATTATAGAATGCTTCTAACAATTCATCAAAGGCATTTTCATCACCGATTGGATCGCCAAGAACTACTAACGAACTTGCTTTATAGCGATACATTAAAAATGCATTTTTATCTTCATTAGTGAAGAACTGTTTATCACCACTATAAATTAAATGACTTAAATAATTCCCACCATATTGATCAATAATCTCTTCGCACTCTTCAATATTAGAAGATATACGCACTTTACTAAATTGATAATCAAATAACCATGCAATCGCACCAACAATAATTGCGATAATTAAAATGGTAATCCAGAAATAATATTTAAGTACAGACGTATGCATTTCGATTGTATAAACATCTAAAGCATAAAATGTTCCAGCTATAAATATATGATTGATGTAGAGTATAAATATGCTAAACAAAAGCATTGCGACTAAATTTCGCATTCGAATTGGACGTTTTAACCTACGTGCTCTACGGAAAGCAACAATAAGTAAAGCAAAGATAATAACTAACCAAGTTATTAAAATGTATGACGCATAAGTGAATAACGTCGCGACAATAATTAAGATAATCGAAATCATTGCATAAATAATGGCACGTCTACTTTGTTTATAAATACCTACAACATTAAGTAAAAGTAATAAACAGGCACTTGTATGTATTGCCAATAAAAGATAGTACGTTAAATGATTGCCATCATATAAAGCATCGTATACAATCGTCAAATTATTTACAAAGAAAATCATACTTGTAAAGAATACTAAAATTGCCAATGATAATGATGGTATTTTAGCAATAATATCTTTTTGATACGACATTAAAAACGACGTCACATCTTTAGCCGGAATGAAATATTTAGATCCTTCAATATATTTCTTAGCTGAAGTACCAAACTCAAATGATGAAAGAATTAATGCAATAATCACTGGTACGAAATAGTACGCAAAGCGATAAAGTAGTAGCATTAATAATACTTTTTCTTCAGGTACACCTAGCGTTTTAAAGCCTAATAAAACAACTAAGTCGAAGGCACCAAAACCACCTGGAATAAAGCTGACTAATCCAGATAATGCAGCAATAATGAATATTGCAATAAATGACATAAATGAGACATGGACGTCAACTATGACACCACAGAAGTATAATACAACTGCAGCGGCTAACCATTCGACACATGACACTAATGTACAATATAAGCCTACATAACGATTGTTTTTATCAGGCGGTCTAACCATTGAATATATAATAAATAATGGTAAAAACAACGACACAGCATAAAGTACCCATCTCACCCACGTAATTTTATTTAAAATTAATGACGCATCAAAAACGTGGAATACGATTAACAATGATAACAAACTTAAACCAGTCAACATTGAAATCAGTATTAATGAAATAAAGTGAACCAATTTCTTTTTATCATGCGTATAGTTTTTATAAACCATTGCTCTTACACCGGCACCAATAAAGCCACCAAAGCCTACAATCGCATTTAATGCATTAATGATATAACTTACTCTTAAAACTTTTCCTAATGAAATATCCATTTTTAAAGCTCTAGATAAAATCACATCATACATTGATAAAATAACAAGCGAAGCCCCACCACCAATAAATAATAAAACAAGGGACATACGGTTGATCTTACTAAATTCAACCAAAGTATCTTTAAAGTTAATCCCAGATAACTCTCGATACAACGTGATTACTACAAAAATAAATAAAGCTGTAGCAAACGTAATTTTTAAGATTGAAAATATTTTGTTTTTAACTTCCTGATTCATTTTTTCACATCAATTCTAATTATTTCTGTTATAAAT
>OKEG01000168.1_pt1 | contig 24756 bp, 19 predicted proteins | sample 1614111 | NCBI WGS metagenome assembly OKEG01 (sample SAMN04436907, study PRJEB24849) | human gut metagenome | biome: human gut; feature: NICU; material: stool | host: Homo sapiens | place: USA: Saint Louis, MO | collected 2012-04-09 | reverse complement strand
CGTGGGCGGGCGAACGCGCGGCTAGTGCCCACAGGGAATGCGACGCGAGCACAAGGATCGCGAAGGCGATTGCCGGTGCGAGCGAGAGCGGAGGCGAGGCCCACAGAGCGAAGATCCACGCCGCGAACGTGACGAGTCCCGCCTCTGATCCCGGCTGGGCTAGTTGAAGAAGGTTGAGTACGGCGAGCGCGATAAACGGCAGTATGAGCCCCATCGTGAGAGGTGCCGTAAAACCAGTTGTTGCACCCGCCGCGACGACGAGCGCAGCGGCGATTTGCGCGGCGAGCGCGCCGATCCTCGCGCACCACTGAGTGGGAGAGACGGCCCGAACGAGGTCGAAAGCATCGAGAAGATGATCGGTGAGGGAACGGATCACAGAGCCTCCTCGAGGCGGCGCACGGGAATCCCGCGTCGCTCAAGATCGGCGATGACGAAGCGCCTTTCAAATCCGCGAATAACCCATGCCTCGTCCCACAGGTGTGTGTCCTCGATCCCGTCGATGCGGCGCATGGGAGCACCCGTGAGGCGCGCGGTGTTCGTGAGTTCTGCGGGAAGGGTGTCGATGATTGTGAGGTTCGCGCCGATCGCGCGCAGAAGGCCAATCTGCCCGATGAACTCTTCGCTTAGGAGGGGAGTGCACGCGATGGTGAGCGTGCCTGAGCGGATGCGCGGGGCCCGACGTAGACGAGGAGACACGGACTTTTCGCGCGATACGGCCGAGAGTGCCTCGAGGATGCGTCGCATGTGGCGCTCGCCGGTGCCGAAGGGGATCGACCCGATTAACGCTCCCGCATCGTGCAGGCCCACGCGGTCGCCGAGCGAGAGGTAGTGGCGCGCGAGCACCGTCGCGGCTTCAACACTCATATCGAGGCTTGAGGCGCGGCCATCCCCTGGCTCGGCGCCGATCGGCCGGATATCGGCCATCGTATCGACGACGATGAGGACGTCCGTGTCTCGTTCGGAAAAGGTCTCGTTCGTGTGCAGGACTCCCCGGCGTGAGGTCACGCGCCAGTTGATTGTTTTGAGTCGATCGCCCGCGCGGTAGGGGCGGATGTCGGCGAGTGCCGTCCCCTCACCTTTCGTGCGGGAAGTATGGGGGCCGCTCACACCGAGGACGCGCTCAAGGGGAAGGGGGTGAGGCTTCGCCGTTGCGCTCGCGACGGCAGAAACGTTGCGCGCTGCGTGGTGCCGGTGGCGTCGGAACGCCCCGAGCGCATCTGTTTCTTGCACGGTGAACGGGCCGAACTCGTGCGTGCCCCACACCCGGGGCGTCGCCCGAACCCGCGCACTTTCGAGACCCGTGATGACCGCCCATCGGGGCGAATACTCGAGCCCGCTGTGCATGTGGACGCCCACGGTCACGAGTGTTCCGCGAGCACCGCGAGCGATCGCCGTGACGCTCTCACCCTCGTTGACTTTGGCTTCCGCGGCCTCGAGCGCTGCCGGCTTCGCCTCGCTCGGCCGCATGATGTGGGCGACCGCAATCCAGGCAACGAGCGCACACCCAACAAGGAGGGCGTCGAGGCGTGAGCCGAGCACGCCGTACAGGATGAACGCGGCGGCCGCGAGGACCGCGCGCGTATAGGCCTGGGTTGTACGCATGCTCAAGCGACAGCTTCGGGGGCGGGAACGCGCGTGAGAATCGAGTCGATCACGCTCGCGGGTGAAATGTTCTGGAGCCACAGTTCGGGGCGGATCACAACGCGGTGCTCGAGGCACGCGTGGGCCAAGGTCTTGATGTCTTCAGGAATCACGAATTCGCGGCCCTGGATGAGCGCGAGCGCACGTGCACACTGAATGAGCGCGAGCGAACCGCGAGGCGAAGACCCCATCGCGGTCTCGCTGTGCTCTCGCGTTTCGCGCACGAGCGCGACGGCGTAGCGGCCAACGGCCTCGCTCACGTGAATTGTTTCGACTGAGCGCTGCAGCTTTTCGAGCTCGCCCGCCTGGAGCACGCGCTCGACGTCGATGCTTTCCTCGCGGCGCTCGATTCGGCGTGCGATGACGTCCCATTCGTCGTCGGCGCTCGGGTAGCCGAAGGTCAGTCGCATGAGGAAACGGTCGAGTTGGGCCTCGGGCAGGGGATAGGTCCCTTCGGTTTCGACGGGATTGGCGGTTGCGAGCACGTGAAATGGGCGCGGGAGTGCGTGCGTCGTGCCCTCGATGCTGACCTGGCGTTCCTGCATCGCCTCGAGGAGTGCAGCCTGGGTTTTGGGAGGCGTGCGGTTGATTTCATCGGCAAGGAGGAGCCCCGTGAATACCGGGCCTGGCCGAAACTCAAACTCGTTCGTTTTTTGATTGAACACCTCGGAGCCCGTGAGATCGGCAGGCAGGAGGTCGGGCGTGAACTGGGCGCGGCGAAACTCGAGTCCAAGAGCGAGAGCGAACGAGTGGGCCGTGAGAGTTTTGCCGAGGCCCGGGTAGTCCTCGAGGAGGACGTGTCCGCCCGCGTAGATGCCCGCGAGGAGCTTCGTGAGCGCTTCGCGCTTACCGACGATCGCACGCTCTGTCTCGTCGAGGATGCGCGTGCTGAGTGCGGCGGCCTCGCTCGGGGTGAAGGTGTCGGTCATGGCCTCTCCTTGACGTCGGGTGCGGGGGCGGTCAGTCGTGCGTATGCACTCTCGAGGTCGCGCAGCGCAGCGACCAGGCCGCGACGAGTGAGGCGGAGATGCTTCGTGCGCGGTCGAGGGGCATTGGCAGGGGAGTGGGCAGCGTCGGTCTCTTTCGCACAGGCGATAATGTCCGACGTTTGCTGCGACAGCACGAGGCTTTCCCCGCGCGTGGCAGCGAGCGTCTCGAGTTCGTGAGCGATGCCCGCGAGGTACGTTGCGGGAAGTCGCGGGCCTTGCCGATTTGTCTCGATTGTGCGGTAGAGGTCATCTTCGATGCGGCGCACGCGGCGATCCTTTGCTGCTTCGAGCTCGGGTGCTGCGCGATAGAGGACTCGCGGAAACTCGGAAGCCTCGCTTCCGGTGAGTCCCGTGGCATTGAGCTCCCTCGCGAGCAGTGCGCCGAGGGTAAAGATAAGCGCGTAGGCGAGGTTGAGGCGGATATCGACGAGGTGCAGCGCGAGGACGATTGCCGTCGTCGCTGCCGCCGTCACGGCGAAGGCGAGCACGAGACGTTTCATGAACGTGCGCCTCCCGCCGGGGCCGTGTCCAATTCGCCGCTCAAGGCACGGAGCAAGTCTCGTGCCTCGTTGAGGCTGGCCGGGCGAGTTACTGCATTCGAGTAGCGCTCGGTTCGGTAGAGCTCCCCAAGGCGCGCGAGGCGAGAGTTATCGAGTCCAGCGGAGCCGACGATGCGCTCGACAAACTCACTTGAGGTTTCGTAGGAATAGCGACCATAACCCTCTTCCGTGAGGCGGGCTTCAATCGCGAGCCATGCGGCGACAATGGCGTTGCCGTCGACCGCGCTCCTCTCAAGGGCTTGCGCAGCGGCCTGAAGAGAGGCCGCGACAGCGGAGGCTTCGACTTCGCTCGGCGCGTCCTCACTTTCGTTTTGAGGAGCGAGCGTTCGCCGCGCCCTAAGCGCGCGTAGCCCCACCCGCACACAAATGATGAGTAAGCACAGCCCTGCAAGCGCAAGCAGCGCCCACACGATGATCTCGAGGATCGGGCCGAGGGGGTTGGGGCCCTCGGGTTGATACTGCTCGAACCCCGCGGAGATTTCCGAATTGACGTGTGCCTTCTGGCCAGTCGCGCTCTCCTGTGGGAGGACATCGAGGGCCGAGGGACCGGCGCCAATTTCTACGAGGGGTGGCATGTGCGCGGCCGTTGCACACCCGAAGAGGAGAGCGCAAACGATCGCGATGAGCGCAGGAAAAACCCGCTCAACTTTCATCGCGAATCTCCCTTCACTCCGGGCCTCGTGATTCGTGCGCGGCGCGGCGTTCTTTGTCCCGAAATCCTATACCGGAGCCCTGAAGGGGATGCTCGCACCGGTGATCGTGTGAAAAGCTTGAGGGGGAAACGCACGCGAGAGAGACACGCGAGGAGAGGCGATGAACCACAACGGCTGGGCCTTTGACGATGACGCGCCCATGACGGCGCGTCTCACGACTGCCTTCGCCTTCACCGCGGCCGCGGGCCTCTCCATACTCTTCACGATCGTGTGGCTTCTCAGTGATGGTCTAAGCGCCGACATCTCGCTCGGCGGGCTCATCGCCCCACTCATGCTCGGAATTTTTATTGCGGTCGCCCGTGCGGTGTATGACGTGACGCTTCGGCGTTTGCCTTTTGCATGGATGTGCGTTGTTGTCGCCGTGAGCATCCTTGCGCTCGCGCTCGTGGGTGCGGAAATCTTCGAGCTCACCACGGACCAGAGGCATTCGCTTTCGTCGTTTGTGTTCCTCATCGGTGTACCCGTGTACGGTGCTCTCGCGTGGGCCGTGGTCGCTCTCTGGCCTGCGCCAAAGAAGCAAGAGCCGCGGCTCTTTGGTCCGGGCGAGGACCGGGGCGACTGGCGCGAAGAGTTCATTCGCGCCGCACGCGTGCGCGGGGATCTCACAGAGAAGCGCATCGAGGCGCTCGCAGACGACGCGTACGCGCGCGCCGGGGCCGCGCACCGGAGCGTGGGGGAGGAGTGCGGCGATCCCGTGCGCTACGCGCGTAGCCTCCCGACGGATCGCGCGACGGCCGCAAAGCGCAAGCTGTACTTCCAGCTTGCCCTCGTGGCGCTCGCCGGTATCGTGCTGACCTTGAACCTGGGCGGTGAGGCAAAGAGTGCTTTCGGCACGGGAGCGCTCATCCTGTGGCTCGCTATCTTTGCGGTGGGTGCACTCTCTTCGTTCTTCCTGTGGCGAAAAGCGAAGCGCGAGCAGGAGGGTGAAGCGGAGCGGACCGTAGACTGAGCGTGTGAGTACCGAGCAGACACCGAGCACGAACGCCTCAGAGATCGCCGCAGCCGCCGACCCCGCCGAGATGACCGCGCTCGAGGCTGAAGGGCGCATTCTCGAGCTGCGCGAACGCCTCGCAGAGGCGCGCGTCGAATACTACGAGAACGACGCGCCGATCATGGCCGACGGCGAATACGACGCCCTCGAGCGCGAGCTCAAGAGTCTCGAGGAGGAGTACCCCGAGTTCGCGAGCGAAGAATCACCCACCCAGACCGTGGGCGGAGCGGTTGCCCAGGGATTCGCCTCGGTCTCTCACATCGAACGCATGATGAGCCTGGACAACGCCTTCAGTCTCGACGAGATTCGCGAGTGGGCAAAGCGCTGCCAGGAGGATGCGCCCGGAACGCCTCAGTTTCTGACGGAACTTAAGATTGACGGCCTCGCCATTTCGCTCGTATACGAAAATGGCACACTCGTGCGCGGCGTGACGCGCGGTGACGGTCGCGTGGGCGAGGACGTCACCGCGAACGTCAAGACGATCCGCAACGTGCCGCACACTCTGAGCGCTGAAAAGCCTCCCGCACTTCTCGAAGTGCGCGGCGAGGTGTTCTTCCCGGTCGACGAGTTCGAAAAACTCAATGAGGAGCGCCGCGAGGCGGGGCTTCGCGAGTTCGCGAACCCTCGCAACACCGCCGCGGGATCGCTTCGCCAAAAGGACTCTTCCATCACCGCCTCACGCGCCCTCGAGGTGTACGTCCACGGGATCGGCGCGCACGAAGGCGCCGTCGGATACCCCGAGAGCCAAAGTGAGGTCTACGAGATGCTTGCCTCGTGGGGCCTTCCTACCTCTCCTCACTTCGAGGTGCTCGACTCGCTCGAGCAGGTCACGCAGTACATCGAACGGGCGGGGCGCAAACGCCACGACTTCGAGCACGATATCGACGGCATCGTCATCAAGATCAACGACTTCGCTCATCAGCGTGCTCTCGGAGCAACGTCCAGGGCGCCGCGGTGGGCTATCGCCTACAAGTACCCGCCCGAAGAGGTCACGACAAAGCTGCTCGACATTCAGGTAGACGTGGGGCGCACGGGCCGCGTCACCCCCTTCGGCGTCATGGAACCGGTCAAGGTTGCGGGCTCGACCGTCGCGCGGGCGACCCTCCACAACCAATTCGATGTAGAACGCAAGGGCGTGCTCATCGGCGACACGATCATCCTTCGCAAGGCCGGCGACGTGATCCCCGAAATCCTCGGCCCCGTCGAAAAGCTCCGCGACGGGAGCGAAAAGCCGTTCGTCATGCCGAAAAACTGCCCGAGCTGCGGCGCCGAGATCCGCCCCGAAAAAGAGGGCGATAAAGACTGGCGTTGCCCAAACCAAAAGGACTGCCCCTCGCAGGTCACGGGTCGCATCGCCCATGCCGCGAGCCGCGGGGCCTTCGACATCGAGGCCCTCGGCGATGAATCGGCAATTGCGCTCACCGATCCCGATAAGCGCCGCGCCGAAGCCCTCGCCTCTCTCAAGGCCGGCCACGCGCTCTACCTGCCGGTGCTTACGGAAGAGGATTTCCAAAGCGACGCGTTTGTGACGCTCAAGAACGGCGTTGCAACCGATGATGCGGACGGAGTTCCAATGCTCCGCATCACCGACCCCGACGATCCCCGCATTCCCGCACCTTGCTCAGGCGTCGTGCGTACGGGCGCGAACCTGTTTGATCTCACGCCCGAGGACCTGCGCGAGGTCACGGTCTACCAGAGTGTGCGCCGCGACGGCGAAGAAACGGGCGACTGGCGCACCGTGAGCGCCTTTTGGAACCGCCCCCAGTGGCGCTACTACAAGTCCAAGAAAACCTGGAGCCTCGCGCGGCCGGCCACCGTCGGAAAAACGACCGAGGTTCTCATGGGCGAGCTCGAAAAAGCCAAATCGGCAGGGCTCTGGCGGGTGCTCGTGGCCCTCTCGATTCGCCACGTGGGTCCGACGGCTGCCCGCGCCCTCGCGACCGCGTGGGGTTCGATCGACGCCATCGCGAACGCCAGCGTCGAGGAGCTTTCCGAAACCGATGGCGTCGGCGAGACGATCGCGAAGAGCGTCAAGGCCTTCTTCGAGGAGGAATGGCACGCCGCGCTCGTCGAGGCCTGGAAGCGCTCCGGTGTGGTGATGGAAGACGCTTCCGCGAGTGGGATCGAGAAGACGCTCGAGGGCCTCACGGTTGTTGTGACGGGTTCGCTCGAAAACTTCACGCGCGACGGCGCGAAAGAAGCGATCCTCCAGCGCGGCGGCAAGGCCTCGGGAAGTGTTTCGAAAAAGACGAACTACGTGGTCGTGGGCGAGAACGCCGGCTCGAAGGCAACCAAGGCCGAGGAGCTTGGAATCACGATCCTCGATGAGGAAGGTTTCACAGCGCTCCTGGAGGGTGGAGAAAACGCCCTGGCGTAGTGCCTAGAATGGATGCCATGCCAGCAATGAGTTCTGAAGAAGTCGCACGCCTGGCGTCCCTCGCTCGCATTGAGCTCACCGACGAAGAAATCGCGCGCTTCGCGGGCGAATTCGACGCCATCCTGGACGCGGTTGCGTCCGTGAGCGAAGTGGCGAGCGACGACGTCCCGGCCACAAGTCACCCGATCCCCATGACCAACGTGTTCCGCAAGGACGAGGTCACGAAGACTCTCACGCAAGAAGAGGCCCTTTCTGGCGCGCCCGAAGCCGCCGATGGTCGCTTCGTTGTTCCGCAGATTCTGGGGGAGGAGTAACCGATGACTGACCTTGTGAAGCTTTCCGCCGCGCAGATGGCGAAGGGCCTCGAAAGTGGCGAGTTCAGCGCGCGCGAATTGACCGACGCGCACCTCGCACGTATCGAGTCCGTTGAGTCGAAGCTCAACGCCTTCGTGACCGTGACCGGCGATGACGCACGCGCAACCGCCGATGCCGTGGACGAGGCGCGCGCCAAGGACGAGAGTCTTGCGCCGCTCGCGGGCGTGCCTGTCGCCGTGAAGGATGTCGTCGTCACGAAGGGTACGCAGACGACCGCCGGCTCGAAGATCCTCGAAGGCTGGATCTCGCCGTACGACGCGACGCTCGTGGAGAACCTCAAAGAGGCGAGGCTCCCGATCCTGGGCAAGACCAACATGGACGAGTTCGCGATGGGCTCCTCGACCGAGACGAGCGCCTACGGCAACACTCACAACCCGTGGGATCTCGAACGCATCCCCGGCGGCTCGGGCGGCGGTTCCTCCGCGGCCATCGCCGGTTTTGAAGCTCCGCTCGCGATCGGTACGGACACGGGCGGCTCGATCCGCCAGCCCGCGGCTGTGACCGGAACCGTCGGCGTGAAGCCCACCTACGGCTCCGTATCGCGCTACGGCCTCATCGCGATGGCAAGCTCGCTCGACCAGGCCGGCCCGTGCACGCGCACGGTCGAAGATGCCGCGCTCCTGCACGAGGTCATCGGCGGCTATGATCCGAAGGATTCGACCTCGATCAAGGGCGGCTTCGGCGACTTTGTTGAAGCCGCGCGCACCAAGGACGTCAAGGGCATGCGCATCGGCGTCATCGAAGAGCTCGAGGGCGAAGGCTTCGATCCGCTCGTGAAGCAGCGCTTCGAAGAATCGCTCGCGCTCCTCGAAAAGGCTGGCGCGGAAATCGTCCGTGTGAGCTGCCCCAACTTTAAGTACGCGCTTGGCGCCTACTACCTCATCATGCCGTCCGAGGCGAGCAGCAACCTCGCGAAATTCGACGGCATGCGCTTTGGTTTGCGTGTCGTTCCCGAGGAACACCCGACCGCCGAAAAGGTCATGGCCGCCACACGTGGCCAGGGCTTTGGTGCGGAGGTCAAGCGACGCATTCTGCTCGGCACCTACGCGCTTAGCTCTGGCTACTACGATGCCTACTACGGAAGCGCCCAGAAGGTGCGCACCCTCGTCCAGCGCGACTTTGCCGCGGCCTTCGAAAAGTGTGACGTTCTCGCCTCGCCGACCGCGCCAACCGTGGCCTTCCACCTCGGTGAGAACACCGACAACCCCCTCAAGATGTATCTCAACGACATCGCGACGATCCCCGCGAACCTCGCGGGCGTTCCCGGCCTCTCGCTCCCGAGCGGCCTCGCCGAGGATTCGATGCCCGCGGGCTTCCAGTTCCTCGCACCAGCGATGGGCGATGACCGTCTCTACCGCGCCGGTGGTGCGCTCGAGGCACTGCTCGAAGAGTCCTGGGGAGGGCCGATCCTGAACAACGCTACGGCCCTGGAAGGAGGCGCCAAGTGAACGCCTACACCGACATCGAACCCCTCGACTACGATGAGGCGATTGAGAAGTACGACCCGGTCCTCGGCATCGAGGTCCACGTAGAACTTGGCACGAAGACCAAGATGTTCGATGGCGCCCCCAATGTCTTTGCCGCCGAACCCAACACGGCGATCACGCCCGTCTCGCTCGGTCTCCCGGGCACGCTCCCGGTCGTGAATGAGAAGGCCGTCGAGTACGCGATCAAGATTGGTCTCGCGCTCAACTGCTCGATCGCCGAAAACTGCCGTTTCGCACGCAAACAGTACTTCTACCCCGACCTCACGAAGAACTTCCAGACCTCGCAGTACGACGAACCGATCGCGTTTGACGGTTACGTTGACGTCGAGCTCGACGATGGCGAGATCGTGCGCGTGGACATTGAGCGCGCGCACATGGAAGAAGACGCGGGCAAGAACACCCACATTGGTGGCACGGGCCGTATCCAGGGTGCGACCCATTCGCAGGTCGACTACAACCGCGCGGGCGTGCCCCTCGTGGAAATCGTGACGCGACCGATCCCGAACACGGGTGGCCGCGCACCCGAGGTCGCCGCGGCGTACGTGCGTACTCTCCGCGATATTTTCCGAACCCTCGAGGTTTCGGAAGCCCGCATGGAACGCGGCAATGTGCGTGCCGATATCAATGTGTCGCTTCGCCCCTCGCCGGAAGCTCCGCTTGGCACGCGCACCGAGACGAAGAACGTGAACTCGTTCCGCTCGATCGAGCGCGCCGTGCGCTTCGAGATCGGCCGCCAGGCCGGTGTTCTCGAAAGCGGCGTCGAAGTTATCCAGGAAACCCGCCACTTCCACGACGACACGGGCCACACGAGCCCGGGCCGCGTGAAGAGCGACGCCGAGGATTACCGTTACTTCCCGGAACCGGACCTCGTTCCCGTGGCGCCGAGCCGCGAATGGGTCGAGGAACTGCGTGCAGCACTTCCCGAGCTTCCCGCGGCGCGTCGCCGCCGTTTGCTCGGCGAGTGGGGCTTTACCGATCTCGAGATGCGCGACGTGATCAATGCCGGCGCGCTCGACCTCATCGAGGGCACCGTCGCTGCAGGCGCGAAGCCGCAGGCTGCGCGCAAGTGGTGGATGGGCGAACTCGCCCGCATCGCGAAGGAAGCGGAAAAGGAAATCGAGGAGCTTTCGGTTACCCCGAAGCAGGTCGCCGAACTCGTGTCGCTCGTCGAAGGGAAGAAGATCAACGACAAGATCGGCCGCCAGGTTCTCGCGAAAGTTCTCAACGGTGAAGGTGACCCCGCCGCGATCGTTGAGAAGGAGAACCTCGCCGTTGTTTCCGACGACTCGGTTCTCGAAGGCGCCGTCGATCAGGCCATTGCCGACAACCCCGACGTGGTCGAGAAGATCAAGGGGGGCAAGGTCCAGGCGATCGGCGCGCTCATCGGCCCGGTGATGAAGGCTACCCGTGGTCAGGCCGATGCCGGCCGCGTCCGCGAGATCATCATGGCCAAACTTGAGGTGGGCTAATCCGCCGGACATAATAGGTATTCAAGAACTACCTAGCATGAAATGGGGCCCCGGGCTTAGCAGACCGAGGCCCCATTTTGCGGCCTAAAACAGATCCGGGCCCACCGAGAGGGACTCATGAGTTTCGACCAGTACGTTGACCAGCTGATCGCACCGATTGCTCAATTTATGAGCGCGGTCGTGTTCTACGCGCCGAATATCGGCGGCATTGAAATCCCACTGATCGTCGTCTGGCTCGCAGTGGCGGCCGTCTTCATGACGGTGTGGTTGCGATTCCAGCCGATCACGGGATTTAAGCATGCGATTGACGTCGTGAGAGGGCGTTACGCGAGCAAAACTGACCCCGGTGAGGTGAGCAGCTTCCAGGCGCTTGCCACCGAGATTTCGGGCGCGATCGGGCTCGGCAACATCGCGGGCGTCGCGGTCGCGATTGGGCTCGGCGGTCCGGGCGCTGCACTGTGGATCGCGATCTTCGGCTTCTTTGCGATGAGCCTCAAGATGGCCGAGGCGACCCTGGGCACGAAATACCGCGTGATCGACGAAGACGGAACGGTCCACGCAGGCCCTATGTACTTCCTCAAATATGGGTTCAAAGAGATCGGCTGGGCGAAGGCCGGCAGCGTTCTCGCGATGTTCTACGCGATCTCGGCTTTCTTCGGCGTGTTCGGCGGCGGAAACATGTTCCAGTCGAACCAGACCGCGATGATCCTCGGTGAGCAGCTCGGTTGGGACTTCCTTCTCAACAATCGCTGGATCGTGGGTGTGGTCTTTGGCATCCTCCTCGCGCTCGTCGTCGTCGGCGGCGTGAAGTCGATCGGCAAGATCACATCGAAAGCCGTTCCGCTCATGGCGGGTATCTACCTCGTCAGCGCAATCCTTATTCTTCTCTTCAACCTCCCGCAGGTCCCCTCGGCATTCATGACGATCGTGACCGAAGCGTTCCAGCCCAAGGGAGTGGCCGGGGGCGCGGCTGGAGCCGCCGTGATCGGTATTCAGCGCGCGCTCTTTTCGAACGCCGCGGGCGTTGGAACCGCGGGCATGACGCACGCGGCGGCGAAAACCCGCCACCCCGCGACCGAGGGCTTTACGGGCATGTGGAGCCCGTTCCTCGACTCGTGCGTCGTGTGTATGATCACCGCGCTTGTCGTGGTCGTGACCGGCGTCTATAAGAGCGGTGAGTCCGACGGCATCGTGATGACCGCGAAGGCTTTCTCGACCGTTGCACCGTGGTTCTCGTATGTCCTCATGGTGATCGTCGTCCCGTTCGCGTTCTCAACCGTGCTCGCGTACTACTACTACGGCCTGAGCGCGATCCAGTACATCCTCGGCAACTCGAAATGGGTGACCCACGGCTTCCAGGTCGTGTGGATTGCCTTCACCATCATCGGGTCCGCCATCACGATCGATTCCGTTGTCACTCTTGCCGATGCGCTCATCTTCATCATGACCATCCCGAACCTCATCGGCGTGTACGCGCTCGCCAAGATCGTTCGCTACGAGATCCTGCGCCACAAGGTGAAGGTGACAACTGGAGCCATCCCGCAGATTGATCCCGAGCTCGCCGTGGGCATGGGAGATCACGAGCCCACCGAAGAGCAGATCTCTGAGGCGCGTGATCGCGACGAAGAGGAAGCACGCGAATGGCATGAGATTCGCGAGCGTCTCTATGAAGACGGCGAATGGGGTCAGCAGCGCGAAGACGAGTGATGCAGGCCACCGAGTGATGCTAGTCACAGGCGCCGCATTGGCCCTCATCACTTGACGGGGCTCCTGGTGATTGCTATGTACTGCCGCTAACCAGGGGTTTTGTCGCTGCGTCAGTGCGCAAATAGGTCCGCTTGAGTGCGCGTGGACAAATTGTCGCTAAGAATTCGTTTTCCCGAATGCGCTTGAAACCGCCGGTTCTTTTCCGAATGGTGGAGCGTGTTTGCTTTTCCCCCTCAAGGAGTAACTGATGCATAGTTCTGGTGTTATCGACCAGTTCTTAAATACCTACTTTGCGCCGTTTGCCAATTTCTTGTCGGCGGTCGTTTTTTACGCCCCCACCATTGCCGGGGTCGAGGTCCCCATCATCGTGTTGTGGTTGATCGCGGCTGCCCTCTTCCTCACGGTGTGGCTTCGATTCCAGCCCATTACGGGGCTCGCGCATTCGATCGGTGTGATTCGCGGCAAATATACCCGCAAGACTGACCCGGGTGAGGTGAGTTCCTTTCAGGCTCTCGCGACGGAACTCTCGGGCACCGTTGGTCTTGGCAATATCGCCGGTGTCGCCGTCGCCATTTCGATCGGTGGGCCCGGTGCTGCGCTGTGGATCGTACTCTTCGGCTTCCTCGCGATGAGCGTAAAGATGGCCGAGGCGACTCTCGGTTCGAAGTACCGCGAGATTGACGATGACGGCCACACGCATGGCGGCCCCATGTATTACCTCAGGCATGGTCTTGCTGACGTCGGCTTCAAGAAGTTCGGCATCGTCCTCTCGTTCCTCTACGCGGCATTCACGCTCATCGGCGTGTTTGGTGCGGGTAACCTCTTCCAGTCGAACCAGGGCGCGGCGATCCTCAGCGATCAGCTCGGCATCGCCTTCCTTCAGGACAACCGCTGGGTCATCGGTGCGATTATGGCGGCGCTTGCGGCGCTCGTGATTGTCGGTGGTATTCAGTCAATCGGCACGTGGACGGCGCGCATTACGCCCCTCATGGCAATCGTGTACTTCCTCTGCGTGCTCGCGATCATCATCATGAATATTCAGGCGGTGCCCGAGGCAGTCGCCAAGATCTTCTCGACCGCTGCAACCGGCGAGGGCGTGACCGGTGGCGCGATCGGCGTGGCCATCGTTGGTATCCAGCGCGCGCTCTTCTCGAACGCTGCGGGTGTGGGCTCGGCCGGCATGGCACACTCAGCCTCGAAGACCAAGGAGCCCGCGACGGAAGGCTTCACCGCGATGTGGGAGCCGCTCGTGGACTCTGTTATCGTCTGCACGCTCACGGCGATCGCCATTACCGTGACGGGTGTGTATGAGGACGGTAGCGGCGACGGCATCGTCATGACGGCGAATGCATTTGGGACGGTCGCAAGCTGGTTCCCGTATATTTTGACCGTGTCGGTGGCGCTCTTCGCGTTCTCGACGATCCTGAGTTACTACTACTACGGCAACCTTGCCGCCGAGTTCCTCTTCGGGCGGTCGGCCTTCGTGAAGCGCGGCTTCCAGATCGTATGGATTCTCGCGGTTATTCTCGGCTCGGCCGTGTCGATGGACGCTGTCATCAACTTCTCGGATGCCGTATTCTTCCTCATGACGATTCCGAACCTTCTCGGCATCTACTTCCTCGCAAAGATTGTGCGTTACGAGATTCTCCGCCACAAGGTGAAGCTTGAAACGGGCGCGATCGCAGTCGTTGATCCGGCACTCGCTGTCGGCATGGGTGACCACGAGCCCACGGAGCAGCAGGTCGCTGAAGCTCGCGCGCTCGAGGAGGAGGAAAACGCCAAGTATGAGGCGCTCAAGCAGCGCCTCGCGGACGATCCCGGTTGGCCGCATCGCGAAGGCTGATTGGTCGTTCTAGCAACAGGCAGTTCATAATCTGAGACCCTCGTCCAATATTTGGGCGAGGGTCTTGGGTTTCTGCCTATGCTGTGGCCATGCCTCACCTTCGTTCACGCACGTCAACCCACGGACGCAATATGGCCGGCGCACGCGCCCTGTGGCGCGCGACCGGCATGGGCTCGAATGATTTCGGCAAGCCGATCATCGCGATCGCGAACTCCTTCACACAGTTCGTTCCTGGCCATGTGCACCTCAAAAACGTTGGCGACATGGTCGCCGAATCGATTCGCGAGGCCGGGGGAGTGGCGAAGGAGTTCAATACCATCGCGGTCGACGACGGCATTGCGATGGGGCACCAGGGGATGCTCTACTCTCTCCCGAGCCGAGACGTTATCGCCGACAGCATCGAGTACATGGTCAACGCCCACTGCGCCGATGCGCTCGTGTGCATCTCGAACTGTGACAAGATCACGCCCGGCATGCTCATGGCGGCCATGCGGCTCAACATTCCCGTCGTCTTCGTCTCGGGTGGTCCTATGGAAGCCGGCAAACCCGTCGAAGGCGTAATCGACCACAGCATCGATCTCGTCGATGCAATCAGCTACGCCGTCGATGAGTCCGTCAGCGATGACCAGCTCGCCCAGATCGAAAACAATGCATGTCCCACGTGTGGCTCGTGCTCGGGAATGTTCACGGCAAACTCGATGAACTGCCTCACCGAGGCCCTGGGGCTTTCGCTTCCGGGAAATGGCACGACGCTCGCGACGCACGCGTTTCGCCTCGACCTCTTCGTGGAGGCGGGAAAACGAATCGTCGAGCTGTGCCGCCGCTACTACGACGATGACGACGAGAGCGTGCTGCCCCGCTCGATCGCTACGAAAGCGGCGTTTGAAAACGCCATGAGTCTCGATGTCGCGATGGGCGGCTCGACCAACACCGTGCTGCACATCCTTGCGGCAGCGATCGAGGGTGAGGTTGATTTTAGCCTCGAGGACATCGACCGGATTTCGCGGAACGTGCCCTGCCTCTCCAAGGTCGCCCCGAACGGAATTGCTCACGTCGAAGACGTGCACCGTGCCGGCGGGATTCCCGCGATCCTCGGCGAGCTTGATCGCGCGGGCCTGCTCGATCACTCGGTGCACGCGATTCACGCTCGTTCCCTCGCCGAATGGCTCGCCACGTGGGATGTCCGCGGGGGAGAGGCCGGGCAGGAGGCCTTCACGCTCTTCAGCGCGGCACCGGGCGGAAAACGCACGACGGTGCCGTTCAGCCAGGATATGCGCTGGGAAGAACTTGATCTCGATTCCGAAAATGGCGTGATCCGCTCGGTCTCGTTTGCGCACACGAAAGACGGCGGCCTGTGCGTGCTTCGAGGCAATCTCGCAACTGATGGCGCCGTCATCAAGAGCGCCGGCATTGACGAGGAACTCTTCCACTTCGAGGGGCGCGCCTTTGTTGTCGAGTCCCAAGAGGAAGCGGTGCAACGCATCCTCGACAAGTCCGTCACGGAAGGCGACGTTGTCGTGATCCAGTTCGAGGGGCCGCAGGGCGGCCCGGGCATGCAGGAGATGCTCTACCCCACCTCCTATCTCAAGGGGCGCGGGCTCGGTAAGGCGTGCGCGCTCATCACCGACGGTCGATTCTCGGGCGGCACCTCGGGCATTTCAATCGGGCACATTTCGCCCGAAGCTGCTGAGGGCGGCACGATCGGACTCGTGGAAACAGGTGACCGAATCATCATCGACGTTCCGAGGCGAGAGCTGACGCTCGATGTTCCGCAGGCAGAACTTGATCGTCGCCGCGAATCACGCGGACCTCTTCCGTGGCGGCCGAAGAATCGACGCCGCGAGGTGAGTCAGGCGCTAAAGGTGTATGCCCACCACGTGCGCTCGGCAACATTCGGCGCGACGCGCAGGCCTCTCCCGTAAGCGGCGAGCGCCGTGGGTCCGACGGTTCCCGGCAACCGTCGGATCTCAAAATGTGAACTGTTTCGTTTCAAGATCCGTATCCGGGTAGTTTTACACGCATGCAGAGCATTCTCCTTATCGTTACCGGGCGCGGCTAACGCCCCCGCACGATAAGCCGCGCCCCTCGATTCCCCGCAAGGAACGAGGGGCTTTTTCGTCAGTGAACAGTTGGAGGTGTTATGGCTGAAGCAGTCACGGGAGCGCAGTCGCTCATCATGTCGCTCGAAGCGGCGGGGGCGGAAGTCGTGTTTGGCCTGCCCGGGGGAGCGATCCTCCCGACCTACGATCCGCTTCTCGATGCGAAGGGTCTTCGGCACATTCTCGTGCGTCACGAGCAGGGCGCTGGCCACGCGGCGAGCGGGTACGCGCATGCCACCGGCAAGGTGGGCGTGTGCATCGCGACCTCGGGACCCGGCGCAACGAACCTCATCACCGCGATTGCGGATGCCCAGATGGACTCGATCCCCATGGTGGTCATCACCGGTCAGGTCGGTTCGAGTTTTATTGGCACGGATGCGTTCCAAGAGGCCGACATCGTGGGCATGACGATGCCCGTGACGAAGCACAACATCCTCGTCAAGAATGCGGATGACATTCCGCTCGCGATCAAGCAGGCCTTCCACATCGCCTCGACGGGCCGGCCGGGAGTCGTGCTCGTAGACGTGACGAAGGATGCGCAGCAGGCGAAACCGTTTTCGACTGGCCCGAAGAGCTCAATCTTCCCGGCTACCGGATCCCCGGGCGCCCGCACGGCAAGCAGATCCGCGAAGCGGTCGAGTTGCTCGTCAGTGCGAAGCGCCCCGTGTTCCTCCTGGGCGGTGGTGTGCTTCGTTCGCGCGCGAGCGAGGAGGTGCGTGCGCTCGTCGAAGCGGCGAACGCTCCGTTCGTCACGACCCTCATGGCGCGCGGTGCCCTTCCTGATTCGCACCCGCAGCACTTGGGAATGCCCGGAATGCACGGAGACGTTGCGGCGGTCGCGTCTCTCCAACGCAGTGACCTGATTATCGCGATCGGGGCGCGCTTCGATGACCGCGTGACGGGAAGGCTTGACTCGTTTGCGCCAGGCGCGAAGGTTGTGCACGCCGATATCGACCCCGCCGAGATTTCAAAAAACCGAGTCGCCGACGTGCCGATTGTGGGCGATGCGGCGGATGTTGCTCGCGCCCTTCTGGCGGCCCTCACCGATCGCCTTGCAGACGGCGACGATCGCGACTACGAAGCCTGGTGGCAGCTCATGAACGGGCTGCGCGAGAACTACCCGCTTGGGTGGACCGCGACCGCCGACGGCTACACGGCGCCGCAGCACGTGATTTCGCGCATCAGCGCCATCAGTGGCCCCGAATCGATCTTCGTTGCCGGTGTGGGCCAGCACCAGATGTGGTCGAGCCAATTCATCGACTTCGAGGAGCCGTATTCGTGGATCAACTCCGGCGGCCTCGGCACGATGGGCTACTCACTGCCCGCAGCGATGGGCGCGAAAGTGGGCCAGCCCGGCAAGGTCGTGTGGTCGATCGACGGCGACGGCTGTTTCCAAATGACGAACCAGGAGCTCGCGACGTGCGTGCTCAACGACATTCCGATCAAGGTCGCAATCATCAATAATTCGTCGCTCGGCATGGTGCGTCAGTGGCAGAACCTTTTCTACGATCAGCGTTTTTCCAATACCGATCTCAATACCGGGCACGGCACGCGCCGCGTTCCCGACTTCGTGAAACTCGCCGAGGCCTACGGTGCCGTGGGGCTGCGGTGCGAGCGCGACGAGGACATCGACCGGGTGATCGGCGAGGCGATGGCGATCAACGATCGCCCCGTCGTGGTCGATTTTCACGTCAGCGCTGACGCGATGGTGTGGCCCATGGTGCCCGCTGGCGTGAGCAATGACGAGATTCAAATCGCGCAGGGCATGACGCCCGAATGGGAGAGGGAGATCTGATCATGGACTTTTCGCGCGACCCGGAGAAGAACCATACGCTGTCCGTCCTGGTAGAGAATAAGCCCGGCGTTCTCACGCGTGTTTCGGGGCTTTTTGCGAGGCGCGGTTACAACATCGCATCGCTCGCGGTGGGACCCACCGAGCACGAGGGCATCTCTCGCATCACCGTCGTGGTCGAGGTCGATCAAATGCCGCTCGAGCAGATCACGAAGCAGCTCAATAAGCTCGTGAACGTCCTGAAAATCGTGCAGCTCGAGCCGCGGCAGTCGGTCGAGCGTGAGCTTGTGCTCGTCAAGGTCAAGGCCAATAACCAGACCCGCACGTCGGTTCTCGAAATTGTGCAGATGTTTCGGGCGAAGGTCGTCGATGCGGCCTCCGATTCCGTCACGATCGAGGCGACGGGGTCGGCCGATAAGCTTGCGGCGCTGCTGTCCATGCTCGAGCAGTTCGGGGTCAAGGAGATCGTGAAGTCGGGGGCGGTCGCGATCGGGCGCGGCTCGCGTTCGATTACGGATCGTGCGCTGCTCGGGTAGGGGGCGAGGGGTCCGACGGGTACACACCTACCAGCGTTTCTCAATATGAGACACGTATCCAGTAAGTAAGACGCAGGGCGGTTAGACTGCCCACAACCGAATCACACATGAGAACCGAAGGAGTTCACCGTGGCGGAAATGTTTTATGACGACAACGCTGATCTTGCACTCATCCAGTCCAAGAAGGTCGGCATCGTAGGATTCGGCTCGCAGGGCCATGCCCACGCCCTCAACCTTCGCGACTCGGGCGCCGAGGTACGCATCGGCCTCAAGGAAGGGTCGAAATCGCGAGCGAAAGCCGAAGAGCAGGGCTTTGGCGTGGACACCGTCGCCGAGGTCGCGAAGTGGGCCGACGTCATCATGATCCTCGCTCCTGACCAGTACCAGGCCGAGATCTACGAGAACGAGATCAAGGACAACCTCGAGGCGGGTAACGCGCTCTTCTTCGCGCACGGCTTCAACATCCGCTTCGACTACATCGAAGCGCCCAAGGGCGTCGACGTCGCGCTCGTCGCGCCGAAGGGCCCGGGGCATACGGTGCGCCGCGAGTTCGTCGCCGGGCGCGGTGTTCCCTGCATCATCGCAGTGGAAAACGACGAGTCGGGCGAGGCCTGGCCGCTCGCCCTGTCGTACGCGAAGGCGATCGGTGGCCTGCGCGCGGGCGCGATCAAAACCACCTTTACGGAAGAAACCGAAACCGACCTCTTCGGCGAGCAGGCCGTGTTGTGCGGCGGTATGAGCCACCTCGTGCAGGCGGGCTTCGAGACGCTGACCGAGGCTGGCTACCAGCCCGAGATCGCCTACTTCGAGGTGCTGCACGAGCTCAAGCTCATCGTTGACCTCATGATCGAAGGCGGCATTGCGAAGCAGCGCTGGTCGATCTCGGATACCGCCGAATTCGGCGACTACGTCTCGGGTCCGCGAGTCGTGGACGCACACGTTAAGGCCTCCATGAAGGCCGTCTTGGACGACATTCAAAACGGCAGCTTCGCCAAGCGCTTCGTCGACGATCAAAAGGCAGGTGCGCCCGAGTTCACGAAGCTGCGCGCGAGCGAGCAGAAGCACCCGATCGAGAAGGTTGGCAAGGAGCTTCGCACGATGTTTGCCTGGAGCGCCGAGCAGCTCGATGCCGACTACACAGAGGGCACCGCACAACGCTGATTCGCCGCCCCGTGCACCACCCTCGCGCCACCGAAGGAGAAACCATGAGCACACTTGACCTCGCTGTCATCCCCGGAGACGGGATTGGGCAGGAAGTTGTACCCGAGGGCCTCAAGGTTCTTCGGGCGGCCCTGGAAAGCACGGGGCGTGACCTCGTCACGACCGACTACAACCTCGGCGCGAGCCGCTGGCACGACACCGGCGAAACACTTACGGATGAGGACCTGGACGCGCTTAAGCGCCACGACGCCCTGCTACTGGGCGCCGTCGGACACCCGAGCGTGCCCTCGGGTGTTCTCGAGCGGGGGCTATTGCTCAAGCTCCGGTTTGCGTTCGAGCATTACGTGAACCTCCGCCCTACGACTCTCTTCCCGCACGTGGATTCCCCGCTTGCGAACCCTGGCGCGGTCGACTTCGTCGTCGTGCGCGAGGGAACAGAGGGGGCGTACGTTGGCGCCGGTGGGGTGCTTCGCGAGGGGAGCGCCGACGAGGTTGCGACCGAGGTGTCGATCAATACTGCCCACGGAGTTGAGCGCGTCGTGCGCTATGCCTTCGAGCTTGCCGCGAAGCGCCGCGGGAAGCTCACCCTCGTGCACAAGCACAACGTGCTCGTGCACGCCGGGCGTCTTTGGAAGCGCATCGTGGAGAACGTGGCCGGCGAGTATCCCGATGTCGAGGTTGATTACTCGCACATCGATGCGATGATGATCTACCTCGTTCAGGATCCTTCGCGTTTCGACGTGATCGTGACGGACAACCTCTTTGGCGACATCATTACCGATCTTGCGGGTGCGATCTCTGGCGGCATCGGGCTTTCGGCTTCCGGCAACCTGAACCCCACGGGTGAGTTTCCGTCGATGTTTGAGCCCGTGCACGGAAGCGCCCCCGACATCGCGGGCAAGGGCATTGCGAATCCCACCGCGACGATCCTCTCCGTTGCGCTCCTTCTTGAGTCAATCGGTGAGGACGCGGCCGCGCAGTGCGTGCGCGAGGCCGTGACCGAGGATCTCGCGGAGAACCCGGGCTCCGCGCGCACGTGCGCGCAGATCGGGGACGCAATCGCGCAGGCTGTTCGGGAAAAGGCGCATGCAACCTCGTAAACTGGGGAAATCAACGATTAAAGGTGAGAGGAATAAAGCCCATGGGTGAATACCGCGCAAGCTCGGCTCCGCGTCGAATCTCGAACGAGGAGCGTGAGCGCATCCTCAAGGATCCCGGCTTCGGCGACAACTTCACCGATTACATGGCCCATCAGCGGTGGACCGAAGCCGAAGGCTGGAGCGAGGGTGAGATTCTCCCGTACGGTCCCCTCTCACTCCAACCTGCCGCTGCGGTTTTCCACTACGCCCAGGAAATCTTCGAGGGGCTCAAGGCCTTCCGGCACGCCGACGAAAGCGTGTGGACCTTCCGCCCCGAGAAGAACGCTGCGCGTATCCAGAACTCGGCGAGGCGCCTCGCGCTACCCGAGATCTCGACCGAGGACTTCCTCGCCTCGCTGCGAGGCGTCGTGAGCGCCGATGAGCCGTGGGTTCCCACGGGTGGCGAGTCGAGTCTCTACCTTCGCCCGTTCATGTTCGCCTCGGAAAGCTTCCTCGGTGTGCGTGCGGCGCACACGGTCGACTACTACGTGATCGCTTCGCCTGCCGGTAACTACTTCCCGCGCGGCGTGCAGCCCCTCGTCGTCTGGGTCTCGCCGCTCGCCGCCCGCGCGGGCCGCGGCGGCACGGGCTTTGCCAAGTGCGGCGGCAACTACGCGAGCTCGCTCCAGGGCAAGTACGAGGCTGCCAAGGCGGGGGCCGATGAGGTCATGTTCCTCGACTCGGAGACACACTCGAACATCGATGAGCTCTCGGGCATGAATATTTTCGTCGTCTACGCCGATGGTCGCATCGTGACGCCCACGCTCACCGGGTCGATCCTTCCGGGCGTGACGCGCGAATCGATCCTTACGCTCGCCGCCGATCGTGGCCTTAGCCCGAGCGAAGAGTCCGTCAACTACGAGGCGCTGACCGCCGATATCGCTGCGGGCCGGGTGACGGAAATGTTTGCGTGCGGCACAGCGGCCGTGATCAACCCGATTGGCGAGCTGCGTGATGAAAACGCCACGTGGACGATCGGCAATGGTGACAGCGGCGAGGTCACGATGGCCCTTCGCGAAGAGCTGACGGGCATCCAGTACGGCCGCGTTGAGGACCGCCACGGCTGGCTCACGCGCCTCGTGTAACGCCGCATCCCCACCCGTTTCTTTCAGCTTCCCGGAGGTCACGGCAGTGTTTCACCTGTACGACACGACCCTGCGCGACGGCTCCCAGCAAGAAGGGCTCACGCTTAGCGTCGAGGACAAACTACAGGTCGCAAGGCTCCTCGATGAGCTCGGCGTGACCTATATCGAGGGCGGCTGGCCGGGCGCGGTTCCGAAGGATACAGAGTTTTTCGCGCGTGCGAAAAAGGAGCTCTCTTTGAAGAATGCCCGGCTCGCGGCCTTCGGGGCGACCCGCAAGAAGGGGTGTGCCGCGAGCGAGGACCCGCAGTTGCGGGAGCTCGTGGAGTCAGGGGCTCCGACGGTCACTCTCGTGGCAAAGTCTGATCTTCGGCACGTCGAATCGGCGCTGCGCACGAGCGCCGAGGAGAACCTCGCGATGGTGCGCGAGAGCATCGAGTTTCTCCGTGGTTACGGCCGCGAGGTGTTCATCGACGCCGAGCATTTTTTCGACGGCTACGCTCACGATGCCGACTACGCGGTGCACGTCGTTGCCGAGGCCTTGCGCGCCGGGGCGGCGATCGTCATTGTGTGCGATACGAATGGTGGAATGCTTCCGCATCAGGTGAGTGCGATCGTCGCGGATGTGCGTGCACGGCTTGAAAGAGCAGGGCTTGAGAGCGACCGTCTCGGTGCCCACATGCATAACGATTCTGGCTGTGCGATCGCGAACACGATCGCCGCCGTAGAAGCGGGTGCGGTGCATGTTCAGGGCTGTGTGAACGGCTACGGCGAGCGAACGGGCAACGCCGATCTCATTCCTGTTCTCGCTAATCTCCAGCTCAAGCTCGGGCGAGAGCTCGTGAGCCCCGAACAGCTTGGCGACGCGACACGGATCGCCCACGCGATTGCGGAGGTCGCGAATATTCCCGCGTATGCACGCGCGCCCTACGTGGGCGCGAGCGCGTTCGCGCACAAGGCTGGCCTGCACGCGAGCGCGATTCGCGTGGATCCAGATCTGTACCAGCACATGGATCCAACGGTCGTGGGCAATGACATGCGCATGATCATCTCGGATATGGCGGGCAAGGCGTCGATCGAACTCAAGGGGCGCGAGCTCGGCTACGACCTCTCCGGTGAGGATGCCACACTTGCTTTGCTCGCTCAGACAGTCAAGGGGCGCGAAGCCGAGGGCTACAGCTACGACGCGGCCGACGCCTCTTTCGAGATGCTCGTGCTCCACGTTCTCGGGGACCTTCCCACCTACGTTGAGGTGGAATCCTGGCGCACCTCCTCCCACCAGCTCCGCGACGGGTCACTCGAATCGGAAGCCACCGTGCGCCTCAGCACGGCTCCCGGTCACCGAAGCGTGACGATCGCCGAAGGCAACGGTCCCGTGAACGCCCTCGACAAGGCCCTTCGTGAGGCGCTCGTGGACACCTATCCCGAGATTGCCTCGTTCGCCCTCGTCGACTTCAAGGTGCGTATCCTCGACTCCCAGCAGGGCACCGATGCGACGACTCGCGTGCTCGTGACGAGCCAGGCCCCCTTTGGCCGCTTCACGACAGTTGGCGTGGGCCCGAACATTATCGAGGCCTCGTGGGAGGCGCTGTTCGACGCGTACTGGTACGGCCTCCACAAGCTCCGCGTGGCCCCAGAGCGCGAAAGCGGAGAATCGTACTAGAGCATCGCTTCGAGATCTTTCAGCTTGTGGATCCTGAATGGATAGCAGTGCCAGCGGTAGGCGGGGCCACATCTCAAGCCCGCAGTGAGAAGGGCGGAAGGGGAGCCGGGAGGCCCGTGGTGGTGGGGCGTGAAGAAGGGTCGAAGCCATGTGCTCTCTCTAGGGGGAGGGGGACCGTTCTATGCTTATGGCATTTCCACCCCTACTCGCGGGCAGCAAGCCAGCTTCTCGGAGCGTCGCTACGTGCGTCGTAACGGTGCGGGGAGTGCAGCCCACCTCTTCCGCGATTTCTCGGCGAGTTGGTACACGTCCGGTATCGCTATAGCCACTGGAAACGGCTAGGAGGATACGACCGCGCGTCTCGCTGCCCTGTACCCAACCAGACCGCACGCAAACTTCCCTGAGGTTTCCCGGATCCCGAGACAATCGCACTTTTAGACGTCTATCGAATGTGTTACACGTCGGATGACGACAGCGTTACCACAATCAGATGCCGCCACGGAGTCACTGAAGCCGACGAGAACGAGGAGTGCACACTACTCTCACGCTGCCACTACCGACCGAGGGTGCATTTGACGTCCTTCAAAGGACTTTTCAGTGCTCTCGCATCCTAGCTCTCCAGCGGAAGAGATTTTTGGGGGCAACTTGTGCAACTCGCTGTGAGTCATCCCGGAGGCCACTTCGGGAGCGTTGGTAATTACTCAAAGGAGAGAAAACACGGTGTCTAAAACAGTTACTCGGCGCACCGCCATTGGTCTATTGGGAGCAAGTTTGCCTCTGGTGTTTTTGCAGCCGGCCCTAGCTGATGAATCGCTGACAGATGAGGAGCTGAAGCTCATCCATCAGGCTATCGAGGAGATTGACCAAGATCTCGCCGTAAAGGGAACCTCGGTTGAAGCGGAACTGCAGAAGATCAGGCCCCCGCTCCGGAGCAGACGTCTAGGAATGTGCAACCCTACGAAGTCACACAGGAAGACATTCTTGGCTCCGCTGTGAATTCTGTAATTGCAGCGTTCGCCGCAGGGGGATACATGCTGTCAGCCGAACTGCTGCTTAGGGTGAAAAAGAAGGATTCATCCGCATGCCGTCCGCATCACGGCTCGCGAGCAAAATCCAGCCCAGTAGTCGCCCG
>OKEG01000161.1_pt1 | contig 26223 bp, 24 predicted proteins | sample 1614111 | NCBI WGS metagenome assembly OKEG01 (sample SAMN04436907, study PRJEB24849) | human gut metagenome | biome: human gut; feature: NICU; material: stool | host: Homo sapiens | place: USA: Saint Louis, MO | collected 2012-04-09 | reverse complement strand
GCCATCGGGGGACTCTCACCAGCCGACCGCGTTCACAACCTCACGGGGAAGTACATCTAGCGCTGCTGACCGACTGCGATCCATCACAAGCCCACGGAATCTCCTCACGATTTCAGTAACGCTTCTCACCGCAGTGGCTTCCTTGGGGCTCTACACCTACCTGACCGTCGTGCTGTCCGCCGGAAGCCTAGCGTCGCATCAGAGCCTGGGGATTTGGGTCTGGGGACTCGGTGGGGCGCTCGGAGCTCTAGGCATCGGATGGCTCGTGGACAGGTGTGACCCCTTGCGCTTGAGCGCTGTCATCCTCGCCGGCCTGACATGCGCGCTGATCGGCATGACTCAGGGGCATCTGCCAGGGGTCACCGTGGTGAGCCTGTTCATTTGGGGGCTGTGTGGTTGGTCATCCCTCGCGCCCCAGCAGCATGTGCTCCTGCAGGCGAATCCAGCAGATGGTGCCACGGCTGTGGCTGCTAACGCATCAGCCAACTACCTGGGATCGGCACTAGGGGCGACTCTTGGCTCGCTGTTGGTGGCTGCGCACGTGGCGCCAGACGTGCTATGCGGTTCGGCAGCTGGCGTTGCCGCACTCGCACTGCTCTGCCAGATTGTTCGACAACGGGTCGGGTTCCAAAGCGTAGACGCGTAACCCAACACGTTTTCAAGCCACTCCATCGCTTCTCGATTCAACAGCCCGCGCTCTACTAGAACTCGCCCAGCGCCCAAGCTCTCTCCCCCCCCCGACTGCCAGGGGGCCTCGCCGACAGCGAAGCGCTAGCGCATCACTCGCACCTAAGGCAGTCCAAGTGGAACCGCAGCTGACGACCTACCAACACTCCCGCGATACCGACTCATCCACGGCAGTGGATGTCTCCTTGTCGCCATCACCCTCGCTGCCAGCCTTTCCCTGTCGGGCAAGGGCTACGTTCCTACCCTCTTTAGCAAGGATGAATGGCGTGATGGCTTCGTGGGCAGATTGCGCATTTCTAATCTCCGAAATCACGCCATACACAACTAGGCTGGCCAATCCACCTTGCGTCCCACCACTTACGGCAATCTCATCCACGAGGCATCGAGGTTCTCGCAATATCTAGCAAAGTGCCCGGCCGACTCTTTCGAGTCAGCCGGGCATTCGCTATGTCGCGGGCATCAGCGCCCTATTTCAGGGGCATCTCGGAGCCTTACTCTTAGTGGCTGTTGTGCCCCACCGAGTAGGCCATAACCCACATGATGACGCCGATCATGCCGATCACGATTCCGAGCGCGGTGATCCAGTAGGCGATTGGGAAACCGCCGAACGCGAGGGAAGCACCGACCGCACATACGAGGGGCGCCCAGCTGTAGGGAGCGAAGACGCCCTTGTGGCCGGCTTCTTCGTGAACTTCGGCGTTGTCGTCGTCTTGGGCACCGCCGCCGAAGCGGCGCTCGCTCATCCACACGTAGATGGCGATCATCCAGCACATTGCTGCGAGAGCAAAGAGTGCGGGAACGCCGACCCACTCGATGCCGCCGGGATCAACGTTGAGGGTGAGGAGGGTGTAAACAACGCCGACGACGGTCACGAAGCAGCCGATGAGGGCGAAGATGATGACGTTGGTGCGCATTCTTACTTACCTCCGTGGGCGCTAACGAGGGCTGTCTCGTCGCGGTTGACGTGGACCTGGTCGATCGCGGCGACTTCCGGGAACTTCTGGTCGAAGGCCGGACGTTCCGAGCGGATTCGCGGCAGCTCGACGAAGTTATGGCGCGGCGGCGGGCACGAGGTTGCCCACTCGAGGGAAGCGCCGTAGCCCCAGGGGTCGTTCACGGTGACCTTCTCGCCCTTCATGTGGGTGAGGATCACGTTGAGGAAGAACGGAAGAGTCGAGGCGCCAAGGATGAAGGCGCCGATCGTGGAGAACTGGTTCATCCACTGGAAACCGTCCTCGGAGAGGTAGTTCATGTAACGGCGCGGTGCACCCTCGACACCCATGAAGTGCTGGATGAGGAAGGTCATGTGGAAGCCGACGAGTAGGAGCCAAAAGTGCACCTTTGCGAGGTCTTCGCGGAGCTTGTAGCCAAACATCTTGGGCCACCAGAAGTAGAAGCCCGCAAACATTTCGAAGGCCACCGTGCCGAAGATGACGTAGTGGAAGTGGGCGACAACGAAGTAGGTGTCGCTCAGGTGGAAGTCGAGCACCGGGGTGGAGAGGATGACGCCGGTGAGGCCACCAAAGAGGAAGGTGGTCATGAAGCCGAGCGTGAACAGCATTGGCGATTCAAAGGTGAGGGAACCGCGCCACATGGTGCCGACCCAGTTGAAGAACTTCACGCCTGTGGGAACCGCGATCATCATGGTCATGAAGGCGAAGAAGTCGAGCATCACTGCGCCGGTTGTGAACATGTGGTGTGCCCACACGGTCACGGAGAGGGCAGCGATCGAGATCGTCGCGTAGACGAGGGTCTTGTAGCCGAAGATGGGCTTGCGGCTGAAGACGGGGATGATCTCAGAGGCGATACCGAAGAACGGCAGCGCGAGGACGTAAACCTCGGGGTGGCCAAAGAACCAGAAGAGGTGCTGCCAGAGGATTGGCCCGCCGTTGGCAGGGTCAAAGATGTTGGCGTCGAGCACGCGGTCAGCGCCGAGGGCGAAAAGCGCGGCTGCGAGCGGCGGGAAGACCATGAGGATGAGGATCGACGTGATGAGGACGTTCCACGTGAAGATCGGCATGCGGAACATGGTCATGCCGGGCATGCGCATTGTGATGATGGTCGTGATGAAGTTGACCGCGCCGAGGATGGTGCCGAAGCCCTGCATGCACAGACCGAAGGCCCACAGGTCACCGCCGAGGCCCGGCGTAAAGGTGGTGTCAGAAAGAGGCGCGTAAGCGAACCAGCCGAAGGACGCCGCACCCTGCGGTGTAAGGAATCCGGCGCAGGCAATGAGGGCACCGAAACCGGTGAGCCAGTAGGAGAACATGTTCAGTCGCGGGAACGCCATATCGACCGCACCGATTTGAAGCGGCAGAAGATAGTTCGCGAAGCCCGCGAACAGAGGCGTACCGAACATGAGGAGCATGATCGTGCCGTGCATCGTGAAGAGCTGGTTGTACTGCCCCTTCGACACGACAACCTGGAGGCCGGGCTCCCACAGTTCAGCGCGGATCAGGAGCGCAAGCACGCCGCCAAAGCAGAAGAAGAAAAAGGCGGTCGCCATGTACATGATGCCGATCGTCTTGTGATCGGTCGTGGTGAGCAGCTTGAAGAGCTGGTTGCCCTTCTTCGTCTCAGGCGTGGCCGGGGTGAAGCGGCTCGTGGTCTCTGCGGTTGTAGTGCTCACTTTTTGGCATCCTCACGACGGTTTTCGATGCGGCGGTCGGAATCGTCCTTCATGTTCCAGGACTTTTGTAGGCGGTTGAGGTCGTTCGACAGCTGACCCGTGTTCCCCTTCGCGCGCAGCTCTTCCATGTGCGCTTCGAACTCTTGCTTGGAGACAACCTTGACGTTGAAGAGCATGTCGGAGTGGAACTCACCGCACAGCTCGGCGCATTTGCCGGCGTAGGTGCCTTCGATCTGCGGGGTCACCTGGAAGGCGGTTGTGTGACCGGGGAACATGTCCTTCTTGTAGAGGAAGTCCACGACCCAGAACGAGTGGATGACGTCGCGCGAGTCGAGCTGGAATTCAACGGTTTCGCCAACGGGAAGGTAAAGAGTGGGAAGGTCTTCAGCGGCACCTTCTTCGCCAGTGCGGAAGGACTGGACGCCTGGGTCTTCGTGGACGTCTGCGTCAACGTAGTTGAAGTCCCAGCTCCACTGCTTCGCAACGACATTGACGGTGACATCCGGGTTCGGGTCGAGACGTTCGATCTCGGAAATGTCACGCTGCGTGAAGTAGAAGAGGGTCATGATCATGATGACCGGAATGAGCGTGAACGTCAGCTCGATCGGAACGTGATAGCGCAGCTGGACGGGGAAGCCCTTGTCGCCCTTCTTGCGGCGGTAGGCGATGGCGCACCAGAAGATCAAGCCCCACACGAGAAGGCCGACGGCGAGGAGGGTAATCCACGAACCGGTCCACATCGTGATGATGCGGTCTGTCTGGTTCGTGATCTGGTGAGTGGTGTCACCGGGGAGGAATCCTCGCTGCTGCTCTTCCGTGCAGCCCACGAGAGCAAGCGCCGTCAGGGCAAAGGCGGCGATGGCCTTCGGCATTCGGCGACTGCGTTCCGGGGTTTGGGGGATCACAGGCTGACCTTCCATGTATCGCGTGGCGAATCGGTTGTGGGGAGATTCGCTCTCGATTGTGCGGTTGTTACGGGCTACTTCGCTCCCGGCGTGGCACGGGGTGCGCACACTAATCGGGACGAGAGTCCTTAGTCATCATACGCGACTTGCCACCAAATGTTGCCTTCACCGTCGCTTTTTGCAGATTCCGTGGGGTTTGCTCAGTCACGTTCGGGTCGCTCGGGACGGGCAAGCATGTTCAGCGCGAGGTTTTGGGCCCGACGGATGCCCGATTAACGCGCGAGTGGGCCGCCGCGTGCGCGGCAGCCCACTCGAGAACTGAACGAACGAGCGCGTTTAGGCGAAGGAGTCTCCGCATGCGCACGAGCTCGACGCATTGGGGTTGTCGATCGTGAAGCCCTGCTTCTCGATGGTGTCGGAGAAGTCGATCGTTGCCCCCGACAGGAACGGGATCGAGTTCTTGTCGACAACGACCTCGACGCCGTTGAAGTCAACGGTCGCATCGCCCTCAAGGAGACGTTCATCGAAGTAGAGCTGATAGATGAGCCCCGAGCAGCCGCCAGGCTGAACGGCGATACGAAGGCGCAGGTCATCGCGACCTTCTTGCGCGAGAAGCTGTTTCACCTTGTCGGATGCAACCTCGGTGAGGGTCACACCGTGTGCGGGAACAGCTTTAGTTGCGGTGTCGGTCATTGGTCCTCCGTGGTGGTCCGGTATGTCACGTGTGCGTCAAAGCCTACGCGGTTTCTTTCGGTTCGAGCTCGGCGGCGCCGAGCAGGATGAGTGCTTCAGCGACGCAGACGCGTTCGAAGTCGCCGAGGTGGAGCGACTCGTCGACGCCGTGGGCGCGCGAGTCCGGGTCTTCAACACCGGTCACGAGCACATCCGCTTTCGGGAACAGCTCGAGAAGATCGGAGATGAAGGGGATCGAGCCGCCAAGGCCCGTGTCGACGGGTTCGACGCCCCACGAGTCATGAAACGCGCGGCGAGCCAGATCCATTCCCGCGCTGCTCGCAGGTGCAAGGAATGGTTTGCCGGCATCGACGGGCGTGAAGGTGACCTTCGCGGCGGCCGGCGTGTGGGCTTCAACGTGCTTTCTAAGAACCTCGGTGGCGTGTGCGGGGTCTTCGCCAGGCGCGATGCGCACGCTGACCTTCGAGCGAGCCTTCGATACGAGCGTGTTCGAGGCTTGCTGCACGGCCGGTGCGTCGATGCCGATGACCGAGATCGCGGGCTTCGTCCACAGACGCGAGGTGATCGATCCGTCGCCGGCGAGCGGCAGCCCTTCGGGAACACCGGCGTCACGGCGGAAGTCCGCTTCGTCCATGTCAACTTCGGGGGCATCGGCCACGTGAAGACCGTCGACGGCGATCGTGCCGTCTTCGTTGTGGAAGGTCGTGAGGACGCGCGAGAGCTGGGTAAGAGCATCGATCACGGGCCCGCCGAACATGCCCGAGTGCACGGAGTAGTCGAGAACCTGAACATCAAGCTCAAAGGCAACAACGCCGCGAAGGCTCGTCGTGAGGGCGGGGCGGCCAACGGCCCAGTTCGAGGAGTCGGCAACGACGATGATGTCGCTGCGCATGATGTCCTGGTGCTTTTCGAGGAACGGGCGGAAGGTCTCACTGCCGTATTCCTCTTCACCCTCCACAAACACGACGATGCCGACGCCGGATTCTTCGAGCTCGTCCTTGAGCGCGCGCAGGGCGGTCACGTGAGCCATAACGCCGGCCTTGTCGTCGGCAGCGCCGCGGCCGTACAGGCGGCCGTTGCGCTCGGTCGCTTCAAACGGCGGAGTTGTCCATTCGGACTCATCGCCGACGGGCTGCACGTCGTGGTGGGCGTAGAGCATGACCGTCGGCTTACCTGGCTTCGCGGGACGTCGCGCGAGAACGGCCGGCGCGCCGCCCTCGACGGACTCGATGCTCACCTCGGGCATACCGGCATCCTTGAGGAGCGCGGCTACTTTTTCGGCACTAGCCCTCACGTGCGACTGGTCATAACCGTCAAAAGCGATCGAGGGAATCGCGACGAGCGCCGTGAGGTCCTCGAGTGCTTGCGGTTGAAGGGCTTTGACCTTCTCATTGATTAAGTCGACGCTGAGCGACATTCCTCTTCTCCTTCCGCGCCGCTGGCGCGTTAATGGTCTTTGCTCCACCGTATCCCTGCAACCGTCGGGATTCCTCACGAAACCCCGTGCCTACCGCGCGTGTCCGGGCGCCGAGAGTCTAGAATTGGGCGGGTGAATACCGACTCTACTTCCGCGCACTCCCCTAACCCTGCCCCAGCCGAGCATTCTGCGACGACCCCGAAGAAGGGGCGCCCGACCCGCTCGCGTAAGGACGCCCAGGCTGCGCGCCGCACGCCGCTCGTCCCGAAGGACCGCAAGGAGGCGAAGCGCCGTTCTAAGCAGAAGGACCGCGCGGCGGCCAACCGCGAGCACCAGGCTCTCCTCACCGGCGATGAGGCGCACTACCCGGTACAGCACCGAGGTGCCGATCGCCGTCTCGTGCGTGACGTCGTCGACTCGCGCCATAACGTCGCCGAGTACTTCTTGCCACTGGCCCTGATCGCGATGCTGTTCCCCTTCGTGATGCAGCTCATCGACCCGGTAAAGTTCCAGGTCGTTTCGATTGTGTTCCTCGCCGTGCTGTGGGCAGGCATCATCGTCGTGGTGATCGATACGTTCCTTGTGCGGCGCAAAATCCGCAAGGCACTCATGGAACGGTTCGGCGTGGTCCCGGCCGGAATGGTGTCGTACGGGCTCCTTCGCTCAACGAACATCCGCCCGTGGCGGATGCCCAAACCGCAGATCAAGCACGGCGAGGACCCTCGTCCGTAGATTTTCTTCGCCCACGCGAAAGCCCCCGGCCCGAACATGTCGTTCGGTAGCCGGGGGCTTTGTGCAGGTCCGGGTTACTTGGCGGTGTCGGACGGCTGCTCGGCCCTCGCCGAGTCCTTATCCTTCGCCTTCTTCTCAGGCTTGAAGTCCACGCCAGCTTCCTTACGCTGCTGCGGCGTGATGGGCGCCGGAGCTGCCGTCAGCGGGTCGTAACCGTTACCGGTCTTCGGGAAGGCGATGACATCGCGGATCGAGTCGGTCTTCGCGAGGATCGACACGATGCGATCCCAACCGAACGCGATGCCGCCGTGGGGCGGTGCACCGAACTTGAACGCCTCGAGGAGGAAGCCGAACTTCTCCTGTGCTTCCTCTTCTCCGATGCCCATGAGCTTGAAAACGCGCTGCTGGACGTCGGCCTGGTGGATACGGATCGAGCCGCCGCCGATCTCGTTGCCGTTGCACACGATGTCGTAGCCGTAGCTGAGCGCCGAGCCGGGGTCGGTGTCAAACGTGTCAAGGAACTCCGGCTTCGGGGACGTGAAGGCGTGGTGAACGGCTGTCCACTCGCCGTGACCAACCGCGACGTCACCGGCCGCTTCGGCGTCGCCGGCGGGCTCGAACATGGGCGCATCCACGACCCACACGAAAGCGAACTCGTCGGGGTTAATCAGGCCGAGGCGGTCGCCAATCTCGTTACGCACGGCGCCAAGAAGGGCGCGCGAACTCTTGGCCTCGCCGGCTGCGAAGAACACGCAGTCGCCAGCGCTCGCGCCGACCTTGTCGGCGAGGCCGGCCTTCTCCTCGTCGGAGAGGTTCTTGGCGACGGGGCCGCCGAGCGAACCATCCTCCTGGAAGAGGACGTAAGCGAGGCCCTTTGCGCCGCGCTGCTTCGCGAACTCCTGCCACGCATCGAGGGTACGGCGGCCACCTTTCATGACGATCGCGCCAACGTACGGCGCCTGGAACACGCGGAAAGGCGTGTCCTTGAAGAACTCGGTCATCTCGGTGATCTCGAGATCGAAACGGAGGTCTGGCTTATCGGAGCCGTAGCGGGCCATCGATTCGTGGTAGGTGATGCGCTTGATCGGCGTTTCAATGTCGTAGCCGATTTGCTTCCACACGTTCACGAGAATCTTCTCGGCAAGCGCGATCACGTCTTCCTGATCGGCGAAGCTCATTTCGACGTCAAGCTGCGTGAACTCGGGCTGACGGTCAGCGCGGAAGTCTTCGTCGCGGTAGCAGCGAGCGAGCTGGAAGTAGCGCTCCATGCCGCCCACCATGAGCAGCTGCTTGAAAAGCTGCGGCGACTGCGGAAGTGCGTACCACGATCCGGGTGCGAGGCGTGCCGGCACGAGGAAGTCGCGCGCACCCTCGGGTGTCGAACGGGTAAGGGTCGGCGTTTCGATCTCGACGAAGTCTTCGTCGAGGAGCACCTCGCGCGCGGCCTGATTGACTTTCGAGCGCAGGCGCAACGCATAGGCCGTTTCCGCACGGCGCATGTCGAGGTAGCGGTAGCGCAAGCGAGCTTCCTCGCCCACCTCACTGTGCTCATCGAGCTGGAACGGGAGCGCAGCGGCGGGGTTGAGCACCTCAACCTCGGATGCGATGACCTCGATGTCGCCCGTGGGAAGGGCCGGGTTTTCGTTTCCTTCGGGGCGGCGCTCGACCTTTCCCGTGACCTTGAGCACGAACTCGTTTCGCAGGTGGTGTGCGTCTTCCTCGCGAACAACGACCTGCGACACCCCCGAGGCGTCACGCAGATCGAGGAAGGCCACACCGCCGTGGTCACGGCGCCTTCCAATCCAGCCGGCGAGAGTGACGTCCTGGCCGATGTGATCTGCCCTCAGATCACCGGCGCGGTGGGTGCGAAGCATGAAGATTCCTTTGACTTCGGGGTGGTCGGTCGTGTGCGGCGCATGCATGCGCGGGCACCGTACGGGTGTGGTGCGCTCGGCGATCAGCCGCAATCCGCACCAGTTTAGCGCGCACGGCTAGTGGGTGCAGTCCGACGGTTGCCGCGCAACCGTCGGACCTGCCCCAAATCTCATCGCCACCTACCCCTGCCCCGGACCCTGTCCCTTTCTCCCGTGCACACTCCCCTCCAGCTGCACTCTCACTCCCCCAGCCCACTTCTCCAGTGTTCACTCCCCTCTAGCGGCACTCCCCCCTGCTCGTCTCTCCTCCCCTCTAGAGGCACTCCCCCCTGCCCGTCTCTCCTCGTTCCTTAACCGCTCGCCGTCGCCATGTCTCCGTTCCACGCCGCTCCCGCAACGAAAGTGGTGATTTTTGGCGCAAAGGACCTGATTAGCGTCGTGAGGCGGCTATTTTTCACCACTTTCACCGAATCTTCTGGGGCAATAGGAGCGAGGCGGCCTCAGGGAGGAGAGGATTGGGGTGTCCGAGCAGAGGGAACAAAAGGCGATGCAAAAGAAATGGGGTCATAAGCCACACGAACGATGCGTGAGGCCAGTAGAGAAATCTTGCGGAGGTGACCATTGTCGCGCCCTCCCCCTTCCCCTTGCACCCCTGTTTTCCGTAAGCTGGTGCCAGCACGTGTGAGCGCCATCTGGGCGCGATGAGGACTTAGCGCCGATCCGGACGGCGCATTTTTTTGTGCGGGATTCCCGCGGGGACGTGCTCGACAAGATGAGGGGCCGATGAGCGGCCCGAAAATGTTCACGTGCGTATTCCGGGGCGGGCGTGTGTGATGGCCCGGAGGGACCCGAATAATGACGACCGACAACCGCAACGACACGGAAATCGCCCTGGAAAACCGCGAAGAAGTCGCGGAAGCGCTCGAAATGGATGGCATGGCGCAGGCCGGTACATCCGCCGCCGACGGCGGCACGGATACAGACACCCCCAAAGAAACAACCAACGACGAGCGCATGCGCTTCGATGAACTCGGCCTTCCGCCGGAGCTTCTCGCGGCCGTCCACGACCTCGGGTTCACGCATCCCTCCCCCATCCAAGAGCGCGCCATCCCCGCACTGCTCGAAGGGCGAAGCGTCCTCGGCGTCGCCCAGACCGGTACGGGTAAAACCGCCGCGTTCGGTCTGCCGCTGCTCGCTGAAATCCGAGCATCGAACCGCTCAACCCAGGGACTCGTTCTTGCCCCAACGCGAGAACTCGCCATGCAGGTGGCCGATGCAATCCAATCCTTCGCCGCGAAGCTCGATGGCGTGAACGTCGTGAGCGTGTATGGCGGCGCCCCGTACGGCCCGCAGGAAAGAGCGCTCGAGCGCGGCGCCCATGTCATTGTCGGCACGCCCGGGCGCGTCATCGACCATCTCAAGCGCGGCAATATCGTGCTCGACGACCTCTCAACACTCGTGCTGGACGAGGCCGATGAAATGCTCCGCATGGGCTTCGCCGAGGACGTCGACGAAATCCTCGGTTTCGCCCCGAAGCAGAAGCGCATGGCACTTTTCAGCGCAACCATGCCTCCCGCGATTAAGCGCGTTGCGGAGGAGCACATGCCCGATGCGGTCAGCGTCGCCGTCGCCCGACAGTCGACGACCGTCACGAGCGTCGACCAGAAGTACGCGGTCGTGCCGTTCCGCCACAAGACGGGTGCCCTCACTCGCATCGTTGAGACGACGGATGCCGATGCCACGATCGTGTTTGTGCGCACGCGTAGCGCGGCCGAAGAAGTAGGAACGGCGCTCATTGCTCGCGGCATCGTGGCTGCGACCATCTCGGGCGACGTCCCACAAAAGGAGCGCGAGCGTATCGTCGAGCGCCTGCGCGACGGTTCACTCACGGTCCTCGTCGCGACCGACGTTGCCGCCCGAGGTCTAGACGTCGAACGCATCGGCCTCGTGGTCAACTTTGACATTCCCTCAGAACCCGAGGCATACGTCCACCGCATTGGCCGCACTGGCCGCGCTGGCCGCACCGGGCAGGCGATCACTTTCGTCGCACCTCACGAAAAGCGGAAGCTGCGCAACATCGAGCGCACGACTCGTCAGGAACTCGAGGAGGTGCAGATCCCCTCGCCGCTCGACGTTTCCCGCCACAAGATGAAGAAGGTGCTGAGTGAGGTGCCCGCACGTCTGGAGAAGGGACGGCTCAACCTCTACTACGACCTCGTCAACGAGTTCTTGAGCGAAAACAATGTCTCGATTGAACAGGTAGCAGCGGCGCTCGGTGCGATGACGGTCGGCGACGACGGCCCACGCGCGAGCGATGATGAGTTTACGGGTGCAAGCTTCCGCGATAAGGGAGCCAAGGGCGATCGCGGCGATCGCAAAGAACGTGCCGATCGGGGAGATCACAACCGTGGCGAGAAGCGCCCACGCCGCTCGAGCGCTGGCTTCACGACCTACCGCATCGCAGTCGGTAAGAATAACGGCGTGCGCCCGCAGGCAATCGTTGGGGCGATCGCCGGCGAGGGCGGACTCAATGGTCAGGATGTCGGCAAGATCGATCTCTTCCCCTCGTTCTCGCTCGTCGAGCTTCGCGATGGCGTCGACGAGGCAGCGCTCGCCCGCATTGGCCGTGCACGCGTGGGCGGCAAGCCGATGCGCATTCAGGTGGATCAGGGTCCAAAGAAGGGCGGAAAATTCAAGACCCGTAAGGGCAAGCGATTCGAGGACCGTGGCGCGAAGAAGTCCAATCGCTGGTAAAGAGGCGAGACTCTTCACGCCCCTACCGTTCGAATGCAGTCGCGCAGTTAATCCTGTGCAGGTCCTCGGGTTCGGGTGACGCCCTTTTTGCGTGGGGCGTTAGCTGCTCAGCTGAGAGACGCGTTGTCGCGAGATCCCGAGGATCGCGCCGATGTCGTCCTGGCTAAGGCCGTCGGCTCGCATTTTTCTGATGATCGAACGGCGGATTTCCGAGGCCATTTTTGCCGCTGCCTCCGCTTCTGCGCTTGCGTGGTCGGCTCCGCGTTTGGCGTCGTCGTACTCGGTTACCACGCGCACCTCTCGCCCGGTGTGACCGGCGTCCGCGAGAGCGCGCTGCACGAGGGGCCTGATCTGCGCGAACGTACGAGCACGGACTCGGATGCTCTCGCCGCCTATAGAGAGGGTCGCATCCCACTCTCGTCCGCTTCGCGTGGCCTTGACCTCGATCGCCATCGATTCGTCTCCTTTTGCTTACCCGCTCACCACAATCATGCCACACCCTCTTGCGCACCTATCGCAACCGCACCTAGCACATTGGGGGCATAAAGGAGGGTATGACGCGACCGGTAGAGTGGAGGCATCACCCCAACCGAGAAGGAGGCGCCCATGACCCCGCCGAAGTACGCCCAGGCGTTCCCGAGCGCGACCGCCGAGCAGAACATCACCGCCGCCAACGCTCGAGTCGAGGCGCGAATCGCAGGTAGGGGTGCGATCACTCCCCCTCAGTTCGCAACACTCCTTCAGGCGTGGCGGCTCGAGAAGCTCGCGTGAGAGGCAAAGGCACCATGAGCACACGCCTCTCCCCCGAAGGGCTGCGCGGCAAGGTCGCCTTCGTAACGGGCGCGTCCGGCGCACTTGGTTCCGACGCCGCCCGGGCCCTTAGCGCCCGCGGAGTTCGGCTCGCTCTCCTGGGCCGCAACACCGGCAAGCTCGAGACTCTCGCCCGCGAGCTCGGTGGCCCTGAGAAGGCCCTCGCGATCGAGATGAACGTCCGCAACCTCGCCTCGGTCGAGGCTGCGGCGAAGAGTGCCGCCGACCACTTTGGCGGCATCGATATCCTCGTCGCCGGCGCAGGCATGGTGACGACTGAATTGGTCGAGGACTACTCGGCGACGGGCTTCGTGGATGACGTTGACACCAACCTCAACGGGGTGTGGCGCACCATTAAGGCCACACTCCCCTACGTTCGCGAAGCGAAGGGGCACGTGTGCATCATTGCGTCCCTCGCCTCGTTCATTCACATGCCGGAGATGTCCGCATATTCAGCCTCAAAGGCCGGAGTGCTCGCGCTCGCTAATTCACTCAGGCTTGAGCTCGATGGAAGCGGAGTGAGCGTCGGAACCATTCACCCCTCGTTCTTCGAATCTGCTCTCGGGGATGCACTCACCACCTCTCCGCTCCTGAATCGCGCAAGCGGTAACTTCGGCGGGCTCTTTACCCCGATCAAACGCGAGGACGTCGTTGCCGCGATCGTCAAAAACATCGAGCGTCGCTCACGGGTTGTGGTGCTACCGAAGGCGTTTTCCGCCCTCGCCCTCGTACCTGGTCTCGGCCAGCGCGTAATCGAACCGTATCTCACGCACAATCTTCGAAAGACGGCTCAGAAGCTCTCGCGTTAGCGGGCGATCCCCAAATCCCCAGGGTCTGCCGCATCGGCAAGCAGAGAGGCGGAGCCGATCGTGAAGGCGAGTATCGCCTCGCCGAGGCAGCCGGCAAGGTTGAGGATTGCGACGATGAGTATTATTCGACGCGCACGAGCGTCAAGCTCCGATGTATTCACGGCCTCTCCCATGATTCAAGGTGTCCTTCCCTCACTCGAAAAAGGGGATGGGGCTCAAGCACAGCACCCTCGGGCGGGACCCCTTGCCAGCTTGGTTCGCGTTCTCGCACCTTCCTTCGTAAGTGTTCGGCTTCAAACGTTAGCTGCCCGGTAGTAACCGACAGAGAGCCGTCGAGTTGCCCGGGCGCGTGAATTTTCGAATGATCAAACGAGTATCCACGGGAATCTGCCTCACGTGCGATCCCTAAAAGGAATGCCCCGATGCTCCCTTGGGGATCGGCGCTCTCTCGAAAACGTTCGAGTTGGGGATGCTTCGTGTACCCCTTAGTGAGGCCCGCGAGCACCTTTTGCGCCAAGAGTGCCTCCCGCCAACAGGCGACGAGCGCCATTCGATCGAGGTAGGCGGGATGTAAAGACCACAGCCGCAAGTGAAACACCCTTTCGTGGCGAAGAGAAATGCAAGCCTCTAGCTATTCGAACCGTGCTGTGGCCTAATAGCCAGTTACCCAGGTAGTGTGTGACGTAACCGACGTTTTCCGGCTCCGTTCAAGCGGCGCCACGCGGGTTGAAAGGGAAGGCGATGTCAGCACAGCAACCGCCCCAGCAAACGCAGGGCTACCCGCAACCGCCACTAGGGCCCGAAAAGTCGTCGGGAAGGCGAGCAGTCGTCATCTGGTCGTGTATCGCGGCAGCGGCCCTCTTCCTCATTCTTGCGGTGGTGGCAGTCGTTGCATTTCTATTGTGGAACGGCTCGAAAGAAGAGCCTCCAGCCGCACCCACGACGACTCAAACGTCGCCGTCACCGGCACCCTCTGACCCCACCTCCGAGGGCCCCACTTCCCCGCCCGACGAAACTGAATCGCCGACGCCTGTCGCACCACCAACGACCAACGCGCCCTCCGCACCGACGCCAAAGTCTGCTGACGAAGCAAAGGCGGCGCTGTACTCGGCACTGCCAGAAAAGATTGAAAACTGGGTCCTCAAGGATGTTGGTGGGGACAAGATCTATAAGGTCGGGGACCGACGGATCAGCTTCATGGTGGTCAGCCTTTCCGAGGACCCATCGAACCCCTCACAGGGCCGCGAGGGCGAACAGGTGTTTGAGCGCGGCAGCTGCGGCGCAAATGCCCACAACCCCGAGGCGATCACCTGCCTTATTTTCCCGCGCGCAACAGGAAACACCGCGTATTACATGACGTCGAAGTACTCCGATATGGAGGAAATGGTTCGTATTTCGAAAGCCGTGATCGAGGGTAAGTAGCCCCACGAAGCGCGCGTAAAGATAAGGGGAAACCATGGCTAGCCCGCACAACCTGCAGAATCGGACACGATCGCCGCTGGTGATTACTTTTGCGGCCTGCGGCTGCCTCATCGCCGCACTTGTAACTGGGATCATGGTCGCGGTCGCCGCGATCATCATCGGTATGCCCAAAGCCGCAAACCCGCCGTCACCAACGTCTAGTGCGTCGACGTCATCGTTTAGTCCGTCGGCGTCGGCCGATGAAACCTCACCCCCACCTTCCTCCCCAACGCCTGGCGTCCCTCAGCCGACGCCAGGCCGCCCGTCAACGAACACGGGAGATAACACCGACGACACCATAAACGCCCGCCTTCCCGACACCGTCGGTGAGTGGGATCTCGCCCACATCGGCACAAGGCCCATCTACGCGCGAGGCGAAAACACCATTTCGATCCTCCTCACCGACATCGCCGACGGCAAAGCCACTGCGGAAAATCCCTCGTGGGGAATCGAAGGTGAGAAGATTTTCGACCGCGGTGTGTGCGCGCCGCATCCCGATGGCCGCGGAGGCTTCATGTGTTGGGTATGGCCCAAGGACCTCCCCGACACCGTGTTTTCAGTGCAGTCTCGCGAGGCGTCGATGGAGGAAATCATTAAGGTCGCGGAGGCCGTCCGAGGCTAGCCCCGACTCGTACGAAAGAACCGCCGATGACAGCAAAGTCAATCCAAGATGCCCTCGCCGAGCGTTTCCTGCGTTACTCGGCGATTTCGAGCCAGTCTGATGCGTCTTCGACAACCGTTCCCACAAGTGAGGGGCAGTGGAAGCTTGCGCGTTTGCTCAAGAGTGAACTCGAGGAGGCAGGGGCCGAGGCGATTCACCTCAGCGACACGTGTGTGCTCACCGCCAAGGTTCCCTCGAACCTTCCCGGGGATGCCGCGGTCCCCGCGATTGGTTTTTGCACCCACCTCGACACGGTCGATGTGAATCTTTCCCCGGACGTGAAAGCCCGCGTGATCGAGTACGGCGGCGGGGATGTGTGCCTCAATGAGGCAAACGACGTCTGGATGCGCGAGAGTGAGCACCCCGAGATCGCCCGTTACAAGGGCGAGAGGATCCTCGTGACGGACGGTACGAGCGTTCTCGGCGCGGACGATAAGGCGGGGGTCACGTCCGTCATGGAGGCAGCGGTGCGTCTGCTGCAGGATCCGACGGTCCCTCACGGCGACGTGTACCTGAGCTTCGTGCCGGACGAGGAGATTGGCTTGCGGGGCGTGCGGACGATGGACCTCGCGCGCTTCCCCGTCGAGTACGCGTTCACGCTCGATTCGTGCGAGCTTGGGGAGGTTGTGGAGTCGACCTTCAACGCGGCGAGCGTAAGAATCGACATCGTTGGTGTTTCCGCTCACCCCATGAACTCGAAGGGGAACTTGGTTAACCCCATTCTGATCGCGCACGACATCATTGCGCAGTTCGACCGGCGTGAAACCCCGGAGTGCACGGAGGGCCGCGAGTCCTACATTTGGGTGAACGCGGTCGAGGGGAATCAGACCACGGCGCACATCGGTATCGCTGTGCGGGACCACGACCGTGCGGGCTACGAAGAAAAGAAGCAGCGTATCCGCGATAGTGCGGCGCGCGTGTCGCAGGCGCATCCTCGCGCGAAGGTCACCGTCGACATTGAGGACGTGTACGGAAACATCGAGGACGCGAAAACAGAAGAGAACGCGGTCGCAACCGACAATATCGTGACGGCAATGGCACAGCTCGGCATTGAGCCTATCAACCTGTCGATGCGCGGCGGCACGGACGGTTCGTGGCTTTCGCGTCAGGGAATCTTCACGCCGAACTTCTTTACGGGCGCGCATAATTTCCACTCGGTGTTCGAGTTTTTGCCGCTTAACGCCTTTGAGAAGAGTTTCGAGATGGTCAATACGCTCATTCGACAGGCGGCGCAACAGTAACGCCCGCGTTCTGAGCCGTGAAAGGGCCGGCGGCCTCCCCGGGGAGATCGCCGGCCTTTGTGTTCGCGGGAAAGACCGCTTAGCGCTTGCGTACGGAGCGAGCGACGAGCGTTCCGCCAACGCCGAGCAGCACGAGAGCTCCGAGCGCGGTCACGAGGTAGGCGCTGCCTTCAACGCCTGTACGCGGAAGCGGCCCGTGGGCCTTCTTCTTTCCTTGGTTTGTCAGGCGGGTGGGTTCATCAGCCTTCGCCGGTGTCTTCGCTGGCGCTTCGACCGGGTTCGACGGTCCATCGGCAGGCGCGGGGGCAGGCTTCTCAGGTGCTTCACCCGCGCCCTCATCCTCGCCTGTTTCGTCATCGGCGGGATCGGCAGGGAGGTCTTCCGACGGCTGTTCGCCTTCATCGGAGGCGACATCGAAGGCGTCACCGACCTTGCCGAGGCGGAGGAAGAGCGTCTCGCCAGTTGCGTCATCGAGGCCGTCGTTATCGGTGACGGCGTACATCGAGCCGTCCTTTGCGACGGTGAAGCCTTCGAGCTTTTCCTGGGTCCAGCCGTTGGTTGCACGGAGCTTCGGCAGAACGTCGAGGATCTTGCCCTTGTCGAGCGCGATCGGCGCGCCGTTTGCTGCTGCGACGTCGTCTTCGCTGGGAAGCGCTACCTGAACGAGCTGCTTCACCTTGGCGTCGGGACCGTTGAGCTTATCGCGTTCGATGAGCACGAGGGTATCGCCGACGATGGTGAGCTCAGAAAGGCCCATCCAGTCGCCCTTCGTGTCGGTCGCGGTGAGCTCGACCGTATACCAGTTCCATGCTTTAGTCGTGGTGTTGTAGCGACCGATGCGTGCGACGTTTCCTTCCTGGGCCTCGAGAGGCTTCGCACTCGCGTCTTTCCACAGCGGGCGTTGGATCGCGACGAAGACCTCTTCTTCGCCCTTCTCGTTGATGCGTGCGTCGATGCCCTCGAGACCCCACTTGCCAATGTGCGCGGAAACGTCCTCGGGAAGTGCGATTTCTTCCTGGATGTTGAGGTCAGCATCGGTGCGCACGAGGCGGTTCTCAGCACCGCTCTTACCTTCGGACGCGAGCCAGAAGCCGCCGTGGTCGCGCTGGCTGAGCCCCTCGATATCGAGACCTTCGGCAATTGCGCCATCGCGCTTGAGGGCGCGGCGCTCGGTGATGAGAGCAGGTTCTTTCGAGGCATCGATCGTGTAGACGTAGGCGGTATCCAGTGCCGCGTCGGACGCTGCGTAAAGCGTGGAGGCGCCGGACTTGCTCGCCGCGAGAGAACCGAGCGCCGTCCACGGAACCGCGTGGCCGTCTTCGGATTTCGCAGAGACAATGCTCGGCTGGGCGGTTTCGGGGGCATCGGCACCGAGTTTGTACAGGTTCACGGCGCTGCGTACGCGAGCGGACGCGTCGTCGGTTTCGCTCGAGACGGCGAGAAGGTTTCGCCCGGGGATCGGCAGGATCCCCTCGGGGCCGTTCGTTGTGAACAGCAACTGCTCGAACGCGGGCTTTGCCGGGTCATCCACTTTGTAGACCGCAACGAAGTTGGAACGCTCGGAAGCAACGAAGGCGTAGCGCACGCCTTCGATTTCGGCGACCGCGAGGCCTTCGATCTCGGGGCCCTTTTTGCCGGCGCGCTTTTCGTTGTGCAGACCGTACTTGTTTGCGATCTCCTCGATCGAATTGCCGGCATCCCACACGACGGCGCCCTTGGTGTCGAAGACGGTCCAGCCTCGCGAGCCGCCCTTCCAGTCGCCTTCGTTCGCGGTGGCAACGTGCTCGTCATCGATCCACGCAATCGCGTCGGGTTCGCGCGGAATTCTAGTGAGCGATTCGGTCGGCTGGATATCGCCGTCCTTCTTCGTGTCGATGCCGTCGAGGTTCACCGTGCCGGCGGTGAACACGCTCGTGATCTCGTTCGTGTTGAGATCGATAATCGCGACGCCGTTGTTCTCCTGGAGCGTGACGGCGAGCTCGTTCTTCGAGTTGATCGACACGTACTCGGGCTCGAGGTCCTCGGGCGTGTCGAGGCCGGCCTTCTTCACGATGTCGAGAACCTCACCGTTGCTGTCTGTGAAGCGCACAGGGACGGTCGTCCAGGTCGAGGGGTCGCCATCAAGCTTGAGTGTTTGCACGAAACCGGTGGGCATTTGCGGCAAACCGCCCTCGACGTCCTTGCGTTCTTCATCGCGCTGGTTCTCGATCGCAATTGCGGCAATCGAGCCATCCTTGTTGATAGCGATCGAGTCGGGCTGGCCTTCGAGGTCGATCGAGGCGACCTTTTCTCGCGTGCTGACCTTGAGTACGTCGACGCGTCCCTTCGGCTGCGTGAAGTTCCCTCCCGTCTCGTCGATCACCACGAGCACGTATTCCCTGGCGACAGCAACCGAGGTCGGCTGGTCGTCGGCGTGGCCGAGTTCGGCCAGGGATACGCTGCCGGCTCCCTTGGGGTTATGGGGGTCGCTGATGTCGAGGAAACCGATGCGCTTGCCCGCCGCATCGGTGTAGATGAGGGTGTTGCCGTCTTCACTCACGGTCGAAATTTCGGCGACGGTTTCATCCGCGGCATCAACCCCCTCGGGGGCATTCATATACACCGGGTAAGTCGCGGTGCGTGCGAAGGGGCTTTCGACGTTCTCGTCACCCTCGGCGAGAGCGGGGATAGCAAGGCCGAGGCCGAGCGAGCACACGAGGGCACTTGCCGCGAAGATTGAGGAGGTACGCTTCACGTCTTTGACTTTCTAAGAGATGCGGGATCGTTCACGCGCGCCGGGGAAAATTTCACGCACCCCCATCTTTGTCCCGTCCGGTAAACGCACGGTTACGCAGCGGCGAGTGTTGGTTGAATCGCTCCGCTTGCAGCAGGAAAAACGCGGCCCGACGGCACCCTAGGAACCGTCGAGCCGCGCAGCGGGTCTCGCTCTAACCGAGCAGGTCTGGGTAGTCGGTCTCTACCCCTTTGACGTGGCGGTCCACGAACGCGAGGACAGTCGAGTACCACGTGAATGCATTGTTCGGCGTCAGCACCCAGTGGTTCTCATTCGGGAAGTAGAGGAACCTGTGAGGGTTCTCCTCCGGGCTCTTGCCCGAGGCCTCAAGCAGCTCGTACCAGAGACGCAGACCCTCTCCGATCGGAACACGGTAATCCTTATCGCCGTGGATCACGAGCATGGGCGCGACAATCTCCCCCACTGAATCAGCGGGGTTGTAATCGGCCACATGAGCATCATCGAGGTGGGCTCCCCAGTGCTGGCCAGCGTCGGTCGTGTGGCGGAACTGGTCGATGTTCCACAGGGACGCATGCGTGACGATGCAGTCGAAGAAGTCTCCCGTATGGCCCGCCACCCAATTCGCCATGTAGCCGCCGTAGGATCCGCCAAGCGCAGCCTTCTTCGTCTCATCGATTTCGGGGCGTTCAAGCGCGGCTTTGGTGGCTCGCATGATGTCGTCGAACGGGCTCCCACCAAGCTGATCCCAACCGCGGTCGATCATCTGCTGGCCGTACCCGGTTGAGATGGCGGGATCGGGAAGAAGCACTGCGTAGCCACGGGCGACGGCCGTCCACGGGTTCCAGCGCCAACTCCAGCTGTTCCACGAGCCGAAGGGGCCACCGTGAATCCACAAAAGAAGCGGCGCAGGGTTTGTTTCACTCGCGTTTTTCGGCACGCACAGCCACGAGCGCACGCTCGTGCCGTCTTCTGCCTCGATGCTGAACTCGGTGAGGTCGCCCGGAACCGCCGGGGCCTCAAGCGCAGCATCGATGCGGCTCACCTCGCGTGTGTCGGGATCGAGCCGCACGGGAAGCGGAGGCTGATCGATTGCATCTTGAAGGGCGACGAGGCTCCCGTCGCGCTCGGCGAGCGCGACGGCGTCGTAGTGGAAATTTCCCTCGGTGAGAAGCTCAACCGTTCCCTTATCGACATCGAGACGGAAGATTCCGCCGCGACCCTCATGGTCGGCCGTAAAGTAGATGCTCTTGCCGCAAGGCGTGATCGCGACGCAGCCAATCCAGTCGGAGAAATTCGTCGCCGTAGCTGTGCGCTCGCCGGTTTCAAGGTTGTAGATCGAATACTCGAGCTTCAGCGGCACCGTTCGGCTCACGGCCTGCTCACGGGCGAGGAGGAGGTAATCCCCCGCGGGGCTCACCGCTTCGAGCATGTGATGGGCGCCGTCTTCTTCGGCAAGTGTCGTGACGGATCCCGACTCAACGTCGATCTTCACCACGGTACTGAAAGAGTTGATCCCGCGCACCGTGCGATTCAGCGTCGCGTAAATGAAGCGACCGTCGGAACTAATCTGGGCACCCGAGACCCGTTCATGAGGGGCAAAGTGGGTGAGCTGGCGAAGCTCGAGCTCGGCGTCGCCGTCCTCGGTATCGAGCGGCTCGGCAACGAAGATCTGGCTCACGGTAGGGCCAAGGTCGTGATCCCATGCCCGCACGGGATAGCCGGTGTGGAGGATGCCCGTAAATTTCTTGTCTTCGCGCTCTTTCGCGATGCGAGCGTCGTCTTCGGCGTCCTTCGCGTGAGGATGCACCCCGCTCACGAGCGCGATGCGACCGCTTTCGCGCGCAACGCTAAGACCACCAAAGCCCGAGTGCCGCTTCGCGACGACGCGGGCCTCTCCCCCGCCGCTCGGAAGAAGAAAGAGGCGCTGTTCGCTGTCGTCATCGCCCGTGTCGCGCTTTGCCGTGAAGAGAATGTCGCCCTCATTGGTGATGCCCGCGAGGGCCTCCCCTTCGAGGCCGCGCGTGAGACGGCGTGGCTTTCGGGTGTCACCTCCGCCGCACGGAAGCTCCCACAGAGCACTCACGTACGCGTTTTTCTTCTGATTGAGTTCGGTGCGTACCGCAATGAGGCGGTCCCCTGCGGGAGAAAGCGCCAGGCCCGAAAAGCGCGGCTCGGCGACAAACTGTGTCAGGTCATGAAAAATTGATGCTGTCTCAGTCATGGAGCAAGCCTAGCGAGGAAAACGCACAGTGTGCTGCGCGTCTCACCCAGAGGAAGTCGGCCAGTGACAAACGAAAAACCCCGGGTGCCCGTGAACTACTCCCCACTAGTCGGTAACTGATTTCTCAGTCCAACTAATGGGGAGCAGTTCACACTACCCGCCGGGTTTTCACTTGTAGGAGCGGCAGGCTCCCAGTTCCAGAACCGTCTCACCGGCTCCTCCTTTCAAATGTTTGTTCAGGTGCAAGACCGCCAGACGGCGGTCGCCCTCCAACGGTGGCGGCAGAGACCCGGTGGCGTCTCCTCGCTGGACGTTGTGGTGGCATATGCGCCTGCCATGGCAAGCGGCAGCATGTTCCCGTTGACCAACGAATACAGATCCCCACCCTAGTCCTCTGGGATGCGGTCGAGGTTCTCTAAAGTGCGGATGTCGTTGGCGGACATCCACCCGTTCTGGCGGGCGACCGCATACCCGTTCATCCGGGAGACGCAGTCGCCGAGCAGCAGGTCCTCGACGTTGAACTTCACAAATACCTGACGTTTCTCACGCGGAGTCAGAAGTGTTTTAGTGATGGCTTGTTCCCAGCGGATCACCCATGGGTCGAGCGTGTATTTCACGAACTCCAACGACTGCTGCTCAATATTGGAAAACGAGCTCTTGTCGAGGTCTCCGATCATATGCGGCGGGACACGGAAGATGCGGGCGATCTCGTTGATCTGAAGCTTCCGGGGATCCAAAACCTGCGCCTGCTCAGGTGAAACGGAGATCGGCGTGTATTTCATGCCCTCCTCAAGCACAGCCACCTTGTTCGAGTTCCGTGCACCACCAAAGGTGGCTTGCCAGGATTGGCGGACGCGGGAGGGGTCTTTGATCGTGCCCGGATGCTCCAACACCCCACCAGGCGCGGCACCGTTGGCAAAGAAACTCGCGCCGTAGTCTTCGGTGGCCATCGCCATGCCGATCGCGTTTTTTGCCGTCGCAATCGGACAAAAGCCCACCAGCCCATCGAAACCGAGACCTGGAATATACAGGACGTCGGCTGGTGTAAGTCGGACGCGTTCCCACTGCCTAGCAGGTTCGTCGCTACTGGTGTGGTACTCGTAATACAGGCGGCCTGCCTCGCCTCACCCAACCGACATGCGGTTCGGCATCAACGGATACAGCCCGATCACCTCGTCGCGGCCGTTGGGTATGACTTGGGCGTAGGCGTTGCCCCACAGCAAGAGGTGAGTCATTAAAGCTTCGCGGAACACGATGCGCGTCATTTCCGGACTCAGCTCATCATGCCGCAACCGGCATAGGCCTTGATCGGTGGCCTTGATTTTCGACCCAGACGGCCCAGTGCGGTAGACATGCAACGGCAGGCCCGCGATCGCCTCCGCCAAGATGCGCACGTACGAATAGGCGGCAGTCATCTGCATCGCGCTGCGTTCGGTCACAGTCCGCCCAGCAATGGTAGGGCCGAACAAGAAGTTGTAGCTCGAGGACAGCTGGTCGTTCGAAGCCCGCCGGGGTGTGCCGCGCAACCAGCCAAACAATCCCATTCGTTTTTCGTGCGGTGGAAAACTGTATTCACTTGAAGTGAAGAAATACCGGCATGAACGAACAAAACGACAGTGCCGCCGGCGAGGCGCGATATTTCCTTATCTTGGGTTGCACGGTAGGTAAACGAGAGCAGCACAGGGATTTTCTCTACACCCAGGAGAAGGGATGGTTGTGGACACTAGGCATGAGATTTCTGATCGACTGATGTGCTACGACGAAACCGAACCTGCAGACTCTCGATACATGATGCTCAAGAGAGCATTATGGAACGGATCGAAACCATCACCAAGGAAGAAATGATCACCCGGATTTCCAAGAGAAACGGCGACTAACGAGTCACAACACTAGTATGCGCGCTCGGCATACATCTACGCCACTCTTTTGGCTGACCTTTTCCAACCTAAGCACAATCTGATCTGGTGTGTGTTTACTAAGTTTCTCCACCATTCACCCATGCTCTTCGGCTACCTGCCAGGACAGCGATGGACAACACTCAAGCGACTCAGAGCTATAGACCTGGGTCACTCCACTTGCTAGGCCTGCAAGCACAATAACCTACAGAATCTAAGCTTTTTTAAGAAACGCGATAAAGCTTTCGGCATCCACCCTGTCATCACTGATGCATATCCCAGCAACGGCGAAATGGCTAAATTCAGGAGAGTCCATAAGGCGTTGTGCTTCCATAGGAAGTAACGATATCGCGCTACACTTCTCTCCCGACCCAGCTCCACATATTGTGAAATATTGATATCCTTTTGGGCGACTTTGCGAGTCAAGACGATCGTAAACAATGAGTTCTAATAAGTCTAGTTCTGCACAGTTATCAACGCGTATCGACATTGGTCTTTCGCGCTCGTAAGGTATGATATTCCAGACCTTGGGAGCTGGAGCATTTTCCTCATCGAGCGCCTCCGGTTTATTAAGGAGCACGCTAAAGGTCGCATCCTCGAACACGCTCACCTCACGCGTTCCTTGAGAAAGGCGTAGCAGAATGGCTGACTGACTATCTTCAGAAGTGCGATTGCTATTCTGCGAGCAACCGGAAAAGCCCAGGGTAGCGCTAAAAATCACCAGGCTAACTAGCGACAATTTGAATCGTTTGAGCATGAAGCAAACAATCATCTTCCCACTGTGACCAGATCCCAGAAAATGGTAGTGCCAATTCAGGTAAGTAGCATTGCGACCTCGGCAATGCTACTGACCCAGATAGCCCGTCCAGATGCCGCTGGCCATAGCACGCAAAACTAATCTTTGAACATTGCACCTTGGGGAGAGAATTCTCATCGGCCTTTAAGCTGAAAAACTCCTGAATATGCGCCTCACCCTTTCGGTTTTTACCTGACATTCCAACGGAATAGGGCTCGCACACCACAGCTACTTCCGTAATTTCACATTGAGCAATTCGCCTAATCGTTTCCCCAAAACACAAGAAAATTGAGCCGAATGGAACTGGATAATCACCATCGCATAAAAGATCCAGATGCAAACCTCTAGCTAGAAAATCTCCTGTAAGAAGCGAAAGGTCGCTATACACGAACCGGGTACTCCACAGACCTGCATAGGTATCTCTCTCGCCTTCAAACCCCAGGGCACGAGACAAGAGATAGAATTCATCAGCAATGTCGCGCGAAAAATCGCAACTTTCATTTGAACTAACCACATTGCCTTTGATTTGCACTTGCAGTGAGTGAAATCGCATGGCCCACCCTCATCACTCAATTCAATTTAAGCTCCGCAAGAAAGAGTGACTACATTACCATTGTGATGCCCCCAGGGTTTTTGAGTTCCAGGTGCAAACCCTTCCCCGTAGGTATACCACTTTGTACTCTTAGTTCCATTGCATCGATACCGAGCAACCGCAGCTTTCCCCCTGCCACCGCCTGGCCACACCGATACCATGCCGGACGAAGCCTTGGTGGAATATCCGAACCATCCCGTTTTCGCTTTTAGCGTTGACTTCACCCCCATTTTGCGACGCGCACCGCTAATAAGAGTCCACGACACATGTCCAGAGACCTCTGATCCTGATTTGTGAGCGTTATGTGCATCAATACGCCCAATGAACCTTACAGGGCGTGTTACAGCCATGGGCTGGATTGTGTTGTCTGCAGCGTCGTTGCCACCAACATAGCGATCAGATCCTTCAATCTGAGATGGAAACTCGTAGCTGTCACTTGAACCTAATTGGGCTATCGACTGTTTACTTTGGGGAGTTAGCTCAGAGGCGGAGGCCATAGTTGAAGTTGGCAACATCAAAGCTATTCCGATGGCAGTAACCTTAAACAATTTGGAAATCTTCATTTTATATCTCCGTCACCGTTGACATTGACTGTTGAGTGTGATGGGCATCGGGTGATGCATCCTGCCCTATTATAGGTTGGGCACACCTAACTGTCAACGGTTTTGTGTGCATTTACAGCACTAGAAGTCCCCGCTCGTCGTAGACCGACGTGCCCGCCTGGGCGCTGCCGCCTCGGATCGCGCGGTCGAGGGCCATGATGGTGGCGATGACGCCGTCGCTCTTCCCGGTGGACCTGGCGGGAGTCTTGTCAAAACTTGCCCCGCCGCTGGGTTACATGAGGTCACTGCACCGAACGATCCGCAGTCGCGCAGGGCGGCCTACCCAACGTGAGTCAGCACCGGCAAGTGCACACCGCAGCATCGGTAGCGAGACGCTCGACACTCTGGAACGGCGGTATCACGATGGCGAGGCGCTCCGCGCGATCGCGAACGATGTCGGTATGAGCCGTCGCCGGCTGGCGTCACTGCTTCGGGGGCGAGGCGTCCGTATCCGCGGAGCGTCTCCTCCTTCCGCAGAAGTTCGAGAGATGGCCCGGCTCTACCGTGTCGACGAATCACTCAAACGCATTGGTGGGGCTTGGGGTACTCAGCTGGCACGGTTCGGAACCACTTGCTCACCGCCGACGTCCTTGCCCACACCGGCATTAACGCCCCGGCGCAACTCACCGCAGAAACAAAACTGCCTCGCCATCAGTGAACTGGCCCCCGAAAGTTGGACTGGTTTAATTCTAGGCGGTTAGGGCTTCAAG
>OKEG01000160.1_pt1 | contig 26290 bp, 21 predicted proteins | sample 1614111 | NCBI WGS metagenome assembly OKEG01 (sample SAMN04436907, study PRJEB24849) | human gut metagenome | biome: human gut; feature: NICU; material: stool | host: Homo sapiens | place: USA: Saint Louis, MO | collected 2012-04-09 | reverse complement strand
CCCCCGCCGCAATCGAAGATGATTAGTTCTAATGTAAAATGGCGCGGTATTTGTTCCCTTGACAGCGAGTGCCGGCAAATTGTAGAACCGCGCTCTGGTTCGGCGGCCTGAAAGAGCCCATGGACGATAGATTGGTAGCCTTTGATTATTTCACTGGCATTGGCTGCTTTGTGGAAAACTCAGCAGGTCCTGGACACTTCGGGGCTGGGGCCAGCTAGGGCGTGCGGCGAATTGCGATGCTCGGCCTTCGAGTGAGGCCGGCAGTCACTGGACCGCCTTTTTCTCTATCGCACGCTCGGGAGGCGGCGGGCGGGCTCGGTAAAACGTTTTGCGCCAAGTGGGCCGCGGAAATCGGGCCCGTGCAAGGCTAAGTGGCAGCGTCAGGGTTTCCCAGTTGCCTGCTTAGGGGCCCGCTAGATCCTGCTTGTGGCTATGAGAGAATCGAACGGCTAGCTATGTACCTACCGGGAACGGGCGATGACCGACACTTCTGAACTCCTCGATTCGATCACTCCGAAACAAACGGCAAAGGTGAACGTGTTGGAGAGGGCAGTGTGGCAAACTGCCGACGACTTCCTTCGCCTCATCGTTCCAGCGGAGAACTACGGTGATTACATCATCCCGTTCACGGTGCTGCGGCGCCTCGAGGGGCGCCTCGAGGCGACGAAGCCTCAGGTGCTTGAGCTTGTGCGGCGCGAGGCGGCGAAGGGGACGCTGCCGCATATCGTGGCCCTCAAGATCGAGAATCAGTTTGGTCTTCGGTTTTGGAATACGTCGGATCTTTCGCTTGAACGGCTTGCGACGTCCGACGATGAGCTGAAGTCAGGCCTCAAGCAGTATCTCAACGCGTTTTCGGCGAACATCCTCGGGATTTGGGATGCCTTCGAGTTCGATAAGCTCATCGATTTCCTCGCTCGCAACGACCAACTGTGGAACATGGTGAGCCACTTCGCTTCGATTGATATGAGCGATGCTGCCCTCCAGGATCAAACGATGGGGGACATTTTCGAGAACCTCATGTACCGCTCGTTTGCCCGCAAGGCGAAGGATGCCGGTGAGTTTTATACCCCGCGTGACGCTGTGCGGCTCATGACCTCGATTCTGTTCACATCCGATGACACTGAGCTTGACGAGGATGGCATCATCCGCTCGGTTTATGATCCGACGGCTGGCACGTGCGGCATGCTGATTACAGCGCGCAATGCGCTTCGCCAGATCAACCCCGGCATAGACGTCGTGATCGCTGGTCAGGAGCTCAAGGAGTCCTCCTACGCACTCGGTAAGTCCGACTTGCTCATGCAGGGGTTCAAAGATCCCGAGGTTCTCAAGTCCGGCAACTCCCTCACGAACGACCAATATAGGGATCAAACGTTCGATTACATCCTCGCCAACCCTCCATACGGGTCCTCGTGGAAGGCGTTCCAGGGAAAAATCAAGGAGCTCCAGGAGCTGGGAGATCCTCGATTCTCGCAGGGGCTGCCGTCGGTAAGCGACGGGCAGATGCTCTTCCTCATGCACATCGCTCATAAACTCGCCCCCGCGGATGGCCCCACAAAGGGCGGGCGCGCTGCGGTGGTCACGAATGGCTCCCCGTTATTTACGGGCGATGCTGAGTCGGGACCGGACGGCATCCGCAAGTTCCTCATCGGCGCCGAGGGAGGCACCGACATTCTCGAGGCGATCATCGCGCTGCCGAACGACATGTTTTACAACACCGGCATTGCCACCTACGTATGGATCTTGGACCGCAACAAAGAGCCGCGTAGGCGCGGGAAGATCCAGTTTATTGATGCGACCGAGATGTGCGCGCCGATGCGTAAGAATATGGGTCAAAAGCGCGTGGAGCTGAGCGAAACCAATATTCGTGAGATCACGAAGCTCTATAAAGATTTCGAACCTAACGAGCGTTCCATCATCGTCACTCCCGATGAGCTGACCTTCCGCGATGTTCCTATGTTCAAGGTGGCTCGCTATTCGGTGTCCGTCACCGACGAGGCCGTCGAGCAGGCGCTCGAGCACAAGTCGGCCTTCCCCGAACACGAAGTCGTGATCCGCCAGATGGCGGGCAAGTCGTACAACGAGCTGCCGAAAGCGCTGAAGGCCGAGGCGAAAAAACACGGCGTGAAAATGGGCGCGCCTTTGCTGAAGCACATCATGAGTACTCTCGCAATCGTCGACGAGAACGCCCCAGAATCGCTCGACGAGAAAGGGCACCCCGTCATCGATTCGTCCAGCAAGCTCACCGAGCGAATTCCCTACACCGAGAACGTTACCGAGCACATGCAGCGCGAGGTGCTTCCGTTCGTGCCCGACATGCAGTGGGATGAGAGCACCGCTAAGGTGGGCACCGAGCTTCCTCTCACCCGCCTGTTCTACAAGCCCGAAGAAACCCGCTCCCTCGAAGAGCTCGACGCCGCCATCGCGGCTTCGCTCGAGCGCATCTACGCGAGGTTTAAGGAGATGGGAACTCATGAAAACTAATATTCCATATGGTGTGCTCGAGGGTTGCAGGTTCCCTTTAGTCCCTTTAGGTGCGATCGCAAACTTCACCTCGGGATGGACTCCGTCTTCAAAGAACCCTGCTTATTATGGCGGCGTTAACCAGTGGGCAACTATCGCAGACTTGAATGCTCATTATATCTCGGATACGCGCCAGAGGATCTCAAATGTAGCTGTGCGTGACGCTGGACATCCAAAGCAATCTAAACCGGGTGATCTACTTTTTTCCTTTAAGCTTTCTGTAGGGATGGCTTCAATCGTTAGCTCCCCAATGTATACGAATGAAGCTATAGCTACTTTTCGACCCTCGAGCTCGTTGGATATTGGTTTCGCCTATTATGCGTTTCCTGTTTTCCTCTCTGCGGCTGCTAGGCCAAATATATACGGGGCGCCATTGCTAAGTGCTAGCCTAATCTCCCGTGCCAGAGTGCCTCGGTTGTCGTTGATTGAGCAGCGGCGGATCGCGGATTACCTTGACGAACAGGTCCAGGAGATTGATTTCCAGTCTGCACAGTTAAATGAATTGATCGATAATCTGCGTGTCCGTTCGATCGTGTCACGCAGCGCACAAATATATAGCGATTCTTGCGGTGCTGAACGGAAGCTATGGTCACTAGTCACTAAAACTGACGATGCCTCTGTGTCGAGGGAGTCTATTTCGTTAGAGAATATGGGTAGTTGGAACGGGATAGCGGAGCCTCAGAAAAATGAATGTTTAGTGACCGGGGTGCCTTACTTTGTAGGTGATGTCTTGTTTGGGAAACTTAGACCTTACCTCGCTAAAGTTTATCGAGCAGAGACTGTTGGTGTTGCCGTAGGTGATCTGCATGTCTACAAGGCTGGCCCTGAAATTGATTCGGGATTCCTAAAACACCTGCTTCTTACTTCAAAGTTTATTGAGTATGCAGAAAGATGCTCGACGGGTGTTAAAATGCCACGCGTTGAATGGTCCAAAATTAGTCAGTTTCGAGTCCCGCTCCCTGCGCTTTCGAGGCAATTTGAAATCGCCGACAGGCTTGACCGTGAGACCGCTGAGACGGACTTCCTCATCAAGGAAGCGACTGAGCTCATCGAGAATCTCAAGGCGAGGAAAACGGCGCTGATTACCGAAGTGGTGACGGGACGGAAGAAGGTTTAGGTCATGGTGAACCCGATTCATGAAGAAGCAATGGAGCTGACGATCTGCCGAGCGCTTGCTGCGCAGGGGTGGATTTGGGATGAAGGCGCAAACGACCGCGGCTTTGATCCGGAACTCGGGCTGTTTCCCGGCGACGTGCTCCAATGGCTTTCCACGCAGTATCCGGACGAATACGAGCGGGCGATCCCGGCCGAAGCAAACGAGGTCGAACGCAAGGCGCGCGAAACGCGGCTGCTTAGTCGACTCGCGAAAGAACTCGACAGGAAACCGCGCCTGGACGGAATCACGCGCAAGGTTGATGGCGGCCTGCTCGGCACGCTGCGCGACGGTTTCTCCTTTACTCAGGCTGACCGTGGAACTGTCATCTTTCCCGATATGGCAGGGTTCTTTCCCTACGATCCCGCAAAAACAGACGCCGTCGAAAAAGCTGAGGCGAACCGCCTGCGTGTGCTGCAGCAGGTCCACTTCGAAAAGGGCAACGGGAGCGAAATCGACCTCGTTTTGCTCGTCAACGGCATCCCCGTCGTCACGATGGAACTCAAAACCGACAACACCCAGTCGATCGCCGACGCCGTTGCCCAATACCGCCGCGACCGCATCCCCAAGAAATCTTCCCGTCCTCTGTTGAATCCGGGGCGCTGCCTTGTGCACTTCGCCGTCTCCTCGAGCGAAGTCATGATGACCACTGAACTCAAAGGCAAGGACACCGTCTTCCTGCCGTTCAACCAAGGCACCGAAGAGGGCCGTGCCGGCAACCCCGCAAACCCAAACGGGTACCGCGTTGCGTACCTGTGGGAAAAGGTACTCACCCCCGAATTGCTCCTGCGAATTATCAGGGACTACGCGCTGTGGGAGCCATCCTCCAAAGGCACTGACGGTAGGCTTATATTCCCGCGCTTCCACCAACTGCGCTCCGTGGAACGTGTCACCGACGACATGCGCCGCGGAGTAGCCGGCAAGCGTTACCTCATCCAACACTCCGCCGGATCCGGTAAAACCAAAACCATCGCCTGGCTTGCGCACCGCGCCAACAAAATGCTCCACGGGGACGGCACGAAGCTGTTCGACTGTGTCATTGTCGTCACCGACCGCACCTCGCTCGACCGGAATGTTGCCGACGGTCTCTCGCTCCTCCAGGCCGCCGAAGGCATGGTCCAAAACATTACGAGCGACGACACCTCGAAATCCGAAAAGCTCCGGCATTACCTCACGCAGGGCAAACGGATCCTCTCCACCACGATTCAAACGTTCCCCGCGCTTGCGCAGCTCATCGAGGATTCTCCGGCTTTGCGGGGCCGGAGGTGGCTGCTCATTATCGACGAAGCACACTCCTCCCAGCACGGCAAAGCATCACGCTCACTGCTCGAAACGCTCTCGGATCTTCCGGGACAACTCGCTCATGCTGCGCAGCGCGCGGCCGACGACGCCTCTGACGATCGACAAAATACTGGCGACGGATCGACCCGCGCGGAAAAAGACCGACGCACGATGCTCGAAGACTCTGCCGTTGCCAGGGCCACCAACATCATGATCGTGGCGTTCACAGCGACGCCCAAAGCGCGCACCCTCGCCGTCTTCGGCGAAAAGGATCCGGAGAACCCCGACCGGCGCTACCCCTTTGACCTTTACTCGATGGCGCAAGCCATCGACGAAAAGTTCATCCTTGACGTTCTGCAGAACTACATCTCCCTTGACCTCTACGCCAGGATCGAGGACAAGCTCGGCCGCGAAGACGACGTGGTGCTGGGGGAGGCCACAGCCGCAATCGTACGGTTCGTGCGCTCGAACGAAAAGACAATCCACGCCAAAGCAGAAGTAGCCGTCGAGCACTTCCACAACAATGTGCGGCCCCTCCTTGGCTCGACCGCCAAAGCGATGGTTGTGTGTGACGATCGAATGAGCGCTTACACATGGTTTAGGGCCGTGCAAGACGTCATCGCGAGTAATCCGAAGTACCGAGGCATGCAGGCCCTCGTCGCCTTCTCGCAGCCCCTAAACGTTTCCCGCGATCCGTACAACGAGCACATCGTCACCGAGTCCTCGCTCAACAACGAGAATAGGTCCGACGGTTCCCGGCGTATGGAAACGACCGCGATGTTCGACGGGGACAGCTACAAGTTCCTTATCGTCGCCAACAAATTCGTCACTGGTTTCGACGAACCGCGCCTTTCCGCAATGTACGTTGATAAGCCCCTTTCCGGAGTGCTCGCCGTGCAGACCCTTTCGAGGCTCAACCGCACGATGCCCTCGAAAAACAAAACGAAAACCTACGTCGTGGATTTTGTAAACTCTCCCGAAGCGATCCTCGGCGCGTTCCAGCCGTACTATTCCCAAGCCACGATCGACACGAGCGTGGACCCGAACGCGTTGCCTGACCTTGGCCGCCTACTTGATTCTTCGCCGTTTTACGACCAAGAAGAGATGGAAGCGGTCGCAAACGTCGTGCTCGACCGCGACATCGACGTGAGGCGTAAGGACTCTTTGATTCAAGGCCGCCTCGGGCCGGTCGTCACGAGGTGGACGGACATGTACCGGGCCGCGATCGCGAACGACGACGCGGAAAGCAAAGCGATCGCCACAGACTTCCGCGCAAACCTCCTTAAGTACGTGCATGCGTGGGACTTCCTCAGCCAGTTCATTGACTTCCAAGAAGTCACGCTCCACAAGCGTGCAGTGTTTGCCGACATCCTCGCGCGCAACCTCAAACTCGGAAAACGCGCAGAAGCAGAAGATTTCGTGACCGGTGTGGACATCGTCGCGACCGCAATCACGGGCGACGTTGAGAGCGGAGAAACGCTTGAGCTCGACATCGATCAGGCGCGCGCGCCGCTTCCCGTCCCGGGATTCGACGGGCGTGTGTCTTCCGGCGGTGAAGGCGACCCGCTTCAGGGCGCGTTTCAGCAAGCGGTGGAACAGGTCAACGAACTGTTTGCGGCAGCCGGAATCGACATTTCGGATTCCACGAGCAGACGCAATGTTTATGCAGTGTGGGAAAAGCTCACGGGCGACGAGGAGGTCGAACAGCTCGCGAGTAAAAACTCCGAGAGCGCTCTCTCAAAGTCCCATACGATGCGTCGCAAAGTTGTCGAAGCACTGTTTGATATCGATAGCGATCAGGAGCAATTTAGTCAGATGATGCAGGGCAGCGAAGACGCACTCGACGTCTTCGTTAAGGCCATGTCGCGCCTCGCCGCCGCCGCAAATGAGGACAAGAAAAACGGCATTGAACCGCGAGAAGAGGAATCAACTGTCGAAAAGCGGCTTCGCGGACTCCTCGACGTTCTGCGTGAGAACACCGACGGGAGCATCGTGGAGGAAAAACTCGCGATGAGACTCGATCAGGCACTCAAAGCGCGCGGTAGCACCAACGTGTTCGAGGTCCTACGCGCAGAGTTCGTCGCAAACGCTCTTCCCGTTGACGGGGTGCTCTTCGAGCGCGTCGCGACGTACGCGATGCAGAACTACTAGGCGAATGATCCCGCGCGAGCGGTGAAACCTTGAGACCTAAAGTTTCACGAACGCCTCGGCGGTGACACTTTAGGCCCTAAAGTGTCACGCCCGCCCTACTCCGCGCGCTTCGCGAGCAGCTGCCCGAGCAGCTCCTTGACCTCTTCCGGATCGGCGATGCGGAAGCTCGCCGCGGTTTCGCCGCCTCCGACCTTGATCGTGAGGTCGCTTTCGCTCGCACGGTTGAACACGGACTCGTCGGTGACGTCGTCGCCGAGGTAGAGCCACGCGTCGCACGCGCACGCGCGGGCGAGGGCCTCGATCGCTTCGCCCTTCGTCGCGGGGATCACCGAGAACTCCACGACGGCCTTTCCTGGCGTGACCTTTGCGTGGCGGATCGAGCGTGCATACTCGAGGGCTTCTTCGGTCGCGTTCGCGGCGCCGCGGCCCTTCGCGTTGCGCGTGTGGAGCACGGCGGCCGTGGGCTTTTTCTCTACCTCGGTACCCGGGTACTTGCGGGAAATCCGCTCGAGAGCCGCCGTGATGGTCTCCAGCTGCGAGCGGCGCTCATTCGTCATCGAGAGCGACGAGGAATCGAGAATGCCCGCATCCATGCTCTCGGGAAGCGCCCCCACCTCGGCACCGTGCGAGCCAATCAGCACAACCGAACTCGGCATCTCGGTGAGACCGTCTAGGTCCTCGAGGGAACGCCCCGACACGAGAGCCACATTCGTGCCTTCGAGGCCCGAAAGGGAACGTAGCGCTTGAAGCGACTCCGGAATCGCACGCGCCTCGTCGCGGTTTGCGACGATCGGTGCCAGCACGCCATCGAAATCTGAAGCGATCAGCACACGCGGCGTGGCCGCAAGAGCCTCGAGTGCAGAATCGAGCTCAGCGCGAGGTGGGCAAGCGTCGGCACTGAGAGTGGGGCGAGCCGGAGCCTTCCTGGCTTCCTCACTGCGATCCCCGCCCATGCGCTCGAGTGATTCGAGGAAGTCAGCTGCCCACCGCTGCACGTCGTGATCAAACACCTGGCGGCGAAGCGAACGCATGTTGTCTTGCTGCTCTTCCTCGCTCATCGCGAGTGCGTGGAGGATCGCCGATTTGAGCTCGTCAATGTCGTGTGGGTTCACGAGGGTCGCGGCGCGAAGCTCATCGGCGGCGCCCGTGAACTCCGAAAGCACGAGAACGCCGCGCTCATCGATGCGCGAGGCGATGTATTCCTTCGCCACGAGGTTCATGCCGTCGCGAAGGCTCGTCACGAGCACCACGTCCGCGCACATGTACAGCGCGGTCATGTCGGTGCGGGGGAACGTGCGGTGCATGTACGAGATGGCGGGGCGGCCAATCGGGGCGAAGTCACCGTTGAGACGGCCGACGGTCAACTCGATTTCATCGCGCAGCTGCTTGTAGGCATCGACCCTTTCGCGTGACGGGGTCGCGACCTGGATCATCGTGACCTCGTGCGGGTCGATCGCGCCGTCGTTGAGGAGCTCGCCGTAGGCCTTGAGGCGGTGGCGGATGCCCTTCGTGTAGTCGAGGCGGTCGACGCCGAGCACGACCTTCTTGGGGTTGCCTAGCTGCTCGCGGATCTCCTTCGCGCGCGCGAGCACCGCTGGATCCTTCGTGAGCTCGTCGTACACGCTCGCGTCAATAGAGATCGGGAAGCAGCGCGCCTCCACGGTGCGGTCGTCTTCAAGGCCGAGGCCCGGCACGATGATCTGGTGCTCGTTCGCGCGGTAGCCGAGGATCTGACGTACGCACGTCGTGAAGTTGATGGCATCGCGCTCGCGTTGGAAACCGAGCAGATCCGCGCCGAGCAGACCCCGCAGAACCGAGTCGCGCTTTGGCAGCTGCGCGAAAAGCTCGAACGGGGGGAAGGGAATGTGGTTGAACCAGCCGATCGTCACATCTGGGCGGAGGCTGCGGATCATCTCGGGAACCAGTTGTAGCTGGTAGTCGTGCACCCAGATCGTGCCGCCCTCGGCCGTTGCGGCGGCAGCGGCCTTCGCGAACTTCCGGTTCGCCTCGACGTAGACGTCCCACCAGGTGCGGTGAAAGTTCGGGTCGGCGATCACGTCGTGGTAGAGCGGCCACAGCGTGTCGTTCGAGAAGCCCTCGTAGTATTTTTCGACTTCTTCGGCCGTGAGGGTCACGGGCACGAGATGCATGGTGTCGATGTCGAACGGATCGATGTCTTCATCTGCGCCGCCGGCCCAGCCAACCCACGCGGCCGATTCCGCGTTGCGCATGACCGACTCCATCGCAGTGACGAGACCGCCCGGGCTCGTGACCCACTCGGTCGAACCATCGGGAGCCGTTTTGCGATCGACCGGGAGGCGATTGGCGACGACAACGAGGGATGCGCGGGACATGATGCTCCTTTTCCGAGGCGCGTGCTTCACCTCCTGACGCTACCAATCCCGGATGGATGCTTATGTAAAGGCGTTCGTCTTTGCACGTGGACACGATCTCGGCGCCGCGGCCCCTCGACCTAGGGTTTTGGCCAACGAATGTCCCCTAGAGCAAGGAGTAGACATGCGCGCACACGAGGCGGGAGCCCTCCACGGGAACGATCTCGTTCCCCAGTGGTTGCCCTACCCGAGCGACGTCAACTACCTCATCGAAGGGCTGTGGAGCACGAAGACGACGCGTAACGCTCGCGGCGAGGTTGAAATCGCGGGAGTCGCCGTCAGCGCTATCAAGGAACGGTTCGGGACGCCCACATTCGTGATCGACGAAGACGATTTCCGCTCGCGCGCCCGGCTTTTTCGTGACACGTTCGAGCGAGCATTTGGGCCGCTTGCCGGCGTGGATATGAGCTATGCGGGTAAGGCCTTTCTTTCAACCGCGGTCGCGCGGTGGGTGCGCGAAGAAGGGCTCGGTCTCGATGTGTGCTCGGGTGGGGAGCTCGCGATTGCGCTTCGCGCGGGATCCGACGCCAGCCGCCTCACCTTCCACGGAAACAACAAGAGCGATGCTGAGCTCACCCTCGCCGTCGAGACCGGGGTCGGGCGCATCGTCATCGATTCTCTCGACGAGATCGACCGCCTCAACGCCATTGCCGCTCGCCTAGGGACCTCCCAACCGGTGCTGCTGCGCGTGACCTCGGGCGTTGAAGCCCACACACACGAGTTCATCTCGACCGCGCACGAGGATCAGAAGTTTGGCATATCGATTACGACGGGGGACGCACTCGAGGCAATCCGTCGCGTCGAGGCCGCGGACGCGCTCAGGCTCGAGGGCCTGCATTCGCACATCGGCTCGCAGATCTTCGACACGAACGGCTTCGAGGTAGCGGCGCGGCGCGTGCTCGCGCTCGCGAAGGAAGGGCGCGAGGCGATCGGACGCCCGATCACCCACATCGTGCTCGGCGGCGGCTTCGGGGTGATGTACACGACCCAGAACACCCCGCGCACGGCCGAGCAACTGGCCGAGCAACTCGCCGCGATCGTCGAAGATTCCTGCCGCGCACTCGAGCTAGAGATCCCAAGACTCGGCTTCGAACCGGGCCGTGCGATCGCGGGCCCCTCGACCCAAACGCTTTACACGGTGGGAACGCTCAAGGATGTCGAACTCGGCGGCGGGCAACAGCGTCTCTACGTCTCGATCGACGGGGGCATGAGTGACAACATCCGTACAGCCCTCTACGACGCTGACTACTCGTGCCTGCTGTCCAATCGCACCTCCGAGGTCGAGCCTCGCGTTGTGCGCGTCGTCGGCAAACACTGTGAAAGTGGCGACATCGTGGTGAAAGATGAATACCTGCCCGCGGACGTCAGGCGAGGAGATCTCATCTCCGTGCCCGTCACGGGTGCCTACTGCTATGCCCTCGCCTCCAACTACAACTGTGCGCTGAGGCCCGCCGTCGTTTCCGTGAAAGACGGGGAAGCGAGCGAGATGATCCGCCGCGAAACCCTGGAGGATCTCCTCGCGCGCGACCTGGGGTAACGGTAGGGGAGTGGGAAGTGTTGGGTCCCGCACCCCGACACTCGCTACGCTTGAGGTGATGCACGCACGCGATAGGCCCGTGCGAGTGAGTAAGCGAAGCGCCGCGAACACCACCGCGCGCAAGAGAGGGATGTGTGAGAATCGCGAGAGAACGCGTCACGGTGCAGCCGTGCGCGACGAGCGCCAACCTAGGCCCGGGCTTCGACAGCCTCGCCCTCGCTCTCGAGCTTCGTGACCGTTACACGCTCGAGGTCACCACGGGGGAAACCGAGGTCACCATTCGTGGCGAGGGAGCCGGCGAGCTGCCCACTGACGATACGAATCTCATCGTGCGCACGCTGCGCGAAAGCCTTGAATGGGTCGGCGCGCCCCAGATCGGCGTGCGACTCACGTGCACGAACGTCATTCCCCAGGGCGCGGGGCTCGGCTCGAGCGCCGCGGCGATCGTGGGCGGAATCGCTCTCGCGCGCGCCATAATTCAGGAACCGAATGCGCTGGACGAACGCGCAATGCTCGAGATCGCAACATCGATCGAGGGGCATCCCGATAGTGTCGCCGCCGTTATCCACGGCGGCGTGTGCCTTAGCTATATGGATGGCGAAAATGCCCACGCCGTGCGCGTGCGCGTCGCGAGCGACGCCAACGGTCGGCCCGTTCTGCGCCCCCTCATTATGTGCCCGAACCGCACGCTCTCGACGACCACGGCTCGCGCGATACTGAGCCCCGAGGTACGCCGCCGGGACGCGACCCACAACATTGCCCGTGCCGCTCTTCTCGTGCACGCTCTTGCGGAAGACCCCTCACACCTGTTCGCGGCTACGGCGGACCGACTTCACCAGGATGAACGCAGCGCCCATATGCCCCAGAGCGTGGGCCTCGTCCACGTGCTGCGCTCGCAGGGTGTCCCCGCCGTGATTTCGGGCGCGGGGCCGACGGTGCTCATCCCCATCGACGCCCCGGACGACATCGCACGCATCGTCCGCGAAGTCGTCGAAGACCCCGACGGCTGGCGCCTGGCGCGCGTGCCGCTTGCACAAGAGGGCATTCACACTGTGTTATCGTGAGGTTGCTCGGCCACGCGAACGTGGCCCCGCCCTCGTTGAAGGCTGGCAAACCGCCCCGCGCAAAGCCACAATCCTTCCCTCGGCGGTAGGCGCTCGCAGAAGAGAACCTCTCATGGTGGTCGAGCATTCCTCACACCGACCGGTGCCCCTATTTCGGCGTGAAGCACACGAGCCTCCCGCCCCAGTGCCCGAGTGCGCGTTTTCCCCCGAAAAAGCACGGTCATCTCACGAAACTGAGTACAACCACGGGACACACACCTCAGAAAGGACCCCGGGTGAACGACAACTACACCGACGCCGCCGAACTTTCGGCAAAGAGGCTCCCCGAGCTTCAGGCCATCGCGACTTCCATGGGCATCCGCGGCGTGCGCAAGCTCCGCAAAGGCGAGCTGATCGAAGCAATCCGTACAGGCAAGGCGCCGTCGGCTCCCGCCGCGCGTACCGAAAAGACGAGCCCCTCCGACGACGCGCCCGCGGCTCCCGCTCCTCAGAGCGCTGAGACGGCACAGAAGCCCTCGCGCTCCCGCAACCGCAACGAGGATCAGGAGCGCGGCGATGGACAGGACCGCAACACCGAGTCCACCGGTGATACCAACGAACGCGCAGAGCGTCGCCGCGGCGAGCGCCCGCGTCGGGTCGAAGACATCGAGCTTCCCGATTCAGAAACCACGCGCGATCGCCGCAAGGGGGAACGCCCCGACCGCCGCGAGCGCGGCAACGATAAAGGCCGCGATACCAAGCAGGGCGATCAGAAGAATCCCGATGGCGAAGGCCGCCGCGATGGTCGCAACAACCGCTCCGGCAACGACAGCGATGACAACAACAACGATCGCCGTAGCCGCCGCTCGCGCGGACGAGACCGCAACCGCAACCGCAACCGTCGCGACAACGACAATAACGGCGAGCCGCAGATCCACGAAGACGACGTCCTCGTCAAGGTCGCGGGCATTCTCGACATTCGCGACAACTACGCGTTTGTGCGCACGACCGGCTACCTGCCCGGCCCGAGCGACATCTACGTGTCGATGAACCAGGTGCGCAAGTACGGCCTGCGCAAGGGCGATGCGATCGTCGGCCAGGTCAAGGCGCCGAAGGACGGCGAGGAGCAGCAGCGCCAGCAGGATTTCCACCACGGCGGTGGAGGCCGCGGGCGCGGGCGCAACAACCGCCACTCGAAGTTTGCGGCGCTCGTGAGCGTCGACACCGTCAACGGAATGACTCCCGAGAAGGCTAAGACGCGCGTCGAGTTCAACAAGCTCACGCCGCTGTACCCCGATACGCGTCTTCGCCTCGAGAACAAGGCCACGAATTTCACGCCGCGCATCATCGACCTCGTTGCCCCCGTTGGCAAGGGCCAGCGTGGCCTCATCGTCGCGCCCCCGAAGGCGGGTAAGACCATCATCCTCCAGCAGGTCGCTGATGCGATCACGCAGAACAACCCCGAGGTTCACCTCATGGTTGTTCTCGTGGACGAGCGCCCCGAGGAAGTCACCGACATGCAGCGCACGGTCAAGGGCGAGGTCATCGCCTCGACCTTCGATCGTCCCGCCGATGACCACACGACCGTCGCCGAGCTCGCGATTGAGCGCGCGAAGCGCCTCGTGGAAATGGGGCGCGACGTCGTCGTGCTCCTCGATTCGATCACGCGCCTCGGCCGTGCCTACAACCTCGCGGCGCCCGCCTCGGGCCGGATCCTTTCCGGTGGTGTCGATTCCTCGGCGCTCTACCCGCCTAAGCGTTTCTTTGGCGCGGCTCGCAACGTCGAAAATGGCGGCTCGCTCACGATCCTTGCCACAGCCCTCGTGGACACGGGGTCGAAGATGGACGAAGTGATCTTCGAAGAGTTCAAGGGCACCGGCAACTGGGAGCTCAAGCTCGACCGCAAGCTCGCTGAGCGCCGCATCTTCCCGGCCGTTGACGTCAACGCCTCGGGAACGCGTCGCGAAGAAGAGCTCATGGGCAACGAAGAGCTCGCCATTATGTGGAAGCTCCGCCGCGTGCTCGGCCAGCTCGAACAGCAGCAGGCGATCGAGCTTCTCCTCGAGCGCCTCAAGAAATCGCAGTCGAACAGCGAATTCCTTCTCGCCGTTTCGAAGACGACCCCGAGCGTTCCTCGCCAGAGCGAATAGCCCCGCTCCGAGCGGGGTCTGTAAGCAGAGTTACAGGCAGCGCACTGGAGCTAGCAGTCCCATTCGTGGGAAACTAAACGACGGTTCTGGTTCACGGCCCGCATCCCGGCGCCGACCCAGCGGCCATGATCGAAAAGGAGACATCACATGAAGAAGGGGATTCACCCCGAATACGTGGAGACCACGGTGACCTGCACCTGTGGCAACACGTTCGTGACGCGCAGCACGAAAGCCGACGGAAAGATCAACTCCGAAGTGTGCTCGGCTTGCCACCCGTTCTACACCGGTAAGCAGAAGATTCTTGACACCGGTGGCCGCGTGGCCCGCTTCGAAGCGCGCTACGGCAAGCGCAAGAAGTAGCTTTTCAAAGCGGCGTCGGCACCCCGCCTCCATGTGGGATGCCGGCGCCGCTTTCGCGTACGCGAAACCACTACGTCCGCCTCATTACGCCAAGAAAGACCCTCATGTTTGAGAACGTGTCCTCGCTCGTTGACGAATACTCGGCCCTCGAGCAGCAAATGGCCGACCCGTCCCTCCATAATGACCACAACAAGGCTAAGCGAGTGGGGCGCCGCTACGCCGAACTCGGACCCGTGGTCAGCACGTACCGCGAATGGCTCACGGCAGGCGAGGATCTCGAAACCGCTCGCGAATTCGCCGAAGAGGACCCCTCGATGGCGGAGGAAGCTCACGCGCTCGAACGCACGCGTGAGGAACTCACGGCTAAGCTCGAAGAGCTGCTTGCCCCGCGCGATCCCAACGATGCTCGTGACGTGATCCTCGAGGTCAAGGCCGGTGCGGGCGGCGATGAGTCCGCGCTCTTTGCCGCAGATCTCGTGCGCATGTACGAGGCGTACGCGACGAAGAATGGCTGGAGCACCGAAATCATCACGGAGACCGAATCGGATCTCGGTGGTTACAAAGACCTCGCGATGTCGATCCGCACGCGAGGCAACGTCGGCCCTGCGGAAGGCGTGTGGGCTCACCTCAAGTACGAAGGCGGTGTGCACCGTGTGCAGCGCGTGCCAGTGACCGAGTCGCAGGGGCGCATTCACACCTCGGCCGTCGGTGTCCTCGTCGTCCCCGAAGCCGATGAGGCAGATGAAGACGAGTTCCTCGCCGAACAGCTACACCCGAACAATCTTCGCATCGACGTCTATCGTTCCTCCGGCCCCGGTGGCCAGAGCGTGAATACGACCGACTCGGCCGTTCGCATTACGCACCTGCCTACGGGACTCGTCGTGAGCTGCCAGAACGAAAAGAGCCAGCTCCAGAACAAGGAACAGGCGATGCGCATCCTCCGCTCGCGCCTGCTCGATGCCGTACACGCTGAGCAGGAAGCGGAAGCCTCGGCGACGCGCCGCTCCCAGGTGCGCACCGTGGATCGCTCCGAGCGCATCCGGACCTACAACTTCCCCGAAAATCGCATCGCCGATCACCGCACCGGGTACAAGGCGAATAACCTCGATCAGGTGCTCAACGGCGAACTCGATCCGGTCGTAAAATCGCTCATGGATGCCGACCGTGAAGCGATGCTCGCCGCCGCGGGTTCGAACGAGTAAGAGCACGTGAACGAACACCGTGCCCCCGCTGCACACAACGGCCTGAGCGTTTCGCAGCGAGTGGCGCTCGCACGCCGAGGAGCACGCGCGCGGCTTCACGCGGCCGGCATCGCTTCAGCCGAAGCCGAAGCGCGGCTCATCGTTCTCCATGCAGCGCAGGCCGAGACTTCCCTCGTGCTCCTCGACCAGCTCCCCGAGACCTTCGAGGCTGACGTCGACGCGATCCTCGCGCGACGCGAAAGGCGCGAGCCCCTTCAACTGATCCTTGGGCAAGCCCCCTTTCGGCATCTCACACTCGAGACCGCTCGCGGCGTGTTCATCCCGCGGCCCGAGACCGAAACGGCACTCGACATCGCCCATGACTGGACGCGCGAGGAAGGCCGGAGAGCGTCGGACCCGCTGTACGCCCTCGATGCCTGCACCGGAAGTGGAACCCTCGCCGCGGCGCTCCTTGACGAATTCCCCGCCGCCCGCGTGAGCGCGTTCGACGTGAACCCGCGTGCCGCGGAACTTGCCCAGCGCAACTGCACAGCATCCGGGCCGGGGCGCTTTCGCGTTTTTCACGCCGAACTGCCCACGTGTCTCACTGAGCTCGATGGTTTCATCGACACGCACATTCCTGAGCGTCCGCTCGACCTCGTCATCGCGAACCCGCCCTATATACCCGCGAGCGCGATTCCCGCCGAGACCGAGGTGCGCGAGTACGACCCGCATGAGGCATTGTTCGGGGGAGGGGAGAGTGGCCTCGACGTTCCTCGCGCCGTGATCAACCTTGCCGCACGCCTGCTGCGGCCACGAGGCCTGCTCATCATGGAACACGACGAAAGCCAGGGAGCGCCGACGCGGGCCCTCGCCGCAGAGACACAGAGTTTTGACACGATTAAGACCGCGCGCGACCTCACGGGACGCGACCGCTTCCTCGTGGCGCGCGCAGCACAACAAGTGAGAGAATGACGCACGTGAGCGTATACGACTACACCGACGAATCCACGCGTGACGAAGCCCTCGAGGCTGCTGCCACCGCGGTCAAGGATGGCAAACTCATCGTTTTGCCGACCGACACCGTGTACGGCATCGGCGCCGACGCCTTCAACAAAGACGCCGTACAGGCACTCCTCGACGCGAAGGGGCGAGGCCGCGAATTCCCGCCGCCCGTGCTCATCGGCGACCCGAATGTCATGCACGCGCTCGGGTTCGATATTCCGCCGATCATCGAAGACCTCGTCGAGGAATACTGGCCCGGCGCGCTCACGGTGATCGTTCAAGCCCAGCCGTCTCTGCACTGGGACCTCGGCAACACCAAAGGCACCGTCGCGTTGCGGATGCCCGATCACGAGGCCGCAATTGCACTGCTCAAGAAAACGGGACCGCTCGCCGTTTCGAGCGCGAACAAGCACGGCGGCGATGCCGCCAAGAGCGTCATGGACGCGGCCGTGCAACTCGGCGACGCGGTTGAGGTCTACGTCGATGGCGGCAAGAGTCGCATCGGCGAGTCCTCCACGATTATCGACGCGACTGTGAACCCGCCCGAGATCCTCCGTCGCGGCGCACTGAGCGAAGAGGAGATCGTCGCAAAGTTCGGTGAGATTTTCACCCCCGAAGAGCCCGCACGCCCCGAAGACGAACAAGAAGACGAGGGGGCCGAGGCACCTCAAGAACAGTCACCTGCCGGCGAGGATAAGGCCGAGGCTTGAGGGTTTACCTCTTCCTCCTGCTGATCGCCGCGGCCGTCACCTATCTCGTGACGCCCGCGGCGCGCGTCGTTGCACGACGCATCGGCGCAATGACCGCCGTGCGCGAACGCGATGTGCACAGGGACGTGACACCGCGCCTCGGCGGAGTAGCGATGTTCGCGGGGGTCGCGGCCGCGATGCTTCTTGCCTCGAACGTGCCCTTCCTCGAACCGATCTTTCGGGGCTCGTTCAAGGTGTGGTCGATCCTCATCGCGGGTGGGTTCATATGTCTGCTCGGCGGCCTCGACGACAAATTCGACCTCGATTGGCTGACGAAGCTCGCCGGTCAAGTGCTCATCGCGCTCTTCGTTGCCTCGCAAGGAGTGCAACTTACGACCCTCCCGATCGGTGGCCTCACGCTGATTTCCGCTCGCTCGTCGCTCATCTTGACCGTCATCGTGATTGTGGCAGCGATGAACGCCGTGAACTTCATCGATGGGCTCGACGGCCTCGCCTCCGGAGTCATGGCGATCGGCGGGGTGGCCTTCTTCATTTATGCCTACCTCCTCACGCGAGACGTCTCCTCCACCGACTACTCCTCGATGGCGGCTCTCATCACTGCGGTCATGATTGGGGCGTGCCTTGGGTTTCTGCCTCACAACTTTTCGAAAGCGCGCATCTTCATGGGGGATTCGGGAGCGCTCTTCCTCGGTCTTTTGTTGGTCTCGGCAACCATCGCCGTCACGGGCCAGGTCGATCCGGGTCGCCTTGCCCCCGCCGATGCCTTTGGCCAGCTTCTCCCGATCCTCATGCCCGTGGGCGTGATGATCCTTCCAGCTCTCGATATGGTGCTCGCGGTTGTCCGGCGCGTGGGAAGTGGAAAATCGCCGTTTCACGCCGACCGTCGGCACCTGCACCACCGCCTTTTGAACCTGGGGCACTCAAAACTCGGCGCTGTTCTCATCATGTACACGTGGACGGCACTCGTGTCGCTGTGCCTGCTCGCACCCGTGTTCTTCGAGGCGAAGACCGCCGCGTTTATTTGGATCGGCTCGCTCGTCGTCGCTATAGTCGTGACGCTTGACCCCCTGCGAGCGCTCCACCGTGCTCGCCGCAACCAAGACGTGGAGAAAACCGCATGAGCACCGCAGAAAAGAACCGCGCGTACAACAACGCACTGGTGCAAAAAGCGATCGTGAGCGCGGTGATCGTGGGGGCCGTCATCGCTGCCGTCGTTGTGCTCGTTGCCTGGATCGGCTTCGATTCGCTCGCCCGCAACGGCGCGATCGTCGGTGCTCTCCTGTCTCTCGTGGTGACGCTGCCAGCGCTCATCGTCGCGTACTGGGGTATCGCCCAAAGCCCGCTCATCATGCTCGGAACGGTTGCGTGCACGTGGGGAGGCAAAATGCTTGCTCTCATCCTGTGCCTCATCCTGCTCAAAGGGGAGACATGGCTCTCAATGCAGTGGGTGGGGATTGCGCTTCTCTTCGGCGCTGTCGCCCCGATTGCGGTCGAAGGAGCGCTGCTCGCGCGAACACGACCGAAAATTGAGGTGTAAGAGGCACCGAACTGAGTCAAAGGTCCGCCTTGTCCTCTGTTATATTGATTCAGAATGCTGAGCGAATAGCGGCGCAGTCTGCACAGGTGCTGAATGCACCTGCATGGCGTGCAAACCGCCTCGACCAGATCGTCCCGTGCCCGTGGCGCGCAAAACGCGCGCCGACAACTCTGGAGTAAGAGCAGTTGATTCCTAGCGAAACTTCGCGCCTTGTCGCTGAAGGTGGGCTGGATTTTCATACCCCTTCCCTCGCCGACTTTTTCCCCGATGCGATTCTCTTTGCGGGCACCCCGTTTGAGTTCAACCGCGTGCAGCTCATTCGCCTCATCGTGGTCGTGGGATGCCTCGCGATCACGTACGCGATCGCCTCACGCGCCAAGGTTGTGCCGGGGCGCATCCAAAGCATCTTTGAGATCTTCATGGGCTTCATTCGCGACAACGCGATCGAGCCCGTCCTTGGTAAGGCAAAGGGGCGCCGCTTCGCTCCCATGCTCTACACGCTCTTCTTCCTCATCCTCGCGATGAACCTTGCCGGCGTGACCCCGGGCCTCAACCTCGCGGGCACCTCCGTGATCGGCATGCCATTCCTGCTGGCGATGTGGACCTTCGGCACCTACGTGTACTGCGGCATGAAGCAGCACGGCTTCCTCGGCTACTTCAAGCACGAAACCATGCCTCCGGGCGTGCCGAAGCCTGTGTACATCCTGCTCGCCCCGATCGAGTTCCTCCAGCTCGCCGTCGTGCGCTGGTTCTCGCTCACCGTGCGTCTTCTCGCCAACATGGTCGCGGGCCACATGATGCTCGTCGTGTTCATCTCCCTCTCGCAAGCGCTCCTGTTCTCAGGGACATGGCTCATTGCCGCGACCCCCTTCGCGGGGGCTTTCGCACTTGGCATTTTCGGCTTCGAAATCTTCGTTGCCCTTCTGCAGGCCTTCATCTTCACAGTGCTTTCCGCCGTGTACATCAACATGGCGACGAGCGAAAGCCACTAAGGCGTCTAGATTTTTCCGATTTTCCACCCCGAGCTTCGGCTCACAACCGAAACCCTGCCCGGCAATGCGGCAGAAAACTGAAAGGAATACCCTCGTGGGCACCACCATCCTCGCTGAAATCAACGGCAACCTCTCCTCGCTCAGCTACGGCATCGCCGCTTTCGGCCCGGCCCTCGGCCTCGGCCTAATCGGTGCTAAGACCGTCGAGTCGATGGCGCGCCAGCCCGAGATCCGCGGTTCGCTCCAGACCACGATGCTTATCGCCATGGCGTTCGTCGAGATCATCGCGCTCCTCGCGGTTGTGACCGGCCTCCTCTTCTCCTGAGGTTAATTCCGAATGTATCTGGCAAGTGGAGAAGGAGAGGTCAGCAAGTACGCCTTGCTGATCCCCGAGGTTCCCGAAATTGTTTGGAGCGCCGGCTTCATCCTCATCTTTGCCTTCGCATTTATGAAGTTCGTGCTCCCGAAGATGAACGAGGTTCTCGACGAGCGAGCAGCGAAGATCGAGGGAGGAATCCGTAAGGCGGAGGAGGCCCAGTACGAGGCCGATCGTCTCAAGGCAATGCAGGAAAGCGAACTCGCCGCTGCACGCCGTGAAGCCGCAGAGATGCGCGAGAAGGCCCGCGAAGAGGGCGCTCGCATCATCGAAGAGGCACGTACGCGCGCAAGCCTCGAGACCGAACGCATGATCGGGCTCGGCAAGCAGCAGATCGAAGCTGAACAGGCGCAGGCAAGCGCCGAGCTTCGCGGTGAGGTTGGCTCGCTTGCGAGTACCCTCGCCTCGAAGATCGTTGGCGAATCGCTCACCGATGATGAGCGTTCGCGCCGCGTGATCGATCGGTTCCTCGACGAGCTCGAATCGTCGACGGCGGCGAAGTAAGGAAGGCACAGCACATGCGCGGAGTTTCCGCCAAGTCGCTCCAGAGCGTGCTACGGCGCGCAGGGGAGTCCACCTCGGCGAACACCCCCAGCACCGAAATCGCGAGCGAGCTTTTCGAAGCCGTGCGCGTCATTGACTCGAGCAACCAGCTCGTGCGCCTCTTGAGCGACCCCGGTCGTGATGAGGACCTTAAAGCCGATGTCGTGCGGCGCCTTTTTGGCGGCCGCGTGAGCGAGGCCGCTCTCGAGGTTCTTCTTGAGGCCTCGCGGTGCACGTGGTCCGAGCAAAACCATCTCCTCGAGGGCATCGAGTTCGCGGGTGTTTCGCTCGTTCTCGACGAAGCTCGAGGGCGCGGCACGGCGCACGCCGTTGAAGAAGAACTCTTCCAGGTGGCGCGCCTCGTCGAGGACACCCCGGAGCTGTCTGAAGCATTCGACTCCAAGCGCGACGACGTTTCGGCGCGCGTAGGGATCATCGAACGTCTTCTGGGCGGCAAGGTGGATAAGGCGACCGTCTCACTTGCCGCGCAAGCGGTGAGCTTCGAGCCCGAAGCCAAGGTTCCCGCCCGTCTGCTCGAGTTCGCGAACTTCGCGAGCGCCGAACGCGACCGCCGCTCCGGCGTCGTCACGAGCGCGATCGCGTTGAGCCCCGAGCAGCAGGAACGCCTCACGCGCATCCTCTCCGCCCGTTACGGCGGCGAGCTGAGCCTGAACTACGAGATCGACCCGAGCGTGATTGGCGGCCTCCGCATCACGGTCGGCGACGACCTCTACGACGCCACGATCTTCGACCGTGTTCGCGATGCTCGCGAACGCATTTCCGCCTAAGAATCACCAACGAGAACACGTATCACCCCTCCCGGTACCGCCGGGAATGACCAAGAAGGAAGCGGAGCGCGATGGCCGAGCTCACCATTCGTCCCGAAGACATCCGGGACGCTCTCGACACTGCGGTGTCGAATTACCAGCCCCAGAACGCAGGTCGCGAAGAAATCGGCCGCGTCACCGAATCAGCAGACGGCATTGCACGCGTCTCGGGCCTGCCGAACCTCATGGCAAACGAACTTGTGCGCTTCGAGGACGGCACGCTTGGCCTCGCTCTTAACCTCGAACTTCGCGAAGTCGGCGTCGTCGTGCTCGGTGAATTCACCGGCATCGAGGAAGGGCAGGAGGTGCGCCGCACCGGGGAGGTCCTTTCGGTTCCCGTTGGCGACGGCTACCTCGGCCGTGTCGTTGACCCGATGGGCCGCCCGATCGACGGCCTTGGCGAGATCGCGACGACCGGCCGCCGCGCCCTCGAACTTCAGGCCCCCAGCGTTATGCAGCGCAAGAGCGTGAAAGAGCCTCTCCAGACCGGCATTAAGGCCATCGACTCGATGACCCCGATCGGTCGTGGCCAGCGCCAGCTCATCATCGGCGACCGCCAGACCGGTAAGACCACGATCGCCGTTGACACGATCCTCAACCAGAAGGCCAACTGGGAATCGGGCGACCCCGAACAGCAGGTGCGATGCATCTACGTCGCCGTCGGCCAGAAGGGCTCGACGATCGCTTCAGTGCGTGCGACCCTCGAGGAAAACGGCGCGCTCGAATACACGACCATCGTTGCGGCCCCGGCTTCTGATCCGGCCGGCTTCAAGTACATCGCGCCCTACGCGGGCTCGGCGATCGGTCAGCATTGGATGTATGAAGGCAAGCACGTCCTCATCGTGTTCGACGACCTGTCGAAGCAGGCCGAGGCCTACCGCGCCGTGTCGCTTCTTCTTCGCCGTCCGCCGGGCCGCGAGGCATACCCGGGCGACGTCTTCTTCCTCCACTCGCGTCTGCTCGAGCGCTGTGCAAAGCTCTCGGACGACATGGGCGGCGGCTCGATGACCGGTCTCCCGATCATCGAAACGAAGGCCAACGACGTCTCGGCGTACATTCCGACCAACGTCATTTCGATCACCGACGGTCAGTGCTTCCTCCAGTCGGATCTGTTCAACGCGAACCAGCGTCCCGCCGTGGACGTCGGCATCTCGGTGTCGCGCGTCGGCGGCTCGGCCCAGACCAAGGCCATGAAGGGCGTCTCCGGTACCCTCAAGATCTCGCTCGCGCAGTACCGCGACCTCGAGGCGTTCGCGATGTTCGCTTCGGATCTCGATGCCGCTTCGAAGCAGCAGCTTGCGCGCGGTGCTCGCCTGACCGAGCTCCTCAAGCAGGGCCAGGCCAACCCCATGCCAATGGAGGAACAGGTGGTGTCGATCTGGGCCGGCACGCGCGGCAAGCTCGACGACATCGAAGTTGACGAGATCCTCGAGTTCGAAGAGCGCCTGCACGAGTTCCTGCGCCACAACGGCACGATCCTCGAAACGATCCGCGAGACCAAGAAGTTTTCCCCGGAGACCGAGGCGGAACTCGAGACCGTGATCGAGAACGTCAAGCGCGACTACTTCGCTGCAAAGCAGAAGGACTCCGTGTACGACAACACCGGCGTGATCGAAGACGAGGCCATCGAGCAAGAGTCGATCCTGAAGTCCTCCAAGTAGTGGCGGATGTTCGAGAAATAGAACGTTAGTCACGAGGGAGAGATATGGGAGCCCAGCAAAGGGAATACAAGAAGCGGATCGGCTCCGCGAAGGGCATGAAGAAAATCTTCCAGGCCCAGGAAATGATCGCGGCTGCCCGAATCTCGAAGGCACACGCACGTGTGCAGGCTACGACCCCGTACGCGAAAGCGATTACGGACGCGATTGCCTCGGTCGTGCAGCACTCGGAAGAGGCGAACCACCCGTTCCTTGAAGCGGATCGCACCTTCTCGAACCGCGTCGGTGTTCTCCTCATTACCTCGGATCGCGGTATGGCGGGTTCGTACTCGCCGAGCGCCATCCGCGAGGCCGAGCACCTCACGAACAAGCTTCGCGACGAGGGCAAAGAACCGATCATGTACGTCGTTGGCCGCAAGGGCGACTCGTACTACCGGTTCCGTAACCGACCGGCGGAGAAGTCGTGGACCGGCGTCAAGGAAGAAGACCTTCCGAAACTCGGTCGCGAAATCGCCTCACTCTTCCGCGAGGCTCTACTCACGGAAGAAATCGAGGACCATCTCGACGAGCTCTACGTCGTGGGGCACCGGTTTACGAACCGATTCCGCCAGGACGTGAACGTCGTGCGCCTCGTCCCGCTCCAGCTGAGTGCCGACGGAGCCGAGAGCCGGTTGACCCGCCAGTACCCGCTGTACGAGTACACGCCGAACGCCGAAGAGGTGTTCGAACAGCTCGTGCCGCGCTACGTCGAGTCGCGCATCATCAACATCCTTCTTCAATCGATCGCGTCGGAACACGCGAGCAGGCAGAAGGCCATGAAGACCGCGACCGACAACGCGGAAACGCAGATCCAGAAGTTCACGCGCCTCGCAAACTCCGCTCGCCAGGCCGAGATCACGCAGGAAATCACGGAGATCGTGGGCGGTGCGGACGCCCTCAATGCCTCCGGCAGGAAAGAACGCTGAGCACGAAAGCACATTTGGAGTAAAAGAATGACCATCACCGAAAATGCCCCGGCACAGACCGAGGCTAGCGCCGTCATCGGTCGTGTCGCTCGCGTGACCGGCGCCGTTGTCGACGTCGAATTCCCCGCGGGCCAGATCCCCGACATGTACAACGCGCTCGTCACCGAGATTGAGCTGCCCACGGGCGATGAGGACGGCGGCACGAGCACGCAGACCCTCACCCTCGAGGTCGCCCAGCACCTCGGCGACGGCATGGTGCGAGGAATCGCCCTCAAGCCGACCGACGGCCTCGTGCGCGGCCAGGCCGTGCGCGACACGGGCGCACCCATCTCCGTTCCCGTTGGCGACTTCACCCTCGGACGCGTTTTCGACGTTGTCGGCAACGTGCTCAACGGCGACAAGGGTGAGAAGCTCGAGATCAACGAGCGTTGGCCCATTCACCGCAAGGCCCCGAACTTCGATCAGCTCGAGTCGAAGACTCAGATGTTCGAGACCGGCATCAAGTCGATTGACCTCCTCACCCCGTATGTGCAGGGTGGCAAGATCGGCCTGTTCGGCGGCGCCGGCGTGGGCAAGACCGTGCTCATCCAGGAGATGATCTACCGCGTGGCGAACAACCACGACGGCGTCTCCGTGTTCGCCGGTGTTGGCGAGCGCACGCGTGAGGGCTGGGACCTCATCGAAGAAATGACCGAATCGGGCGTGATCGAGAAGACCGCCCTTGTGTTCGGCCAGATGGACGAGCCGCCGGGCACGCGTCTTCGCGTGGCACTTTCGGCTCTCACGATGGCGGAGTACTTCCGCGACGTGCAGAACCAGGACGTGCTCCTGTTTATCGACAACATCTTCCGCTTCACGCAGGCAGGCTCCGAGGTGTCGACCCTCCTTGGCCGCATGCCTTCGGCGGTGGGCTACCAGCCGAACCTCGCGGACGAGATGGGTGTGCTCCAGGAGCGCATTACCTCGACGCGCGGCCACTCGATTACGTCGATGCAGGCGATCTACGTTCCCGCTGACGACTACACCGACCCGGCTCCGGCGACGACGTTTGCGCACCTCGATGCGACGACCGAGCTCAGCCGTGAGATCGCTTCGCGTGGTCTCTACCCCGCGATCGATCCGCTCGCCTCGACCTCGCGCATCCTCGACCCGCGCTACATCGGGCAGGATCACTACGATGTTGCGGTTCGCGTCAAGCAGATTCTCCAGCGCAACAAGGAGCTTCAGGACATCATCGCGATGCTCGGTGTCGATGAGCTTTCCGAAGAGGACAAGGTCATCGTGGCGCGCGCACGCCGCATCCAGCAGTTCCTTTCGCAGAACACCCACATGGCGAAGCAGTTCACCGGCGTCGACGGCTCGGACGTCCCGCTGCGCGACACCATCGAAGGCTTCAAGGGCATTTGCGACGGCGAGTTTGACCACATCGCCGAGCAGGCGTTCTTCAACGTCGGTGGCATCGACGATGTGCTTCGTAACTGGGACCGCATCCAGAAGGAAACCTCGAAGTGAGCGCCATGAAGGTCAACTTCGTGTCGGCCGAGGGCGGCGTCTGGGAAGGCGAGGCCGAGTACGTCTCGGTGCACGCCATCGATGGTGCCATGGGCATCATGGCGGGCATGGAGCCGCACCTTGCGCTCCTGAGCGAGGGCCCCGTGGTGATTACCGAAGTCGGTGGAACCAAGCACGAGTTCCAGGTGACGGGCGGTTTCTGCTCCGTTGACGCCGAGGTCGTGAACGTCGTTGCCGACGAGGTTTTCACCGAGGAAGCGGCGCGCGAGGCGGCTCTTGCACGCTCTACTCCGTCATCAGAGCTCGAAGGAGAGGCCGAGACCGACTAAGGGCCTTTCCTTCTCTCGTGAAAAGCGGCCCCGCCAGCGCACCGTGTGCGCGGCGGGGCCGCTTTCC